>SCPO01000430.1_pt1 | contig 17914 bp, 20 predicted proteins | sample 6106821 | NCBI WGS metagenome assembly SCPO01 (sample SAMN10720448, study PRJNA508395) | human gut metagenome | isolation source: Participant 2 stool, 0 month | host: Homo sapiens | collected 2017 | reverse complement strand
CAGCCAAACTCATCAGATTGAAAATGCACTCATAAAATCGGAAGAGTTCTGAAGTACAATAAAGATCAAAGATAATACCAGCAGAAAAATGTTAGGAAGCATCGGCTGCTGATTTTTATTTACCTTGGCAAATACTTTTGGAAGGAAATTCTTATTTGCCATGGAATACAGCATACGTACGGTAGACATCCAGAATCCCAGCAAAGATGCTCCCATACCCAGAAGGCAGGAAAGAATACCTACAATAATCGGCCAGAAGGTCCATCCCAATACATTCTGCATGGTCGCAATGGTCAGGAAACCGTCCTGTGCGAAATTGGCATGAATGTCCTTCAGACCATCCAGACCTGCTACACAGAAATAATAAAATACATAAATACAGCCGCAGGTGAGAATGGAACCGCAGATTGCTTTTTTAGAATTTTTAATAGGGAAATCTCCTTCTTCTACCATCTGAGGAACGGTTTCAAATCCAAAATACGGAGTGATCAAAAGAGCCATTCCAATGATCCAGCCCGGTATACCGTTCACAGACTCCAACGTTGTAGTGAAAATATTTCCAAAGTTTTCCAGATGCCAATGACCGGAAAACAGAAGAATAAATCCAGTCAGAATGGTTACTGTGATATTACAAAACAGCATACCTGCCTGAGCCTTTACCAGAAACTGCACATTCTGGATACTCATTAAAAAATACAGAACCAAGAGTACAGCTGCACATCCCACCATGGGCCAAGTACCAAGGTTTAAACCCAGCGTTTTGTTTACCCAGGTCATAATTGCCATAACCACTGCCGGAGGAACGGAAATCCACGCTGCCATAATAAGCCAGGAAGCCAGGAAACCAACGTGCTTATTGATCCCTACGGTATTGTAGATCAGCTCGCCTCCTGAGGTATGGAACAAGGATGCCAGCTCACTGTATACCAGAGCTACCGGAAGGATCGCCACTGTCATCAGGGCGAATGCCAGAAACGTACCGCTGCCGCAATAACCATAAAATACAGAATCCCAATAGTTTACAAATGTGAAAATAGATCCTGTCGCAACCGTATAAACAAAAATCAATTTCAGACTCTTATTCAAACCATTGCTTTTATTTTGTTTGTCCTCCATGTAAAACACAACCCCTTTACTTTTACTTTGCAATTTTTCAGCATACAAAAAAGCCCAAAATCCCCCCTATACTTAAAAGAGAAAATCTGGACTTCGATGTCGCTGTTCGCTGATATGCGCCGTTGTATATCAGTTATGTTTTTTAAAGAGATATCGCTTTAATTGCTTTCAATCATACCACTTTGCTCAAAGTTTGTCAAGTAATTAACAATTTTTATCCTACATGTTATACGCCATTAACAAAATCCGGGCAATTTCTGCCATGGTCTGCTCCTTATCCATAGCCTGACGGCGAATATAGGAATATGCCTCATTTTCAGAAAGCTTCCTGTGCTCCATTAAAAGCCCCTTCGCCTTTTCAATGTATTTTCTGTCCTCCAGCGCTTTTTTTGTTTTCTCACATTCCCTTTCTGCCTTCATAATATGATCTTCCTGACAAAGAGCTACCTCCACCGCTCCCAAAAGCGCTGATTCCTCTACCGGCTTCACAAGATATCCCATAATATCCTCCTGGGCTGCCTGATGCAGCAGCGCTTTATTGCGGCAGGAAGTAAGCACAATGATAAAACCTGCCAGCTTCTCCCTGTGGATCACCCGAATTGCCTCAAGCCCGGTCATAACAGGCATACTCAAATCCATAATCACAAAATCCGGACGTTCCCTGCGGCATACCATAACTGCTTCCAGCCCGTCTGCTGCTTCTCCCACAACCTGATACCCATTATTCTGAAGAAATTCCACTGCCTTTTTACAGGCTTTACCATCATCATCTGCAACCACAACCCGATACATAATTCCCCCTTCATCCAATACTCCAAACTTAAAACTGGAAATTTTTGTCTATTTATTAACAATTTTCACTATGTGAAATCATTGTATCATGGGGGGAATAAAATTGCAACTTAAGGCAGCCGGTATCACTGCATAAAGCCTGCAACAGCCTGGTTCAGATGAATCAAACGCCTCTGGATCCGTTCATCTTTAATAGTTAATCCCCAACACCGCCAGTTTCCCGTCTCTCATCCCAAATACAATATTGGGCCCGCCGTTTTCTCCAGTAAGGACAAAACCAGCCATACTTGGGGAGCGTGCCGTCTCATCTGCCGCGTGAGAAGCCTGTACTTCAGATTCCTTTTTCTCAGCTTCAGGAGCTTTTTCCGTTTCTTCTGTATGTGCTGTCGTTCCTTCCGTCCTGGCTGTTTCTGATACAGCGCTTGTCTCCTGTACGCTTTTTGTTTCTTCCTTTGCTCCGCATCCAACAGCCAGTGCCATTACAGCTCCTGCGATCAATAATACATTCCATCTCTTCCTCATATTTCAATTCTCCTTCCCAGTTTATTTTACAATTTTCTTTTGTTTTGCAAATTTCAGATTAGTTTCAGGGTTTTAAAAATTTTTCTTGATTTTTCTCAAAAGTGCCCGTATACTGTATCACGAAGCGGACGCCGCAGGAGCGCCCCATACGTTTCAGACAGCAAACTGCTGTGCATAAGATCAAAAATTATCTGCCACCGGGTAGGAATGTTGAAAGCATTCACATACGCATCGATAGGTCTTTGAAGATGTGTATATGAATGCTTTTTATATATCACCGGCAGATAAGGAGGACATCATGAAATCATTTACCACACTCAAAAACTACTTTTCAAAAACAGAGCTGATTCTCTGGAGTACCTCAGTCGTTTTGATTCTGATTGCTTTCTGTCTCTTTGACCGGACCAGTTATATGACCCTTTGGACCTCATTGATCGGAGTGACTTCTCTCATCTTCTGTGCCAAGGGAAATCCCATGGGACAGCTTTTGATGGTGCTGTTCAGCCTGCTTTACGGAATGATTTCCCTGAACGTTTCTTATTATGGAGAAATGATCACATATCTGGGAATGACCATGCCTATGGCTGTGTTCTCTCTGATCACATGGCTGAAAAATCCATTTAATGGAAATCGTTCGGAAGTCGAAATCTACCATATCAAACGGCATGATATTGTGCTTATGTCCGTTTTGACTGCAGTCGTGACCATCCTGTTTTACTTTATTTTAAAGGCCTTTAACACTGCCAATTTAATCCCCAGCACGATTTCTGTAACTACCAGCTTCCTGGCTGTATATCTAACCTTTAAGCGCAGTCCCTACTATGCGGCAGGATACGCCGCCAATGACCTGATCCTGATCATACTGTGGACTATGGCCTCAATGGAAGATATCAGCTGCCTGTCTGTAACCGTATGCTTTGCCGCCTTTTTTGTAAATGATATTTACGGCTTTTTAAACTGGCGCAGGATGGGACAGCGACAGGCTGCGGTGGCTGCAGGCAGCTAAAAAGCTGTCCCCCTAAAGGAACAGCTTCCAGACTGCAATCAATATAGAAAATACTGCGATCCCCCGTTTTAAAACGCCCTGATTTATGCGCACTGCGTTTTTGCTCCCCAGATACACGCCAACGCCATGGCTTGCCAGAGCGGCAGCCAACACAGGCAGGAGCGCCGGGACATCGCACTGGCTCATGTAGCCGATACAGGCCGGAATCCCGATAAAAATGGAGTTAAACAGGGCAATTCCTACTGCCACACGAACGCCGGTGCCGAATACTACTAAAAGCGGCATCACCAATATTGGGCCGCCTGCTCCGGACAAAGCACAGATCAAACCCGTAACAAACCCCAGAAGCAGGGTGGGGACAAGATGCTTCTCCAGTCGAAAGCCCTTCTCCTTTGCCCCGGCGGCCCCGGCAGCCGCCTTTTTCTCCGTCTCAGCAGCTTTTCCGTCCTTTCTCAGCAGAATGGAAATACCGGACAACAGCACCACCACATACAGAAGTATCTTGACCTGCTCTTCCGGGATAATCAAATTCAGCTTTACGCCCAGAACCGCACCTGCCATACTTCCTGCACTTAAGCGCAGACCAAAGGACACGTCCAGATTTCCAGCTTTTTTATAATTGAAAGATCCCAGCGCGCCCGACAGGATAAAGGCCGCAAAGCTCAGTGCAAGTCCCTGGGTGACGCTCATCTGCAGAAGGCCTGTATACACGATCGGAAGGAGAAATCCCGCCACTCCGGTAAGCCCTACCAGACCGCCGACTCCGAAATTGGATAATATAACTGTCAACCAGAAACAGAAAACCTTAGAGGATTAAATTTTTCGTTAAAAGCCATATCAAACCTGCCTGAGCGCAGCGAGTTTTTAATATGGCTTTTGCTTTTAGAAAAATTTCAGCCTCCTTAGGTTTTCTTATGGCCGGAAACCGGAGTCCTGAACACCAGACGCCAGAGTGCGGTGTAAAGTGCGGAAACTCAAAGTCAATTTTCCTCTTGTTTCCCTTCCCGAAAACAGTTATAATTCTCTTTACTGCCCATTTTCAGGCTAAAAAGAGGAAATATCAAGTAATCAAAATCATTGATATTAGTGCTTAAAAGTGTTTGAATATACTCGAGGAGGATTATTTATGAACACTTCTAATATCACTAATTACAAACCAAAAGATTTTGCTGGATTATTAGGTGTCTCTGTTAAAACGCTGCAGCGTTGGGATAGAGAGGGGATTCTGAAAGCAAACCGTACTCCAACTGATAGACGTTATTATACTTACGACCAATATCTTCAATTTAAAGGCATTCATACCGAAAATGATGATCGTCAGACTGTTATTTATGCCAGAGTATCTACAAGAAACCAAACGGATAATCTACAAAACCAGGCAGCGTTTTTACGTCAGTTTTGTAACGCCAGAGGGAATGATCGTAGACCAATGTATCGAAGAGTATGGAAGTGGTCTTAATTACAATCGTAAGAAAGTGGAATAAATTATTGGATGAAGTAATGGAACAAAAAATCAGGACGATTATAGTCACGCACAAAGATAGATTTATCAGATTTGGCTATGATTGGTTTGAAAAATTCTGCATGAAGTTTCATACGACCATAGTGATAGTAAACAATGAAGAACTATCACCACGGGAAGAACTTGTACAGGATATTGTTTCCATCCTTCATGTATTCTCCTGCAGGCTGTACGGACTTCGTAAGTATAAAAAACAAATAGAAGGAGATGAGGAGATTGCTAAAGAACTTCAAGACGGAAATAAATCCAATAGAGGAACAGAAGGTTAAGATCCGTAAGAAGATAGGAACGTGTAGATTTATCTATAATTTCTATCTTGCTCACAATAAAGAACTTCATGAAAATGGTAAAAAGTTTATGAGCAGTCATCAATTTAGAGTCTGGCTTAATAATGAATATCTGCCGGATCACCCGGAATATGCATGGATCAAGGAGGCATATTCAAAAGCAGTAACCCAGTCTGTAAATCATGGACAGACCGCATTTACAAGATTTTTCAAACATCAAAGCGGCTTTCCTAAATTCAAAAAAAGGGTAAGTCGGATGTAAAAATGTACTTCGTGAAGAATAATCCAAAGGATTGCCGCTGCGAAAGACATCGGATCAATATCCCATCCCTTGGGTGGGTCAGAATCAAAGAAAAGGGATATATCCCTGCTACAAAAGATGGATATGTCATAAAAGCGGTTCGGTCTCCATGAAAGCGGACAGGTTTTATGTTTCAGTTCTGATAGAAATACCGGATAACAAAACAACCGATATCTACAGCGAAGGGATTGGCATAGACCTTGATTAAAAGATTTTGCCATTCTCTCAAATGGTAAGAAATATAAGAACATTAATAAATGAGCAAGACTGAAAAAACTTGAAAAACAACTGATCCGGGAGCAGAGATGTCTCTCCCGTAAGTATGAAAATTTAAAGAAAGGAGAGTCCACTCAAAAAGCAAATATACAAAAGCAAAAGCTTAAGGTACAGAAACTTCATCATCGGATAGACAATATCCGAACTGATCATATCAATAAGGCCATCGCTGAGATAGTGAAAACCAAGCCGTCTTATATAACGATTGAGGATCTGAATGTATCAGGAATGATGAAGAACCGGCATCTTTCAAAAGCAGTTGCATCACAGAAATTCTATGAGTTTAGGACAAAGTTGAAAGTGAAGTGTGATGATAATGGCATTGAATTAAGAATTGCAGACAGGTTTTATCCATCTTCTAAAATATGTCATTGTTGAGGTTCTATAAAAGGACTTAAAACTTTCAGACAGGATCTACAAATGCAGTTGTAGTTATGTAGAGGATAGAGATCTTAATGCGAGTCTTAATTTAAAAGATGCAGTAACTTACAAAATTGCATGATCAGGCAAGTGTAAGTATGTACCGAAGGCTATTTCGGGAATTGACGACTGTGGAGTGTACAAGAACCTGTTAGTAGCAAGTTGCCAGCAACTGCCAACGCATACACAATGAAGCAGTAAAAGTATCCGTGAGGACTTTAATTTCTCGATGTGTTTGAGTATAGTTGAACACATTTTGAGTGGCAGGTTTTTACAAATGACATTTTATCAGGAACTGCAATTAAATTCCGCTGGTTCCAAAGCCCTGATCCGGATCACCCGGGACAAAAAGGAACGTATGCGCCACATTCTTATCTACAACTTCAAGGTCTATCTGGTTGTCGCCTTCTGCTTTGCCGCCGTCACGCTGTTCAGTATGATATTTGGAAATGAAAACAGTATCGCCGGAGTAGTTGTGCTGCTGGCTCTTTTAGTGCTGCGCCAGGCCGATTTTGGAATCCATACCTCACGGGCTTTTATGTATTGCCGGCATCTTCGGCATTCTCATGACCGGCCCCAGACTGTCCAATATGGTATCTCCCTTTGCCGCCTTTTTTATCAATCTGATCTGCATCCTGCTTTTGATGCTTTTAGGCTGCCACAATGTAATCATGTCCAACCATTCTACCTTTGTGCTGTCCTATCTGATTCTTCAGGGCTATGATGTAAGCGGCTATTCCTGGATGATGCGTACGGCCGGGCTTTTTGTAGGTATGCTTTTATGTATGGCAGTATTTTATAAAAATCAGAAACACCGGCTTCACAAAAGAGAATTTAAGGATCTGTTCCACGAATTTGATCCCCGCTCCCTGAGAAATCGGTGGTATATCAAGCTGACCTTATGTGTATCTACGGTACTTTTAATTGCATCCCTTCTCGGTATCCCACGGGCCATGTGGGCCGGAATTGCCTGTATGTCCGTGTGCCTTCCCTTCCAGAAGGATCTTGTAAAACGGGCTCACATACGCTGGATCTACAACATCCTGGGATGCATGATCTTTCTTGTAATCTATGCCGTTCTGCCTAAAGAACTCCATCCCATGATCGGACTTTTAGGCGGCATCGGAGTGGGATACTCTGCCGGATACCCCTGGCAGACGGTATTTAATACCTTCGGCGCCCTCTCCATTGCCTCCGGACTTTTCGGTGCGGCCGGCGCTGTGATCCTGCGCATTGCAACCAATGCAGGCGCTGCCTTCTATACAGCTCTGATGGGCAGTCTCATTGACAGGGCTTCCGACCGGCTTTTCTGCAGGGAATAGAATATGGAAAATCAAAAAACAGCCCAAGGGCCGCCACCATTTTCAGGCAGCACACCCTGAGCTGTTTTTCATTTTAAAATATTACTTAAGCTCCGGCCAATACTCCTTATTTGCCACAATAAGCTCATCCAGGATCTGCTTTGCCACACCGGCGCTTGGCACGGTCTTGGACAGAGTAAGAGCCTGCCACAGCTTTAAGTAGCTCTTCTCTACATAAGCCTCTACCACAAGCTTCTCAACTGCCAGCTGCTCCTGCATCATCCCGCGCTCAAAGGTGGGGATCTCGCCCTGGCACATAGCCTCAGGACCGTTACTTCCTACTACACAGGGAACCTCTACCATGGCGTCGGAGTCAAAGTTGCTGATCGCGCCCTTGTTCTCCACGATGCACAGCATGATCTCATGGGTGTTGTAGGCGATAGCCTTTGCCAGAGACACGATAAAGGAAGCGTGATTGTCCACGGTAAACTCGCCGCCGGTGGCCGTACCCTTGCGGATGATCTCTCTGGCTGCGCCGAATACCTCTTTCTCACGGCCTTCGATCACCTCGTCGGCGCGGGTGTGGTTTGGGTCGGAATGTTCTACCACATAGTCGGGATAAAGATAATATTTCAGATAAGTATTTGGTAAAAACTGGGGATCCAGTGCCAGAAGGTCCTTTGCCTTTCTGTGGGTTGCCTGCCAGCTCTCATCCATGTGCTGAGTCTCAATGGCCTTCTGAGTAAGGTAACCGTTTTCAGACACATACTCTAAGAGCTTTGGCATATAATCCTCGCCTGTGGTCTTATCCTTTACGCTGGTCCACCAGCCGAAATGGTTCAGGCCGAAATAGCGCACATCCAGATCATCATACTCTTTTCCCACAATGTAGGCCATTCTTCTTCTGGTTCCTACGGGCATATCGCAGATATTGATGACTCTTGCATCGGGACGCAGTACCCGGCAGGCCTCTGCCACGATAGCGGCCGGATTGGAGTAGTTTAACATCCAGCACTCAGGAGAATATTTTACCATATAGTCAATGATCTCCAGCATACCGGTGATGCTTCTCATACCGTAGGCAATACCGCCCGGTCCGCAGGTTTCCTGACCAACCACACCATACTTTAAGGGGATTCTCTCATCTAACTGGCGCATGGCGTATTTTCCCACACGGATATGTGCCATACAGAAATCCTTTCCTGTAAATGCTTCCGCAGGATCTGTGGTGTAGGAGAAATGAATGTGGGGTGCTTCCTCCTTCATCAGTATCTCCAGCGCTTCCCCGATGACAGCCTGACGCTCCCCGTCATTGTCGTAAAGGGTAACGGAATTTAACGGAAAATCCTCCTGGTGCTCCAGCATCATTTTCACGATTCCCGGTGTATAGGTGCTTCCGCCACCTGCGATTACTACATCAAATGCTTTCTTTGCCATATCTGCATACTCCCTTTCTAAACTTTACTGATCCAGGCCCAGTTCCCTATCCACTGCCTGTCTCACCTGGTTAATGTGGAGACCGTAAATTACCTGTACGTTTTCTCCCTTTTTCATCACTCCGGCAGCTCCTGTCTTCTGCTTTAAAACATCATCCTGTACCAGAGTATTATCCTTTACAATCAGACGCAGACGGGTAAAGCAGTTGTCTACCTTTACGATATTGCCTGCTCCGCCCAGCGCTTCCACGATCAGAGCTGCGTTGATTTCTTCGCCCTTTGCGTTCTTTTGCCTTCCTGCTTCTCCTTGTACTCAGCCTTGGTATGAAGCTTCATTTCCATGCCCTCAGACTCACGTCCCAGAGTTTTAAGTTGAACTTGGCGATCATAAAACGGAACAGCAGTTAGTAAACTACAAATTCGCCTACACCGATCAGCAGGTACGTCGGCCATGCTGTCTTTTCAATCCCCAACGGCAGGTTGTAAAGGATAAAGTCAATAAAACCATTCGGTCCGATGGCACGGCAGTTCAGCAGGTTAAATACAACCATACCCAAACCGCTTAATACAGCGTGCGCTACAAACAGGATAGGCGCTGTAAACAGGAAAGAGAACTCGATGGGCTCTGTTACGCCTGCGATAAAGGAGGTAAATGCCGCCGGGATCAGGATTGCCTTGATCTTTGTACGGTTCTCCGGTCTTGCAGTATGGTACATAGCCAGACATGCGCCCACCAGACCGAACATCTTGGAAAGTCCTCTTGCATCCCATACAACAGAAGCGGATAACATCGCTACGTTCGGATCTGCCATTTCTGCATAGTAAATGTTGCGGCAGCCCTCAAATACCTGTCCTGCCACCTCAACAGTACCGCCAAGATTGGTGTACAGGAACGGAGTGTATACCAGATGGTGAAGTCCTGTGGGGATCAGCAGACGCTCTAATGCTCCATAAAGGAAGATTCCGAAGTTTCCGGCCTGATTGATGAAATATCCCAGCTGGTCAATACCGGACTGAACCACCGGCCATACATAAGTCAGCACTACTGCCAACAGGATAACCACAGGAATCAGAACGATAAATACGAAACGTGTTCCGCCGTAAATCTGGAACGCATTGTTAAATTCTGTATCAATAAAACGGTTGTGTACATACGCGGTCACGCAGCCCAGGATCATTCCCAGGAATACGCCCATATCCAGAATCTGGATTCCCAGAACCATCGCCTGTCCGGTTCCTCTTAAGGCTGCCGGATCAGCTAAAATACCGCGAAGATCCATAAATTTGTTCATGGCATTGATAAATACCAGAAATGCCAGCATGGCAGTAAATCCGGCTTCCGCCTTTTTCTTCTTTGCCAGTCCAACTGCGATTCCTGCACAGAAGATCAGTCCCAGGTTATTTAAAATAGCCACCAGAGCGCCGGATAAGATGGTTCCGAAGCCCTTTGTTACCGGATTATCCAGGAATGGAAGGATCTCGATCAGTCTTGCGTTTGTAAATACATTTCCACTGCAATGAGAAGACCGGCGATCGGAAGGATCAGCACCGGCATGAACATAGCTTTGGAAAATGCCTGCATTGTGCTCATAACTTTTTCTTTCATTTCATACCTCTCCGTTTTTCTAACTTTAACCCGCGTGGTCGATGATTGGATTATACGCAGACAACGGGCAAAAGTACATAGATTTCAGACAAAAGAAAACGTGTTACCCGGATGTGTAACACGTTTTCTTATCCCAGAGAAACCTGGTAATATTCATAAACCAAAAGCTCGATCATGGTCATTATCTTAGAAAAAAACAGGGTCGGCTTCATGTTTCTGTCATCTAAAGGATTGTCATCCGGCACCTCTATAATACAGCCGCAGTGCTCCTTTAAGGGGCTTGCCCCGTCATTGGTAAAGCCCACGGTAAACACTGTGTTCTCCTCTGCCATTTTCACACGGTTGAGCACATAGGGAGAACGGCCCGATCTGGAAAAACGATAAAAACGCCGATATCCTCCAGATTATTCTCAAAGACTCCAATGGAATCAGCCCCATCAGAAAAAATGCACTTGATTCCCAATACCAGCAGCTTTTTTGCCAGATATTCTGCCATCATGGATGAAAATCCCATGCCATAGATAAAAACCACCTGATCTGTCTGGTAGATCTTTTCTGCAGCCAGACGGAGGCTGCGGTAATTTTCCATGGAAACAGCTCCCTCTCCTGCAAAATGGCTGATAAAGCCCTCGTTCAGCTCATAGCTCTGGCTTCCTTCTCCCACAGCCCCCAAAAGCTTATAATACATCTCAATAAAACCGTTATAGCCCAGCTTTCTGGAAAGACGCATCACCGTAGAAGTAGAAGTAAAATTAGCCTTTGCAACTCCCCGGACCCCCAGCTTCAAAGCCTCATCAAGATGAAGCAGCAGATATTCCAGCACCGCCTGCTCTGTATCCGTCAAAGACACACCGCAGGTCAGCTTATTCAGATCCAGATTCATAAATTTCTCCTCCCTGCTCGGGCAGCTTCTGCAGATATCCAACTGCCACGATCCGGTCGATCAGGTCAATATACCTGCCATCCCGGTAGCTGTACCAGATCTGCTCACAAACCTAACGGAATGCTTCATATTCACTGTCTGTCAGCTGAGTGATCACAGCATTTTTCTGTAAAAGCGCTTCTCTCACAGCCGCCTCTTCCTCAGCCCACAGCTTCCTCTGATATTCGCAGGATTCCTCCGCCGTCTTATCCAGAATCAGCAAATCTCCTTCGGACAGCTTTTTCCGGCTTTCCAGGCTCATCACAAGCACATCTGCAGACCGTGTGTGATTGTCCTCTGTAAAATAAGGCGCCACCTCATAAAATGCCTGAGCATAATAATTTACAATGGAATTTTCCGCCGCGTCTGCCTCCTTTGACTGCAGCGTACGGTACAGTTCGGAATAATCCGCAGTTACCGGCCTTGCCCCCAGTGCTCTTGCCATAGAAAGCGCTGTTTCCGACTGCTGAACCCGTACGTCAAGTCCCTCAAGATCTCCAGGACTGTGTATTTCCCCCCTGGAACTGTAAAAGCAGCGGCTTCCTCCGTCATAGTAGGTCAATCCGTACATCCCAAGCTCTGCCATCTGCGCTCCCCGGAGCAGTTCTTCACCGATCGGGCCATTATGAACCGCCCAGAAATGTTCCGGATCCTCATAAATATACGGCATTCCCAGTACATTAAATTCCTCAACAAAATTTCCCAGAGCCGAAACATCTGCCTTTACGATATCTGTTCCTCCGTACTGAAGCTGCTCTAAACAGGCGCACCCGTCCCCCATATCCGCATTATTCAATACTTCTATTTTTACCCGTCCCTCCGTCCGCTCCTCTACCTGCTCCGAAAACCATTCCACCGCTTTTGTTGTAATGCTTTCATCTGGAAGATTATTCTTTAAAAGAAGCGTTATCGAAGGCTCCGCCATCCGACCGTCAAAGCCATCGGAAGCAGAACCGCAAGATGCCGCTATCAAACAAAGTACAGCGGCAGCAGTCAAAAAAAACAGCCGTTTTTTTCTATTCACCATGATTTTTTCCTTTTGTTTATCTTATCGCAGCAGCCATCATTTATTCATCAAAGCAGCCAAGAACCGTCTCTAAAAGCAGCCCATTGGCAGTATCATTGATCCGCCGCTCCTCCTCTGCCTCCGGCCCCTCTGCGCCTTCCGGGTTTTCACCGCATATATCTGCTCCGATCAGTGTGCGTCCTTTAAGAAAAGTCCTGATAAAATCCGCCGTTTCCGCTATGCCTGCCTGTCCCTGATCCCAGTTGGTGCGGGCAAAATCGGGCGAAAGGACATCCTTATCAATGGAGAGATACACAGGATCCTCAGAATCCTCCAATCGCCGGATATCTCCGGCGCATCCAGAATCCCCAAAGCATCTGGCATATTTTAAAGCTCCGGCTCCCCACTTCTCCTTAAGTGCCTCCTCCGGAATCCATACCACCTTTTTCCACAGTTCTTCCGGAAGCTCATTTTCCGCTTCTTTCACTGCCTTCACAGGGTGGGCCTGCCAGAAAAACCCGGTTCAGATAAGGATTCTCCTTCAAAGAGGCCCGAATCCATCCCCCGCAGGAGAGAATATCTCCAAACATGGGCTGCTGCAGATCTGTGTGATGATCCAGTACCAGAAGATCGAAGGGTTCCTTCACCTGATCCAGCCACAGCTTTGTGACATAATGATAATTGCCGGAATCCAGAAAATGGATCCCCTCCGCTCCAAGAGGCTCCATCCTTTCCTTCAGCTCCCTTTCCCCCTCTTCGTCACAGTAGCAGTTGGTGCCGGGAATTGTTCTGCAGTCCAGCCATATTCTGTTTTCCTGCGGAACCGTTTCATAAAAGCTCTCTGTTTCGTAGATCCCGCTGAAATTCATCAGAACCACCTGTTTTTTTCTCATTTGTTTCTTGCTCCTTTTACAGTGCTGTTCCCTTCTTCGGAATATAAAACCGGCCCATATCCATGCCCTCCAGTTTAAGCAGTGCTTCCTTTGTCCGAATCCCGCCTCCAAATCCGGTTAGATTTCCTCCCGTTCCTACAACCCGGTGACAGGGAATGATGATGCCTATGGGATTATGTCCTACCGCTCCTCCCACTGCCTGGGCAGACATCCGCAAAATGCCTTTTCGGTCTGCCACCTGCTTTGCAATCTGGCCATAAGTTATTGTACAGCCATAGGGGTTTTAACAGTTCCTCCCAGACCACCTTTCTGAAATCACTTCCCTGCGGCGCCAGAGCCGGGGTAAAGTCCGGCCTTTTTCCTGAAAAGTAAATATCCAGCCATTCCCTTGTTTCTCTCAGAATCCGGGGGATTTTGTCCGCAGCAGGAATACATACCTCACGCTCTTTCGTCAGCCGCTCTACATATTCGGGATACCGCTCTTGTGGAAAGGAAAGCGCCGTCAAAGCATCCTCTGAAGCTGTAAGAGTCAAAGCACCTACAGGGGACTCATACACTGTCTGATAAATGATTCTTCCTTTGTCATCCATCCGCTCAAATTCTCCTGCTCTCCCAGATCATACCGTTTTTCGTGCCGCTCCCGCCATCTGTCCGATCAATCCCGGCCCAGAGTCCGGTTCGCCTTCAGGCAAAGAAAAAGGAGCCCTGCGGCTCCCTTCCCTTCTTATCACCTGCAGGCAGATTACTTTACTGCGATTGCCTCGATCTCACATAAAACTCCCTTTGGAAGAGTCTTTACTGCTACGCAGCTTCTTGCCGGCTTGGAGGTAAAATACTTTGCATATACTTCATTAAATGCTGCAAAGTCGCCCATATCTGCTAAAAAGCAGGTGGTCTTGAATACCTTATCGAAGCCGCTGCCTGCTGCCTCCAGGATAGCGCCTACGTTCTTACAGCTCTGCTCTGCCTGAGCGGCAATGCCGTCTGCTACTGTACCGTCTGCCGGATTTACAGGAATCTGTCCGGAAGTATAGATTACCCCATTTACCTCAAATGCCTGAGAATAAGGTCCGATTGCACCTGGTGCGTTCTTTGTGTCAATTACGTTCATTCCGAAAACCTCCTAATACCTTAATAAGGCCTATTATAGCCGACTTTTATACATTATGCAATGTTTTATTCTTAATGCAGATCCTATGTTTATGCATCACTTACAGAGGACAACAGAGACAGCAGATATTCCTTCGTATTCCTCACCGGATCCTCCAGCACCAGTTCCAGAAACTGCTGCAGCCGGGTTCCAACCTCTTTTCCGGGCTTCATCCCCGCCTTTATAAGATCATTCCCCGTAACTGCCAGCATTTTAAGGCTTATGCAGTCGCCATCCCGGCGGATCTCATCTCTGAGACTGCAAAGTGCTCTCAGGCACTCCGCCGCAGGCGGACACCCTCAGCCAGACACAGCTTTACCCTAAGGAGATCGTCAAACAGCTCCGGCTCCATCCGACTCATAGCCCGGCGCAGTCCGGTTTTTATCCTGTCATTATGCTTGGAAAGCTCTTTTTTTAAATATCCAGCCTGTATAGCTGCACCGTCTTTATCGGACTGTATACTGTCCCCTGTCGGCTCCCCGCACAGGGAAACTTTAATCCACTGAACCAGAGTCTTTACCCTGTAAATAGTATCATTATCCAGCTTCAGCGCCTTAAGCACCAAAACAGCCTCTTTAGGCTCGCATTTCCGCATAAAAACCGCCCAGCGCAGTGATTTTTCCGCCGGAACAGAGGACGGTATGTGAAAGCAGGAGCCGCCGGAAATCTCCGGGATCCGGTGAAAGGTCTCTGATACCCAGGGGCTGATCCCTGTCTCGTAAACCTGCCGGATGCGTCCGGGAAGGGGGCTTATAAGAAGCTTTGTAAGCTCCACCTGAACCCGCTCCCGGCTTACATGGACGAGATTGGGAGCAATTTTTTATGGCATTTTCCGTATGCTCCTCAATTTCAAACCCAAGCTGGGCGGAAAAACGGATGGCTCTTAAAATGCGCAGAGCGTCCTCTGTAAAGCGCTCCTCTGCCGCTCCCCACAGCGGATCACACCATCCTCCAGATCCTTCCGGCCTCCAAAGGCATCCACAAGACCGCGATCCCGGTTATAAGCCATAGCATTGATGGTAAAATCCCGGCGCTTTAAGTCCTCAATGAGATCCGGCGTAAAGGTCACGCTGTCCGGATGACGGCCATCAGTATAATCGCCGTCAATCCGGAAGGTAGTAACCTCGTAGCCTTCCTTTCCCATCATTACAGTCACCGTGCCGTGCTTGATTCCTGTATCCACGGTTCTGCGGAATACAGCCTTGACCTCCTCCGGTTTTGCACTGGTGGTAATATCCCAGTCTCCCGGCTCCCGTCCCAGAAGCATATCCCGTACGCAGCCGCCTACCAGATACGCCTCATATCCATGCTCACAAAGCTTTTCTACAATCTCCTGTGCAGCAGCGGGAATCTGTATTTTCATCAATATGCCCGTCCCCAGTAAACCATCTTTTCGCCGGCTTGCCGCAGCATACGCAGTGGTCGGAGAGATTCTCCTGCTCAAAGGGCATACATCTGGAGGTAGCGCCTGTCTCTTCCTTAATCTTATCCTCACACTCACGGCAGCCGCACCACATAGCCTTTACAAAACCTGGCTTATTGTTAATGGTATCCACAAACTCATCCCATTCTGTAGCAGTATAGGTATGAGCCTCTCTGTGAGCTCTGGCCTTTTCCAGCATATCCTTCTGAATGGTTTCAAGCAGTTCACCGGCCTTTGCCTCCAGCTCGTCCAGGCAAACAACTGTCTTTCGTGGGTATCTCTGCGCACCAGAACGGCCTGATTCTGCTCCATATCCTTAGGACCGATCTCCACACGCAGAGGAATACCTCGCATCTCGCAGTCTGCAAACTTCCAGCCGGGGCTCTTGTCCGTATCATCTACCTTTACAGCATAGCCGGACTTCACCAGCCGGTCTCTCAGCTCAAACGCCTTGTCTAAAACGCCTTCCTTCTTCTGCTGGATCGGTACAACCATGATCTGTACTGGAGCAATTCTCGGAGGCAGAACCAGGCCGTTGTCATCGCCATGTACCATGATAATAGCGCCGATCATACGGGTTGTCATACCCCAGGAAGTCTGGTAAACGTGCTTTAAGGTATTGTCCTTATCTGCAAACTGGATGCCGAAGGCCTTTGCGAAACCGTCGCCAAAGTTATGGCTGGTACCGGACTGCAGTGCCTTGCCGTCATGCATCAGAGACTCGATGGTATAGGTAGCCTCTGCGCCTGCAAACTTCTCCTTGTCTGTTTTCTGTCCCTTTACAACAGGGATCGCCAGAACCTGCTCGCAGAAGTCAGCGTACACATTTAACATCTGTACGGTTCTCTCCTCTGCCTCTTCCGCTGTGGCATGAGCCGTATGGCCCTCCTGCCATAAGAACTCTCTGGAGCGCAGGAACGGACGGGTTGTCTTCTCCCAACGGACAACAGAGCACCACTGGTTGTAAACTCTCGGAAGATCTCTGTAGGAGTGAATGTCCTTTGCGTAAAAATCACAGAATAACGTCTCAGAGGTAGGTCTTACACACATACGCTCCTGAAGAGGCTCCAATCCACCGTGTGTCACCCATGCAACCTCAGGCGCAAAGCCTTCTACATGATCCTTCTCTTTCTGAAGAAGGCTTTCCGGAATAAATACAGGCATATATACGTTCTGCACGCCTGTTTCCTTAAATCTGCGGTCCAGCTCCTTCTGGATATTCTCCCAGATTGCATAGCCCGCAGGCTTGATTACCATACAGCCCTTTACGCTTGCATAATCGCAGAGTTCTGCTTTCTTTACCACATCCGTATACCACTGGGCGAAATCCACGTCCATGGATGTGATGGCTTCTACCATTTTTTTGTTGTCTGCCATGATGATTCTCCTTTTCTTTTCTATATAACAAAAAAGCCATCCAATCCCATGCATCTATGCGCTCTGCAAGGGACCGAACAGCTCGGCGGTACCACCCTGATTAGTCTTTATGACTCTCTCTTTTATCCATTAACGCCGGATCTGCGCTGTATTCATCATACAGGGCTCCAGGGCCGGTTGGGTCCGGGCTTTCGTAAGGAACTTCCACCTTTTGTTCCTCTCTCTGCAACGTGCTCCGGGCTTACTATTCCCCTTCTTAGCCTTTCTCATGTATCTATGTCGCATCATGGAAAGTATGTCTTTCGTCATTGTAAATTCTACGACGGATTGTGTGGTTTGTCAACATGGATATTTTCCCGACGCTTGAAAAAATATGCCGCAGATACCAGATGAATCCGGCTCCTGCGGCATATCGCTGTTCATTTATGTTACAACACATTTCTTAAAGCAGATTATTAACGATACCATGGTACAATCTGAATACGAAGCTCTGAGCCGCCGTCATAGTAGAAATCTCCTACTTCCTTTAACTTATAGCCTTCCGGTACATTGGTCAGC
>SCPO01000261.1_pt1 | contig 17930 bp, 18 predicted proteins | sample 6106821 | NCBI WGS metagenome assembly SCPO01 (sample SAMN10720448, study PRJNA508395) | human gut metagenome | isolation source: Participant 2 stool, 0 month | host: Homo sapiens | collected 2017 | reverse complement strand
GATATGGATCTTGCTGATGTATGGTCAACTGTTTGTCTGATATTTCGAATTTGATTATCGGCATTCCTTTTTGGTTTACCCATACATCGCTGAAAGCGGCTAGATCTTGCTCTGTTTTACTGTCTAGAATTTGTATCAAGTCATCCCAATTAGCGTTGGCGTAAGCGTAAGTTTTTAAATATTCTTGAATCCCTTCCCGAAATGCTTCTTTTCCCATTGATTCCACCAGTTTTACCATCATGACAGGAGCTTTGTTATAAATGATCTGTCCATAAATTAATCCTGCATTTTGAAGGTTATCTAGCGGTTGCCGGATAGCAGTGGTTCCGGGTGTACGGTCTTCTGACAAGGATGCGGCTGTATAAGTCTTCATCCAATTCAGCTGGTGATTGACTTGCGGGAATAATGGTTCGGTAATCAGAGCTGCAAAATAATTGGCGAATACCTCTTTAGTCCAGACATCATCAAACCAGTTCATCGTTACTAAATCTCCGAACCACATGTGGGCGGTTTCGTGGGCGATTAATTGGGTTCGGCGAAGTTCTTCATCCGAGTGGGATTTTCGCTTAGGAACATTTGTGTCATTATATAAGGTGGCGCCTGTGTGCTCCATACCTCCATATTGGAATCCCGGCAAGATAATAAAATCGTATTTGGCAAAAGGATAGGGAACATTGGTATATTCTTCCAGCCAGTTCAGCGAAGCGGTCACTTGTTTGAAGATGGTATCTAATTGAGCTACTTTTTTAGAATCTGTTTCGCGGTAATATGCTGAGATTTTCCGGTTACCTTCTATATATTCTTGATGTTCTAATTTACCGGTGACAAAGGAAAAAAGATAAGTGCTTAATGGTTCAGTTGGGGCAAAAGTTACTGTTTTGCAGTTGCCTTTTGTTTCTTCTTTAGTAATATAGGTATTGGAAACAGCTTTCCATTCTGTTGGTATATCCAGTCGTAAGGAAAATGTGGCTTTCAGATTCGGCTGTTCGAAACAAGGGAATAAGGTACGGGCACGGTCTGGCACTAATAGCGTATACAGAAATTCATCATTTCTGTTTAGCGACTGGTTTCCGGCAATAAATTTGATCGTGATATTATTTTTTCCTTCTACTATGTTTTTTTCAGGTAGGATGATGTGCTCGTTATGGAATTCATAACGGGCAGTTTGTCCATTGACGGATACCGATTTTATTTTTTCAGGCTTTTCTCTGAAGTCGAGAATAATTTCTTGCGGTGCATCCAGATTAAATTCAATGGTAATCTCTCCATTTACCGGTACTGATTTCTGTTCAGGAATGGAGAAATATAGCTTATACTTCAACTCCTTAATCTCCTGTTTGCGCAGTGTTGCCAGTTCTTGCGATACGCCCTCGTCGTAGAAACGAGGATTGCTTGTGGTCTGTTGGCAACTGCATAATAATAAGCTGCACATGAAAATAAGATATCCGATATATGTTTTCATCATCTAAAATTTATCTTGGTTATCTGCGGCAATTTTTCGGATGCCGCGCTGTGAAGCTATGAATGCACCTCCCAATACTCGTTTCCCCTCGTAAAAAACGGCTGATTGTCCGGGAGCGATGGCGGATGCTTCGGAAAGGAAACGGACCAATAGTTGTTTTTCATCTAATACGAGCACTTGACACGGAATAGGCTTGCTGCGATAGCGGATACGTACTGACAAGTCCTTGCATTGCAGTAAATCCTGCATTTCTGTGATATGATAGTCTTCTACCAACATATATTCTGCTTTAAGTTCCTCGGCATCTCCTAACATGACTGTATTCTTTTCTGCATTGATGCGTAGTACGTATGCTGGATGCCCCAAAGCGATTTCCAATCCTTTCCGTTGGCCTATTGTATAATAAGGAAAGCCTTTGTGCTGACCTATCTTGACTCCTTTGCTATTTACAAACCATCCCGGTCCTACTTGGGTGTCAATATCCGGGCATTGCGAACGCAGAAAGTTTCGGTAATCCCCTTCTATAAAGCAGATTTCCATACTTTCACCTCCACGGGCTTTCGCTTCGAATCCTTTTTGTCGGAGATATTCCCGTACCTCCTGCTTGGTATAAGTTCCCAGTGGAAAGAGAAAACGTTGAAGTATCTCCTGAGGAAGTTTCCATAGAAAATAGGATTGGTCTTTGTCTGGTCATCTCCCGCTACTATATACAGTTTTCCCTTCCGTTCTTCCAGTCTGCAATAATGCCCGGTAGAGATATGGGCGCAATTCGTTTGGTCTGCCCATTCACAGAGAATTCGCTCTTTGAATAGCGGATTGCAAAGGACACAAGGATTGGGAGTTCTTCCTTGCATATACTCATCTATGAAGTGTTTTACAATAATCTGTTTGAACTCTTCCCTCACATCAGCTACATGGTGTTCTATTCCCAACCGTTCTGCCAAGGCCCTTGCTTCCAGTACATCATCAGGTTCATCTTGACTGGGGTGGAAAAGCGGGAAGGGACATCCCACGTTCTCATGGTAACTCCTACCACTTCATATCCTTGTTCTTGCAGCATGATGCACGTGGCGGAGCTGTCTATTCCGCCACTCATTCCTACCAGGACTCTTTTATCTCTGTTATTCATTATATAAATAGTTCAGGTTCACGGCGTGCCGCACATTTTTGGTGTAGCATGGGGGTGTAAGGAGTATCAAAAACTCGTGCACCATTAGGGCATTCTTTTACGCAAGCGCAGCACTTGATGCATTTGGTAATCTCTGTTTCTATTTTTCCTTCATCGCTTAAAGCAATGGCATGAGTAGGACATACTTCGATGCATTCGCCACAGGCGAAGCATTCTTCAGTGCAGACTGGAGCGGCAGGAGTAGAGGGGCCAACAAAGCGATAAGGTATGTTTCCTTTTAGGTAAAAATCGGATAATGTTTCATCCTTCTCCAGTTTTGTCAGACAGTCTTTTCCAAATTGTTCCGCAATCTGTAAATCGGTAACATCCGGACGGCCTTCTGCAATGGGCATATTAGGACGGCTGTAGCTGTGTTCACCAATAAAGGCACCGGCAGCCAGTGGGTGAATCCCAATTGAATAGTTTCATCTCTCAATTCGACCAGTGCATCTTCGTAATCGCGGTTACCATATACAGCGACTAAGATAGCCGGAGCATTGTTGCCTTTTAATCTTCGTAGCCGTTGCAATGCTATTAGCTACCCTGCCTGCATACACAGGAACTGCAATGATCGTGATAGAATCTTTGATTTCTATCGGGCTACTATTCTCATCCGTAGTGAGATCTATTTCTATTCTTCTGCCCATACCTATACTTTCTCCGATGGCACGGGCTATTTTCGCAGACGTATGTGTAGGCGAAAAATACGATGTGATTGCTTGTATATGTTTTCATAAACGCAAATATAGTGACTTTTGTCCAAAGGTAGCCAAATATATAGATAAGATGTGTGAAGGTGATAAAAATTGTCTTTATATGAATGTAAAAAATGATTATTAAATATCTTTTTTTCTATTTTAGTTAATAGAAGTGATACGGTAAGCTATATTAGTTAAAATGTATTTAGGGGTGAACAAAAAAAATCCCATGTTTAGGGAGTTTGAATAATTCTTAATTAGAAAATGAATGACATATTTATATTGGATTATTTTGTTCTTTTCTGGTTTGTTTTGTTGAATAAAGGGATAATTTACAAGTTCTGGATTCCGCTTTATAGAGACTAAGCTATATTTTGACTGTTATAAGTTTAACTTCTTCGGCGTACTTATGCTATTATATTAAGGTGTATAGTGAAAGTAATGTCTTGTTTTAATAGGTCTATGGGGCTTTCTATGGTTGTTTGTAAGGTAAAGAATATAGAGATATTCCTATTTCTTAAAATATTCCTGTATTTTATAAAGATTTTTAGTGGAAAGTCTTGCAGAATAGAGTAAAATGGGTACTTTTGTCCGATGAAATTATGGCTATTATAGAAACTGACTAAAATATGGATGCTCTATTTCAAACGCAAAGCAATGAGCTTTCTACTACAACGCAGAAAGAAAAGCTGTTTAAAGATGCAGAACGGCAGTGGAATACACTGTCTACCGAGAAAGGAGCGCCCGGAAGAAAAGTTGATTTTGAGATCTATAAAAGCATTTTGTATAACCTAGAAATCAGAAAAGTATATTTGGATTCAAAACTCTCTTTAGAAAAGTTTAGTTCAATAGTCGGCACGAATACGACCTACCTGAGTAATGCGGTGAACAACTACTTCGGATGCAATTTCAAGCAGCTCCTTAACAAGTATCGTGTTGAGTATGCAAAGTCCTTATTACTAGAGGGTACGTATTCAGCCAGTTCTCTTTTTAGGAAGTGTGGTTTTGCATCCCAAAGCGTTTTATGCCGCATTTCATAAAATTGTAGGCGCATCTCCCTTGCAGTTCCTATATAAAGCACCATCCGGACACAGAAAAAGATTTAAAGTCCTTTTATAACAATAACATTTTGAGTTTTTAAATTTATAAATTTAAAGTTTTTATTATGAACAAAAAATTTTTAAGTGCAGTCCTGTTCGGAGCCTTAATGGCCTCGTCAACAGGAACGTTCGTGTCTTGTAAAGACTATGATGATGACATCGAGGATTTGCAGGAACAGCTGAATAAGAAAGCCTCACTTGAAGAACTTACCCAAAAGGTGTCTACCATGGAAAGTTCTGTAGCTGACGCTAAAAAAGCAGCAGAAGAAGCAAAAGCGAAAGCTGAAGAAGCTCTGAAAAAAGCTGAAGAAGGTGGTAGTAACAGCGGCGTTACTGAATCAGACCTTGAAAACTTGAAAAAGGAAATTCAGACTCAGATTGACAAATTAGCTTCTTTGGAAAGTGTAGACAAAAAAATATCGGCTTTAAAAGAAGAATTGAAAGCGGATTTCATCACTTCGGAAAGTTTGCAGGCTTTGAATGACAAAGTGGATAAACTGAGCGCTGAGATCATGCAAGTAATAGGTCATCGTCTGACTAGTCTCTCTTTGATTCCTACAGACCATATCAATGGTATAGCTGCTATTACTCTGACTACCTTACAGTACACTCCACAGGTATATAAGCCAATGGCGAAACATGAGGGCGGTCCAGACAAACATACTAACCGTCCCGTATTGGATCACGTTGCAGCTGGAGAAGTTCGTTATATTTCTACAGAAAAGAATGAGGCATATTTCCATGTAAGTCCGAGCATGGGGGTTCGTACTGAAGATATTGAGTTGCCTTCTTTCGATTGTATCACATCGAATAATACAATGACAAGAAGCGCTGAAGTCAAAACAAACAGTCCGATTGTTCCTACCGGTAAAGAAATCAAAGATGGTGTACTGACAGTAACTTACAAGAAGAGTGATGATTTCTTGGGTAAACCCATCACTACTACTACAAACGGTACTACAGAAACATTCTATATGGCATCTTTGAAAGCTCCTGTGACTGAGTCTAATTATACAGAAACAGAAAAAGCGGACAAAGCAGCCGGTAAAATAAATGGCGTATATGTAAACTCTGAATACTCACGCATTGAAGAAATTGTAGCTATTCCTTATTTAGCTAACTCTAAAACTGATTTTACTAAAGCATTGGAAGACAAATTTGCTGATGAAATTCAAAAAAAAGCAGAAAATGGTAAAGACATATATGTTCACTATCATGACTCTGTGTGTTTGTATGAATCAGGAAATAATGAACTCGTTGACGTAGAATGGGCATACAACCAACCGCTAGACTTGAATACTTTGGTTACAGTATGTACTACTACAACAAATAATCATGTCAACCATAAAGAATTGAAGAATTATGCTGATTACGGTTTGGAATTCCGTTTCTCTTTAGCTACTGAAAAATATTTGCAAGGAGATCGTGATACAGACGAACAGGAATTTGCTAAGATTTTGAGTGGTAACAGATTGAAATCAGAAGTTTATGATGTAGATTTGGACGACAATCAATACTCTCGTGCTTCTATTGGTCGTGAACCGATTGTGCGTGTTTCATTGATTGATACAAAACACGACAATGCATTGATTGCACAACGTTACATCAAAGTTCGTTGGATCGATAAAGGGGAAGAGCAAGTATTGAGTCCGTTTAATTTTGCAAACGATACCATCAGTTGTCATGATATGTATCAGCAGTTGTTCTCTAAAGATATGAACGAGGCTATCTATCATCAAGTTAAGTTTAATGGTGGTCAGAGCATGAGTAAGACTGAATTCCATAAAGTCTTTACATCGCTGAAGATCAAGAGTTTGAAGAAGGACGGCGTAGAAATTGATTTGACTAAGCTGAACCTATCAGTTAATGCTGATGCAGATTGGAGTGAAGGTGACTCTAAGCAGATCAAAGATGGTAAGGAAGAATTAAAGAATAATGTTGACTTGTTATTTAGCTTCTTGAAAGATGCACAGGATAATACCTCATATAACTTGGTATGGGCTATGAATGAAAAAACTGTTGGAACATTGAAGGATAACAAGGATGGAAACTATGCTTCTAAATTCGAGATTGAAGTTGAATATATAGACGAACTTGGAACAGTAGGTAACATTATCCAGAAATTTAATCAAGAAATTGTTGTTCCGAAACAAGAATTTGCTTACCAAGGAACATATTGGAAGAATGGCATAGGTGAAGGTACATTTAATGTTAATCCTATCGTGTTCAATACTGCTGAAGATAGCTGGGCTAATAACAACGGTCTAACACCTGATCATACCCATGAATATAACGGTACAGACTGTGCTTTGCAAGATTACAGCCATATCTCTGCTGATCTTGTAAATGGTTACATCTATAAACCTGAAAATGCTAAACCGACTAACTTGGCTCAGTTCATTAAGTACATCCGTAATTGTGCAGACGTACGCTTTGTGTTCGATCAAAGCCGCTTCAACAAGTATGACTACTTGGCAGGTTACAATGTAAGTGCAGATGGTATTTCATTATGGAAAGGAGCTGCTCCTACAAGCTGGGAACAATTTGATTATATCCAAACTGATAAGACTTTGGCTGCAACTATCCAAAACGTAATGGGTGCAACAGCTGAAACAAACAAAGATTCCAAGTTCTTGCCATGGAACTTCGATGAAACATTAGGCTCTACAAATGATGAGTGTACAAGTACAATACGTTTGCATGAAATTGACAAACTGAACGGTACTCCGGCTGCCCAAGCATTGGTAGGTAAGTCAGTTCCTGTAAACTTGGTTGTTGAATATAACAGCTATAATGTGATCCCTGTTCAGGAATTTGAAGTATTCTTTATCGATCCGTTATCTATTGACGGTGCTATTAAGGGTAACTTCGTTGATGCTGAAATTGATGGTAGCTTCTTGAATGTAGCTGACGGATTCAACTTCACAGATTGGAATGGTAATAAAGTTGCCGCTCAAGACATCAAGGATGTTAAGAACGGTGAGTATGCTCATGAACTATATGATTACTATGGCGTTCATAATGTTAAATTCTTGACTGACAAGGTAACAACAAGTTTGTCATACGATGCTGCAACTAACACATACAAGCATACAGAAGGTGTGAAAGATGGTAAATTGCCGACCAATGCATCGTTGAAGCAAATGAAGGCTACTGAAGCTAATGGCGTGGTTGATAAAGCTAATGCAGAGAAAGTGGATAAAGATCCTACTCACTTGGCTTACTTCAACAACAATGGTACTCCGGTTAACGTTGATTACAAGATGTATATTTCTGTTGAAGTCGCTCACAAGTGGGGTGTATTAAAGAAAGAAGCTCTTGAAGTGAATGTTGCGAAAGCAGGAGGTACTCCTTCAGGTAAGTAATATTTAAAACTATATAAAAGAAAGGACGTCTTTGAAAAAGGACGTCCTTTTTTTAACACAAAAACATTACAATCTATGAAAATATTTATATATGGGATGATATTCTATTTTCTTTTTGTTTTTTCGTCTTGCGGTAATGTAGATAAACCATCTTCATCTCATGTGTTCAACGGCATATTTAAGACTGAAACAGGAATAAAATTTGAATTGAAGGAAGATTCTACTACTTTCATTCAATTTAATGACTCAATACATTATAAAGGCGTATGGGCTATTCATCGCAATGATGAAAATACTGAATATGTAACAATAGAATTTGCAGGTAACCCTAATTATTACTACTTAAAAGATAGTCAGCTTTATCATAGTGAAAGAGAGATGATAAATAATAATTTTGGGACCAAGATACAATATCTGAATTAAAAATATGTAACAATGGGATTTTATTTGTTTATAACTAAACATCAATGAGATACTGATGTCAAATAAATTTTGAATAAACATAAAAAGGAGCGATCTGAAGACCGCTCCTTTTAATTCTGTTTTTTATTGATTATTTACCCACGGTAATAGTCAAAGGAAGTTCAGCAGTTTTAGTATAACCGTATTTATCAGTTACTTCCACGATAATCTTCGTATTAGTAGTCTGAGAAATATTCTTAGAAGTAATTTCTGCGTGGTAACCAATAACTTTACCTTCAGCATCTTTAATTGCTGTAGCATCTTTAGTTACAGTATAGATTTCTGCATCGGTAGTGAAGAATTCTACCTTGTCGATATAGCTATACTTATAATTGCCAGCAGCTTCCTTGAATAAGCTATACGGCTGATTGTTGTAAGTGTAACCAGTAATCATATCAGCAGTTAACTTAGCTGTTTCACCGGCAGCGGCAGCAGGCAATGTAATAGAAGCACCAGCAGCAGGAACAATCTTACCAGCTTTCAATGCACTTTGAACATTAATCTTAAATGCAGCGGCAGCAATCTCTTCATCAGTGAACTTGTAAGCACCACCCAAATAAGTAGCAGCTACTTTCACATTCAATTCTTGACCGTAAGCCCATCTATCAGCCTCTGTTACGTTACCATCCTGATTAAAGTCGCGGTCAGTAACCAAAGTTATAGTATTATCAGGAGCTATATTAGCCAAATCCTGAACCTTAACATTGTTAATCTTTTGCTCTTTATCCAAAGAGAATGTAATCTCAGTAAGATCAGCATCAGAACCTAATGTCGTGAATCCTTTCTCCATATCATATTTAGAAGCAAAATCCGTTTGATCTTTAATCGGGTCTACGAAATAAGCCATCAATGTATTACCAATCCACAAAGCTTCTCTCTTAGCTATGTAAGAAGACAAGGCAGGCATAACCGGAGTAAACTTAACTTTGATAGTGTTCAGTACATTGCTGTCATGTTTGTAATTGATAGTGATAGTATAACCAGTGCCCGGAGTTAAAGTAGCAGCGGTGCCATCAAGAGCAGAGAATACGGCATCGAACTGAGTTGCAGTTCCGTTAACCTTAGCAAGTTCAGAGCCATCAGCTTTTTTGTAAGTGTATGTAATGTCAGGTCCTTCACTCTTATCTGCATCTTTTACAATTGTAGCATCAGCACCGTTAACACCCAAAGCTGTGTTCTTCCAGATTTCAGCATCGCTACCCAAAGCAGTAAACATTTTATCCAAAGACACATTCAACTTCATAGATTTCTTAATCTGTACATTACCCAAGTCATAAACAACTTCATTACCCAAGGTACGGATTGGCTTAATGATAATTGGTTCTTTGTAAATCTTACCATCAATATGCAGTTTGTATACATTGATTTTAAATGTAGCGTATGTTACTTCATCAGACAATTTAGTTACTTTGAAAGTACCATTACTCTTATCTGCAGAGAAACCAAAGAACTTAGCGATAGTTGGATCTACAGCTTCTACATAGTAGTCATAAACGAACTTCGCGTTTACATCATCAAAAGTAATAACATTGTCTTTGTTTAAGTTTACTTCATAGTATCTCTTACTACTATCTTCACTATCGACTACTATTTCCTTTCCATCCACTGTGGCAACTTTTCCTTCGACAACTATAGCTTCTGATGTAGCAACATCCAAATTGTAATTAGAAATGAAACCACTCTTTTCTACCAAAGCGTATAGTCCATTAGTAAACTGGCCTGTATACTTATTAGCACCAGTGTATACAGCATCTGTATTGTCTAATGCAATAGCATATATGCCATTTGCGCCTCTAGACAATAGACCCTTATATTCAGTAGCAGCACTTAAAGAAACAGGAAGAACTGCGTTTTTAGAATTTTTCAAAGAGAAACTCATATCAGCTGCATCAGCACCTGCATCAATACGAGCCATCAAATATGTGTTATTAGGAGCCAAAGTAGTTAATACCTGTCCTTTAGCTACAGTTTTCTGTGCAGACCAAGTAGTTTCTTTATTATGATCCCAAGTCTGAACAATTTTCTTTACAAAAGCATATTCTATATTAAGTGTAGTTCGAATATCACTTCCTTGAGATAAACCCTTATCCATTTTATCCAAAGCAGCCCATCCCAATAATTCTACGTCGGTCAATGTAGCACCTGCAGTAGGCAATTTTATAGCCTGCATTTTGCCATCGGCATCGGGTACATTCAATGTGTAAACGCCATCGGCTTCTACTACATAAGTAGCACCAAGCGCTTTGTATTCAGAAACAACTTCATTACCATCCTTGTCGTAGAACACCCACATTCCGGCTTCGTTAACAAAAGGAACTTTTACCTTGCCTAAATCATCTTTCTTAACAGCAACATACTCTGTCTTCTTACCGTCAAGATACCAGTAACCATCTTTTACCTCAACAATAGTACCGTTGCCATCCTTACCTGGAGTACCCGGCTCACCTTGTGCACCATCTTTACCATTAACGATAGTGTAAGTCTTTCCGTTGCTGAAAGTAACCTTGAAACCACCTTCTACGTCAACAAGTTCAGTAACCCAGTTACCGCCATCTACTTCTGTCTGCAAAGCTGCCAGCTGAGACTTGATATCTGTCAACTCCTTGTTGATAGCATCGATGTCATCATCATAGTCTTTACAAGATACAAATGTTCCTGTCGAAGAAACCATCAAGGCTCCGAACAGGATTGCACTTAAAAATTTTTTGTTCATAATAGAAAAACTTTAAATTTATAAATTTAAAAACTCAAAATGTTTATTGTTATAAAAGGACTTAATTGCGTTGAATCATAAAAGGATTCCGACTCTGCGATATATATTGCAGGAGTCATGCCAACTACTTTTCTGAACGCCACATAGAACACGCTCTTGGAGGCGAACCCGCAACGGCTGAAAAGCTCATTCACCGGGCAATCTTTACCGTCCAGCAACTCCTTCGCGCGAACCACCCTGTAAGGAATTTATTAACCGCTTGAAATTGCATCCGAAGTAGTTGTTCACCGCATTACTCAGGTAGGTCGTATTCGTGCCGGATACTATATAGTAATACTAATTGTTTGAACACCAGTTATATGTGTGACAACTTTAATGATGTAAGGGCCGTTTCAGGTCCTTTTTTATTTATAATTGACAATAATATCCGGTAAACTATCTACTGCTTTTTGTTTGAGTTCATCTATGATATGAACATATTTTTCAGTGTGCCGGGTAGTAGAATGTCCTGCAAGGCTGGCGGCGGTCTTGATATTAGCTCCATTTGCCATAATGTTGGTGATAAATGAGTGCCGGGCACAGTGGAAGGTGATGTGCTTGTGTATATTAGCCCTTTTGACCCATTTGTTTAAAATTCTTAGTGTGTAAGAATAGGAGGGGCCGAATACCAACTCCTCGTTAATGCCTTTATGTCTTTGCAGGAGCTTGATGGCAGTGTGGTTTAAGTTTAGATGCAAGATTGCGTTTTTGGAGTGTGACTGTACTTTCTGTTGTAGAATAGTAAGGCGGTTTGATGAGAAATCTATGTCTTTATATTGCAGTTGGTGCACATCACACCAGCGCAGCCCACAATAGCAAGAGAACAAGAATGCCCTTTTTACTTCGTTGTTGGGGCATGGAGTGATAGCAAGTTTCTGAATCTCTTTTAAGCTGAGGATTGCTTTGGTTACCTCATCAAACTGCATCAGGCGGATACCATCTGTAGGGTTAGAGGTCATTAACTTTTTTTCTATACATTTATTGATGCACATTCTGAATTTCTTGAAATATCCGATGGGAGTGTTACCTCGGAGATGATCCCTGAGATACTCAAGAAAATTTATACAAAATCTTTTGTGAGAAGGGTTACAGGTAAGCTTTTCTTTCTTGTAAACAGTCGCAGATGGGTGATACATGCCCTGACCATTTTCTTGTCCTTTTTGTGATAGGTATCCAGGTATTGTCCTATCAGAATATAGGAATCCGGAATATTGCTTTTATCTGTTGGAAGTATATCATCGAATGTATTTCCTATATCGTTCAGATGATATTCAACAGATAAAATTCTAGTTCCTTCTTTGCTCTTATCTGCCTGGCAATTAGTACCTTGTTTCTGTTTTCCGCTCTTCGCTCTGCACTGGTAGGAGCGTCAGGATGATGCCCAAATACTCTTTGCGGCGCTTCCCGTTATAACTGTAATTCAAATAAAGCGAAACTCTTCCTTTGTTCAATTGTTTCTTTCCTAATGTAATTCCCATAATGAATAATAATTAATACAATAATAATGTTGAAAAGAAGGACCAGAGAGGGACTGAAAATGAATTCCTCCATCTTTCTTTCTATAATAATAATATCTTTTGTACCTTTGTGTCATAAACAAAAAAATGGAAGAAAATTTTGATATACGCGAGCAACAGCTCACAACTAAGGAACGCGATTTTGAGAATGCCTTACGTCCGCTGAATTTTGAAGATTTCAGCGGGCAGGATAAGGTAGTGGATAATCTGCGCATCTTTGTCAAGGCGGCGCGTCTGCGGGCCGAGGCGTTAGACCATGTTCTTTTGCACGGACCTCCCGGCTTGGGCAAGACGACCTTAAGTAATATCATTGCCAATGAACTGGGAGTAGGTTTTAAAGTGACCTCAGGACCGGTGCTGGATAAACCGGGTGATTTGGCGGGAGTACTGACCAGCCTGGAACCCAATGATGTGCTTTTTATTGATGAAATACATCGGTTGAGCCCTGTGGTAGAAGAATATCTGTATTCTGCCATGGAGGATTATCGTATCGATATAATGATAGACAAAGGGACCTTCGGCGCGTAGTATCCAGTTGGAGTTGAGCCCGTTTACTTTGGTTGGAGCCACTACCCGGAGTGGGTTGCTGACTGCGCCTTTGCGTGCCCGTTTTGGAATTAATCTTCATTTGGAGTATTATGACGATGATGTATTGACAAGCATTATCCGTCGTTCAGCTACTATATTGAATGTGCCTTGTGACGTGAAAGCGGCGGGTGAGATTGCTTCGCGCAGCCGTGGAACGCCCCGTATTGCAAATGCGCTGTTGAGGCGCGTCCGTGATTTTGCCCAGGTGAAAGGTTCCGGAAGGATTGATGTGGAAATTGCCCGGTTTGCTTTAGAAGCCTTGAACATTGACAGGTATGGACTGGATGAGATAGATAACAAGATTTTATGTACTATTATAGATAAGTTTAAGGGAGGCCCTGTGGGGACTACTATTACAACCGCTTTGGGTGAAGACGCCGGAACAATAGAGGAGGTTTATGAACCTTTTTTGATTAAAGAAGGTTTCTTAAAACGTACTCCGCGTGGACGTGAGGTCACGGAACTGGCCTATATGCACCTGGGACGGAGCATTTATAATAGTCAGAAGACATTATTTGATGATTAAAAGATGGCAGGATTAAAAGCATTAGCCAAGGAAACAGCCATATATGGGATGAGTAGTATCATCGGGCGGTTCCTGAATTATTTGTTAGTACCGATATATACCAACGCTTTGCCTGTGGAATCGGGGGGCTATGGTATCATTACCAATATGTATGCTATAACTGCCTTGCTGATGGTGCTTTTAACATATGGTATGGAAACCGGATTTTTCCGGTTTGCCAATAAGGGGGTGGATGATCCGATGCGCGTCTATTCCACTACTTTGCTTTCGGTAGGGGCGACTGCGCTCTTGTTTTTAATCGTTTGTCTTTCTTTTCTGCATCCCATAGCAGGTTTCTTGGGATATGGAGAGCATCCGTGGTATATGGGGATGATGCTGATTGTAGTCGCAATGGACGCTTTCCAAGCTATTCCTTTGCTTATTTGCGATATAAGAAACGCCCTGTTAAGTTCGCTGCATTGAAATTGTTGTTCATTTTTGCCAGCATTGCCTTGAATATCGCTTATTTTGTAGGTATGAAAGGAGAGAATGTCGGAGTGGCTTTTGCTATAAATCTGGCTTGTACTTCTTTGGTGATGCTGTGTATGTGGAAAGAATTGGTGGGCTTCAGATATGTGCTGGACAGGGAGTTGTTGCGGCGTATGCTGCATTATTCTTTCCCGATATTGATTCTGGGTATTGCCGGAATCTTAAATCAGGTAGCCGATAAAATTATTTTTCCGTTTGTTTATCCTGATAAGGCGGAGGCGACCATCCAGTTGGGTATTTATGGGGCTGCCAGTAAAATAGCTATGATAATGGCCATGCTGACACAGGCTTTCCGGTTTGCATACGAGCCGTTTGTTTTTAGTAAGAGTAAAAGGATAGTCGGGAAATGTATGCCAAAGCGATGAAGTTTTTCATTATCTTCACTTTGCTGGCCTTTTTGGCTGTTATGTTTTACCTTGATATATTACGTTATATTTTAGGACGTGATTATTGGGTAGGGCTTAAAGTTGTACCTATTGTCATGGCTGCCGAAATGTTTATGGGTATTTATTTCAATCTTTCTTTTTGGTATAAGCTGATTGATGAAACAAAATGGGGAGCTTATTTTTCATTGGTGGGATGCAGTATCATTATCCTGATAAATATTTTCCTTATTCCGGTGTTTGGCTATATGGCGTGTGCGTGGGCAGGTTTTGCCGGATATGGAGTAGCTATGCTTCTCTCTTATTTTGTAGGGCAGAAAAAATATCCTATTAATTATGATTTGAAAGCGATAGGTAACTATGTGGCGTTAGCGCTGGTACTTTACATTGTTTCAGTTTATCTTCCTATTCAAAATATATTCTTGTTGTTGGGTGTTCGTACATTACTGTTGTTATTGTTTGTGGCATATATTGTGAAAACGGACTTCCCCTTGCAGCAGATACCTGTTATAAACCGATACATAAAGAAATAGCTATGAGTGACCTGAAGAATGATTTGAAGAATGTGCCTTATATAAAGCAGTTCTTTGGTGAATATCTTGATTTGCGCAAGGATAAGGATAATGAAGCCTTGATTGTAGAAAGTATTCGTAACGGTGTTGAGTTCAAAGGAACTAATTTGTGGATTCTTATATTCGCAATTTTTATTGCTTCATTGGGCTTGAATGTGAATTCTACGGCAGTGATTATCGGTGCTATGTTGATATCTCCGCTGATGGGGCCGATTATGGGAGTGGGGCTGGCTATCGGACAGAATGATTTTGAACTGTTGAAACGTTCTCTGAAAAGTTATTTGGTGGCGACTGTATTTAGTGTGATTACATCCTCGATTTATTTTTCGCTGACTCCGTTGGATGAAGTGCAATCGGAGTTGCTGGCACGTACTTCTCCTACTATATATGATGTGCTTATAGCTTTATGCGGTGGCTTGGCCGGTATTATCGCCTTGTCTACAAAGGAGAGGGAATGTTATTCCGGGGGTAGCTATTGCTACGGCTTTGATGCCGCCTTTGTGTACTGCCGGATTCGGGCTTGCTACCGGAAATTTACTTTATTTTTTAGGTGCGTTCTATTTGTATTTTATCAATTCAGTATTTATCAGTCTGGCTACTTTTATCGGGGTGCGTGTCATGCATTTCCAACGTAAGGAGTTTGTGGATAAGGAGCGTGAGAAATTGGTAAAGAAATATATTATTTTATTACTTTGGCTACGATGTGTCCTGCTGTTTATCTGACTTATGGCATTGTAAAAAGTACTATTTATGAAGCTTCTGCCAACAACTTTATCAACGAGGAGCTGAATTTTAATAATACCCAAGTAATAGACCGGAAGATTTCTTTCGAGAAGAAGAGAAATACGTGTTGTGCTAATAGGCAATGAGGTTTCGGAAACAGAAATAGCAACCGCAAGGGATAACTTGAAACTTTTTAATCTGGCAGGAACCAAACTGGTTGTTCTTCAAGGAATGAATAATGATGCGATGGATATTGGCAGTATAAAGGCGCAAGTGATGGAGGACTTTTATAAGAATAGTGAGAAACGTTTGCTGGAGCAGCAGGAAAAGATTAAGTCTTTGGAAAACGAACTTAATGTATATGCCGCATACAATACCGTAGATAAAAAGATAATTCCCGAACTTAAAGTACTTTATCCTGCAGCAGAAGCTATAGCCATGGCGAAGACTGTGGATGCAGGTAGACTCAACCCAAACGGACACATTGACAATAGTCTTGATGAAATTCAGTAAAAAACCTGTAGGAAAAGAACAGGAAAAGATTTCCGAATGGTTGAAGGCACGTGTCGGGGCGAAAAAACTTAAATTAATTGTAGAATAAAACCATGAAAAAACTACTATTGCTGCTGTCTTTCCTGCCTTTATGTATATGGGGTAATGAGGGAATGTGGCTTCCTTGTTGCCTTAGCAAACAAACTCAACAAGTGATGAAAGAAATGGGATTGGAACTTTCATCTGAACAATTGTATAATCCGGAGGAAAAGCATTGGCTAATGCTGTTGTTAGTTTTGGAGGTTTTTGCTCGGGGGTTGTTGTATCTCCGGATGGCTTGGTTTTTACTAACCACCATTGTGGGTATGATGCCATTCAGCAGCATAGTTCTGTGGAGCATGATTTTTTGCGAGATGGTTTTGTAGCCGACTCCTTAAGTAAGGAGCTTCCTAATCGGATTTATTTGTCAGTTTCCTGATACGCACAGAGGATGTGACGGAGCGTGTGTTGCAAGCTATTCCAGTCGGAACAAAGGAAAATGACCGTGCGCTGATTGTGGATTCTATTTCCACATTGCTTGCTCAGGAAGCTGTGGCGAATGATACGTTGCTGCGTGCTGAGATAACTCCTTTTTATGGTGGTAATGAGTTTTATCTGTCTGTGTATAAAGATTATTATGATGTTCGTCTGGTGTTTGCTCCTCCCTCTTCTGTAGGCAAGTTTGGCGGGGATACAGATAATTGGGTATGGCCCCGCCATACCGGGGATTTCTGTTTTCCGTATTTATGCTGATCAGAATAATCAACCGGCAGCTTATTCTCCGGAGAATGTGCCTTATCATCCGGATTATTTTGCTCCTGTTTCTTTGGGCGGGTATGAACAAGGTTCATTTTGCATGACTATGGGATATCCCGTTCTACCAGCAGGTATTTGTCTTCATTTGGGATAGACGAAAGGATTAATACGGATAATACCGCTATGATTAATGTCCGTACCATCAAGCAGGCTATCTGGAAAAATGCAATGGAAAAAAGTGATGATATTCGCATTAAATATGCTTCCAAGTATGCACAAAGCTCTAACTATTGGAAGAATAGTATAGGCATGAATCAAGCGGTAAAAGAGTTGAAAGTGATAGAGAAAAAACAAGCTTTGGAGCGCCGGTTGCAAGAATGGATCCGTCGGGAACCTGATAAGCGAAGCAAATATGCAAGGGTTCTGACTGAACTGGAGCTGAATTATCGTAATCGTAGAAATGCGGCGCGGGCTATAGCATATTTTGGAGAAACATTTGCTAATGGACCGGAGTTGATTACGGCAGCCTTGGCTGTACTGAATTTTGATTTTGAGGCAGAGGAGAGTGATTTGGAGCGTAATATGCGGCAATTGTTGGAGATTTATGCCAATATGGATATAAGTGTGGATAAACAAGTCTTTGTGGCTATGTTGAAAGAATATGCGGCTGAGGTAGGCAAGGAGTTTTTACCTGATGTTTATCCATTGATAGAGAAAGATTTTAAAGGTGATTACCAAGCTTATGTAGATGATTTGTATGCTCGTTCCTCTTTAAAGACACCGCATGGGTTTGAACAGG
>SCPO01000302.1_pt1 | contig 17953 bp, 20 predicted proteins | sample 6106821 | NCBI WGS metagenome assembly SCPO01 (sample SAMN10720448, study PRJNA508395) | human gut metagenome | isolation source: Participant 2 stool, 0 month | host: Homo sapiens | collected 2017 | reverse complement strand
CTGTTAGATTTTGAAGATGGGATAACCACTACAATTGACGGAACATCTTTCAGAGCTGTCAACGAGCAGTCGCTGTTGACTTACGATATTCAAAAGTTAGATTATCAGGGACTTCCTGTTTATCGTCAGATAGGAGATATGAGTGCCGGGTTCGGTGTGTTAAAAACGATGGTTGCTTTCGATCAAGGAATGGCTGCCACCATGGAGGAGGCTCCGCAGGGTGGTACTTATCCGGTTGCGCCTACTCCGGAGTTTTTGCAACGTTCCGTTCGCAAAACTGTTGAGCTTTACAATTCGGAGATCGGGGCTGCCACAAAGATAAAGAGAGTGGTGGTTGGAACGGGGATCGCATCTGTTTCTTACTTTGCAACAATGATGGGGGCAGCCTATTTACCTATTCATTATCTGGTATCGGCTAATTCTGCTTCTGAAGTACAAGCTATACTCGATTATTCCAATCAAAATGGATATGCCTCTTATGCCACATTGGGTTATGACGGTTCTATGCCCGGAGTGGGAGTTGCCTGGATAAAATTATTGGATTTGCCGGAAGAATATAAGCAATTTATAAAAGATCATCAGGTGGAAGAAGTTTATATTTATGGAGTAGGTCAGGAAGGACATGGAGAGTCTTATTCCCGAAGGGTTTTGACGCAGAATACAATTACCGATGAATATGCGCCTGGTTCTTTATATATATTGTATACTAACTTTGGTTCGGATGCCGATATTGACGCACTGAAACATCGGTTGTATGACTATAATCAGTTAAAATTGGGTGAAGGACAGTATATCTCTGATTGGGAAAGTGGAATTGTCGATGATCAGATAGCCAATATATCCGGCTCTGCGCAAGCGATGGCAAATGTGAAAGCTTATACGATTGAGACTGATGATATGATGGCTTTGTACAATATATCTTCTTTCCTGACGCTTCAATATATAAAAAAGAATCAAAGCAAGTTGCAGGCACCTTTTGTGAATGGAGTTATTTTTAACGAGTATCTTACGAATCACCCTCAATATGAAGCGTTTGTTGGATATGTACCTTTATTATATTGGCAATTTAATTCGGCGGCTTCTACAGTAGAACGTATTGATGGTTATCTGAAGCCAGCTATTGCCGGGTATTTTCCTGATGTTGTCGATCATCTGTATGAGGGATCTTTCTATCTGAATTCTAATATGAGACGCTATGAGTTTTATGACGAGCTGATAGCAAGAGGTGTCACTTCGGAGAATATTAGAATTAGGCAGAGTGTAGATAAATGGAATCCGGAAGATGATGGAGAAACGGAAGAGTATTTGGGACGCATTAATCATAAAATAGGTTCGGCTGAAGAATTTGCTTATGATATAATTGAACGTATTGGAGTGCAGAAGTATCGGAATACGGTTAAGTCGATGGAGTACCTGACATTGGAGGAGCTTCGTACTATTTGTGCACAGGTTGGAAATATGAGATTAGTAGAACATTGATATAACATCGGATTTAAGATTTAAACTAACGAAATGAATATAAAACAATTGATGGTAACTTTCTTCATTGCACTATTGGCAGGAGGAGAGATTGGAGCTCGTGTGCTGACGGATAAATTCGTTTATTCACAAGGGGAGAAGGTTGTGTTTACTTTTGATGGGAAGTCAGAAGGTAAAACGATTATACTGAAATATCTCTCCAAGAAAGGAGAACCGGTTCTTGCGGAGATTGGCGGAGAACCATTTGTTTGGGAAGTTCCTTCAGAATTTACGCCTGCAGCCGTAGGTGTTTATCAAAAAGAGGAGGGACAGTTGACATATTCTTCTTATTTTAGGGTGGTAACTCCCGGAATGTTGACTACCTATCAGATTGCTAAAGAGGAATATAAAGGTTTGAATGTGTTTATGCTCGATGGTGGAATGAGTGCGGAATATGCTGTCCAAAAATCTTTAGCTAATCTGACGGCAGGTGTGAGCCATACATGGCAGATTGGTCCGGGAGGAGGTCCCAAACCGGTATGGGGGACACCTGATTTCCTTCAACAATCCGTTCAGCATACAGTAGATTTATATAATGAGTATTTGGGTAAGTCGAAGAAACTTAAAACTGTGATAATAGCTACGGGAGTACCGGCGGTACCTTATCTTTCTGCAGCTATGGAGGCTCCCGTATTGCCATTACATTTTTTGGTTTCTGTCAATTCTACCAAAGAAGTTTCTTCCATATTAGAATATTCCTCGCAAGCTGGAGTACCCTGTTATGCGACATTGGGATATGATGCTTCCATGGATGATGTCGGAGTTGCCTGGATAAAATTATTGGCTTTGCCTGATGAATATCGGAAGTTTATAATAGAACATGAAGTAGAAAATGTAATTATCGCAGGCATAGGGGAAGACGTGAAAAGTGAATCTTATTGTCGGAAACTTAATAAAACCGGAGTGGATGGTCAGGAGTATGCAGACGGCTCTCTTTATATTTTATATACCCAATCCGGTTCAGAGCATGACATCAAAACGATATCAAGAAATGTCGTGGACTATGATACGTTATCTCTTGAAAAAGGTAAGGACTTGGCCGATTGGGAGAGCGGTGTTGTCAACAGGCAGATTGATAATATATCAAAAGGTATTTGTGAACATACTCCGGCACAAGTTTATTCTTTGATTGCTACTCATGATATGATGGATATGTATAATCTCGGTGCAAATATGGGTATGTATTTTATGTATAAGAATCGGGAGCAAACAAAGGTTTCCGTACAGGGGACTTATCTAAATGAATATTTAATATCACAACCTTTGTATGAGTTGACTCAAGGATATATTCCATTATTGTTTTGGCAGTTTGTCCCTCCTGTATCAACGATCGACAGGATAAAACGTGATATACAGAAAGTGGTGGATGTTTATGAAAAAGGTATTCTCCTAGAGAATAAAACCGTACATGTGAATGCACGTATCGGGAAAGGAGAGTTGGTGCAGGAACTAAAGAAAAGGGGATTTCGGTTTGTTACTAAGCGCAAAGATAATGTGGAAGAATTGTGGAACCTATCCGATGGAATAAATTCTCCTTGTGAAGAGGTTGTACAGAATATAGTGGAACAGATTGGGGTAAAACAATATCAGACTCAATGTAAGAATGCATTGTATTTAAATATGGGTGATCTTAAACTAGTAACGAATAATATTCCGGGACTTGTCTTTCATTCTTTTAAGAAAAAGTTGCAAGATGTTTATTAGTTACAGTAGTAACACCTGCTGAACTGAATAAGTTAGCAAGCAAATAAGTTAAAATTGTATGGATTAGCAGAGGGTTATCAAAAAACTCTCTGCTTTTCTGCTTGACTTCTGTTGCGAAATGATTACTTTTGCGCACGTTATCAATTCACAACTGAAACTATGAGTAAAAAAAGCCTTCTTATTGCGGCCGTGGCTATCTTGGTGATAGCTATTATTGGTATTACTTATTTATTGTTTACCGAAAAAAAAGCTAATCGGGAGTTAGTGCAGGAATTCCAATTGGATAAGGAAGATCTGGAAAACGAATATAGTCGTTTTGTGCAAGAATATGATGAATTGAAGTTTAAGGTTACTAATGACTCATTAGGAGTATTGTTAGAACAGGAACAGTTAAAGACCCAACGTCTATTAGAAGAACTTCGTACTGTGAAGAGTTCGAATGCAACAGAGATTCGTCGTTTAAAGAAAGAATTGGCTACTTTACGTAAAGTAATGGTTGGTTATATTAATCAGATTGATTCACTAAATAAACTGGCTGCACAGCAGAAACAGGTCATTGCAGAAGTAACACAAAAATATAATCAGGCTTCACAACAAATCAGTAACCTTTCCGAAGAAAAGAAAAATCTGGATAAGAAGGTGACGTTAGCCGCACAACTCGATGCAACTAATATTCGTATCGAACCACGCAATAAACGCGGTAAAGTGGCGAAGAAGGTGAAAGATGTGGTGAAATTGGCTATCAGTTTCACGGTCGTGAAGAATATAACTGCTGAAAACGGTGAACGTACCATTTATATACGTATTACCAAACCCGATAATGATGTACTGACCAAGAGTGCATCCAATACTCCTTATGAAAACCGTACATTGGTTTATTCAATTAAGAAGTATATTGAGTATAACGGAGAAGAACAGAATATCAATGTGTTTTGGGATGTAGAAGAGTTTCTATATGCCGGAAATTACCGGGTAGATATTTTTGAAGGCGGGAACCTGATTGGTTCGCAGTCGTTTACATTAAATTAATATCGGGGTATTATTTTTCTCTACCGATATTTTAATTTTCTTCTATATTAACTAACCCGATGGTCTGTTTTTAATATTTCTTCGGGTAACAGCTGTTCTTTTATGGATGAACTGGGGAAAGAACTGCATAAATAATTGCAATAATATACAGAAAATAGGGTGAATGTAGCATGAATTTGCATACAATATGCGGCTTTTTAATCGTAGAAGCCTTCGTTGGATTAAAATCAACGAGATGTCCCTCGCCGAGGAAGGATAAGTTCTTCGGTGAGGGACAACTCTTTTCTCGGTGAGGAACTCATATGGGAATGATTGGAAGCAGTTTTTCTCTCTAGTTTGTATGCGAATAAAGATAAGGAGAAATTGATAAAATGAAGGACTGTTGTCTATAAAAGAATGATTTGTAAATGCAATCAGTATAATTTTAATCTTATTGAGTAAATATAAGGGGAAATCATGTTAATCTAATTTCTGAAGATAGTAAATCCCGGCCCTTTTTCTCTTTAGTTGGAATCTATACCCAATTTGTTGCATTCCCAACAACTTGAATGTCCCTTTTTTTAGAAGTTCTATTTTTAAGTACCGTATAGTTGAATCGGGTGATGAGGAATAACGGTTGCATAATGTGAACTGCTTACCGTCTTCCGTCAGCTCCCCACATCATCTTGCTGCGGAGTGTATCGAAAAAAATGTGATTAAAACGTTTCACTACCTTTATGCTGTAATCTGCCCGACGGATGGTTAGTTGAGTCGTTTCTTTGCAAGTCTCGCTCCTCCCGTCGATGGCGACGAGGAAGTTGTGACTTCTGCTTTCTACATCTAATGTAATCTCCCAGTCATCCCGAATAACGATAGGACGGACGTTGAGACTATGTGGAGCCACCGGAGTGATGGCAATAGTGTTGGAATGAGGGACGATGATCGGGCCTCCTACACTCAAAGAGTAGGCTGTGGAACCTGTTGGAGTGGCAATTACTAACCCGTCAGCTTGATAAGTATTCAGATACGCGCCATTAATAGCTGTCCGGATACTAATCATTGAGGAGCTGTCTCGTTTGAGAATAGCTATTTCGTTGAGGGCATAAGGAGAATCTTGGAGATGTTTGTCGTTGCAGATCAACTGAAGTACGCTCCGTTCCTCCACACTATATCTGCCGTTTTGGATTTCATCAAATGTTTCCTCCATTTCCTCCGGCGAAATATCTGCCAGAAATCCTAAACGTCCTGTGTTAATTCCCAAAATAGGAATCCCTTTTCTTCCTACGCGGCGGGCAGCTTTCAGAAATGTTCCGTCGCCTCCGATGCTGATTACCATATCGGCAGTAAAATCATCACCATCAAATAATTGATCTGCTTTAATATCCATATTTTCAGAAACTAGGAATTGATAAAATTCCCTGCACATACCAATCTCTGCTCCCTGTTTCTTTAAAAGTTTAAACAAGGTGACAGCATGAGAGGACTTTTTAGCCTGATAAGTATTTCCGAAAATGGCGAATTTCATAAGCAATATCATTAGTTCAGGATGCAAATTTGGCATTTTTTCTTGGATTTCTACTTTAAATAACCAAAAAAGAACCCATAATGCGTTTCGTATTATTAGGCAACTAATAATAATATTTGTATTTTTGCGGCAAATATAACGTAGAACTATGACTAAATTAAGTGTAAACATAAACAAGATTGCTACGCTAAGGAATGCTCGCGGAGGAAATGTTCCCGATGTAGTAAAGGTAGCGCTTGATTGTGAATCTTTTGGTGCAGACGGTATCACTGTTCATCCTCGTCCCGATGAACGCCACATTCGTCGTTCAGATGTATATGATTTGCGCCCTTTGTTGCGCACGGAATTTAATATCGAAGGTTATACCGCTCCGGAATTTATTGACCTGGTGTTGAAAGTCAAACCTCATCAAGTAACTTTGGTTCCCGACGATCCTTCACAGATTACTTCTAATTCCGGTTGGGACACCAAAGCAAATCTGGAATTCCTGACTGAAGTGCTCGATCAGTTTAACAGCGCCGGTATTCGTACTTCCGTTTTTGTGGCAGCCGATCCTGAAATGGTGGAATATGCGGCAAAAGCGGGAGCGGATCGTGTCGAACTGTATACCGAACCATACGCAACGAACTATCCGAAGAATCCGGAAGCTGCCATCGCTCCTTTTATCGAAGCCGCAAAGACTGCCCGTAAACTGGGTATCGGATTGAACGCCGGACACGACTTGAGTCTGGTTAATTTAAACTATTTCTATAAAAACATTCCTTGGGTGGACGAAGTCTCCATAGGACATGCGTTGATCAGCGACGCGTTGTATCTGGGACTCGAACGTACCATTCAGGAATATAAAAACTGTCTACGCTCATGAATGCAATGATCTTGTTAGCCCAAGGGGCTATGAATATGGCCGACTCGCTGGCTACTGCCAACCCCGTATTGACGGAGGTGAATGCTCCTGAAATGAACATGCTTGATATGGCTATCAAGGGTGGATGGATTATGATTGTACTGGGTGTACTGTCTGTAGTCTGTTTCTACATCTTATTTGAACGTAACTATATGATCCGTAAAGCAGGAAAAGAAGACCCGATGTTCATGGAACGGATCAAGGATTATATCCATAGCGGTGAAATCAAAGCGGCTATTAACTATTGCCGTACGATAAACACCCCTTCGGCACGTATGATAGAAAAAGGGATCAGCCGTTTAGGACGTCCTATTAACGATGTACAGGTAGCTATTGAGAATGTAGGTAATATTGAAGTGGCAAAGCTGGAAAAAGGATTGACTGTAATGGCAACTATTTCCGGAGGTGCTCCGATGCTCGGATTCCTCGGTACGGTGACCGGTATGGTACGCGCATTCTACGAAATGGCGAATGCGGGAAGCGGAAACATTGATATCACGTTGCTTTCAGGAGGTATTTATGAAGCGATGATTACTACTGTGGGTGGTCTGGTTGTGGGTATTGCGGCTATGTTTGCCTATAATTATCTGGTGATGCTGGTAGACCGTGTGGTAAATAAAATGGAGTCTCGTACAATGGAGTTCATGGACTTGTTGAACGAGCCGGCAAAATAATAGGCTGATGGGATTAAAAAGAAGAAATAGAGTATCGCCCAATTTTAGCATGGCTTCTATGACAGACATCATATTCCTGTTGCTGATATTCTTCATGATTACCTCTACCATGGTGTCGCCCAATGCCATCAAAGTCCTGTTGCCGCAAGGCAAGCAGCAGACTTCGACCAAACCGCTGACAAGAGTGGTGATCGATAAAGACCTGAATTTCTACGCTGCTTTCGGCAATGAAAAAGAGCAGCCGGTGGCGCTGAACGATCTGACTTCATTCTTGCAGAGTTGCGCAGAGAAGGAGCCGGAAATGTACGTGGCATTGTATGCAGATGAATCGGTACCTTACCGTGAGATCGTAAGGGTATTGAACATTGCAAACGAGAATCATTTTAAGATGGTGTTGGCTACACGCCCGCCTGAAAATAAATAAGAAACAATGGACAGAAGAAAAAAGGGTGAATTCGTCGGCGCGCTGGGTGCACTGTTGGTACACGTGGCAGTGATTGCTCTTTTGATTCTGGTGAGCTTTACTGTCCCTCAACCGGATGAAGATGCAGGCGGAGTGCCTGTAATGATGGGAAATGTAGACGCAGCGAGTGGCTTCGATGATCCCTCTCTGGTAGACGTGGATATCATGGATGAAGATGCGGCAGCACCCGCGGAAACAGCACCGGAACTTCCTTCGGAACAGGATTTATTGACGCAGACTGAAGAGGAAACAGTAACTCTGAAACCTAAGACGGAAGAACCGAAAAAAGAAACGGTGAAACCTAAAGAGGTGGTCAAGCCGAAAGAACCGGTGAAGAAGCCGGAGAAAACGGAAGCCGAAAAAGCTGCGGAAGCGAAACGGCTGGCAGAAGAAAAAGCGGAACGTGAACGTAAGGCTGCCGAAGAAGCTGCCAGAAAGAGGGTGTCCGGTGCGTTTGGAAAGGGAGCGCAAATGACAGGAAATAAAGGAACAGCGGCTAGTGGTACGGGAACCGAAGGTAGCAAGGAGGGAAACTCTTCTACCGGAGCGAAGACCGGAACCGGAGGTTATGGAACATTTGACCTTGGCGGACGTTCTTTAGGTACGGGCAGTCTGCCAAAGCCTGTATATAATGTGCAGGAAGAAGGACGTGTGGTAGTCAATATCACCGTGAATCCTGCAGGGCAAGTGATATCGACCAGTATTAGCCCTCAAACGAATACGGTAAATTCCACTTTGCGTAAGGCAGCGGAGGACGCAGCGAAGAAAGCCCGTTTTAATACGATAGATGGGGTGAATAACCAGACAGGGACAATCACCTATTATTTTAACTTGAGATAGTATCATTAACCAAATATATAAAGGATTATGGGAACTGTATACGCTTTTTTTGCAGATGGTTTTGAAGAAATTGAAGCCTTTACTGCTATTGACACGTTGAGACGTGCCGGACTTAATGTAGAAATCGTATCCGTTACACCGGATGAAATTGTAGTGGGAGCACATGACGTATCCGTCCTTTGCGATATCAACTTCGAGAATTGCGATTTCTTCGATGCTGAACTGTTGTTGTTACCGGGAGGAATGCCGGGAGCTGCCACACTTGACAAGCACGAAGGGTTGCGTAAATTGATTCTTGATTTTGCCGCAAAAGGTAAACCTATTGCGGCCATTTGTGCTGCTCCGATGGTATTGGGTAAACTGGGACTGCTGAAAGGAAAGAAAGCTACCTGTTATCCGAGTTTTGAACAATATCTGGATGGTGCAGAATGTGTAAATGAACCCGTCGTACGTGATGGAAACATCATTACCGGTATGGGACCGGGTGCTGCCATGGAATTTGCTTTGACAATCGTTGACCTGTTGGTAGGTAAAGAAAAAGTAGACGAACTGGTAGAAGCGATGTGTGTTAAACGCTAAACCGTCCATGAAGAAATATGTAATCATTGTCGCCGGTGGAAAGGGCTTGCGAATGGGAAGTGACCTCCCGAAACAATTCCTTCCCATGGGTGATAAACCTGTGTTGATGCATACCCTGAAAGTATTCAGGAGATATGACGAAACACTTCAAATCATAGTAGTGCTTCCACGGGAACAGCAGGACTTTTGGAAGCAACTTTGCCAAAAACACAGCTTTGCGGTGGAACATACCCTTGCCGATGGAGGCGAAACACGTTTTCACTCTGTAAAGAACGGTCTGGCACTGGTGCAGGAGCCGGGACTGGTAGGGGTGCATGATGGAGTACGTCCGTTTGTGTCGGTAGAAGTGATTCGCCGTTGTTATGACTTGGCAAAAGTGCAGAAAGCAGTGATTCCTGTGGTGGATGTGGTAGAGACACTTCGCCATCTGACAGATGCCGGAAGTGAAACGGTCAGCCGGAATGATTACAAGCTGGTGCAAACACCGCAGGTTTTCGATGTAGAGTTGTTGAAACAAGCCTATGCACAAGAATTTACTCCCTTCTTTACAGATGACGCTTCCGTTGTCGAAGCAATGGGAATACCTGTGTATCTGGCGGAAGGTAACCGTGAAAATATAAAAATAACGACTCCTTTCGATTTAAAAGTAGGGAGTGCTCTTTTATAAATGTTCGATTTAGCCACACGCGACATAAAATTTATCTCCGGTGTAGGCCCTCAAAAAGCCGCTGTATTAAATAAGGAGTTGGAAATCTACTCCTTGCACGATTTAATTTATTATTTCCCTTATAAATATATTGACCGGAGCCGCATCTATTACATTCACGAAATAGATGGCAATATGCCGTATATCCAGTTGAAAGGAGAAATTCTCGGTTTCGAAACCATTGGCGAAGGACGTCAACGTCGTTTGACGGCGCACTTTTCGGATGGTACGGGAGTCGTGGATTTGGTGTGGTTTCAAGGCATTAAGTATATCTTAGGTAAGTATAAACTGCACGAAGGAATATATCATCTTCGGCAAACCGACTGTTTTCAACGGACGTATCAATGTGGCGCATCCCGATGTAGACAAGCCGGAAGATTTGAAACTTTCTTCGGTGGGATTGCAACCTTATTATAATACGACAGAGAAGATGAAGCGCAGTTTCCTCAACTCTCACGCGATTGAGAAGATGATGGCAACGGTGATTCAACAAATACAGGAGCCTCTGCCTGAAACACTTTCTTCCAAATTGCTGGCGGAACATCATCTGATGCCTTTGACGGAAGCTCTCCGGAATATCCACTTCCCGACCAATCCCGATGTGCTTCGCAGGGCGCAATATCGCCTTAAGTTCGAAGAACTGTTTTATGTTCAACTGAATATCCTCCGCTATGCCAAAGATAGACAAAAAAGATATCGTGGATATATCTTTGAGAAAGTGGGAGATGTGTTCAATACATTTTATACAAAGAATCTTCCTTTTCAACTGACAGGTGCACAGAAGCGGGTATTGAAGGAAATACGGAACGATGTCGGCAGTGGCAGGCAGATGAACCGCCTCTTGCAGGGAGATGTAGGAAGCGGGAAAACACTGGTTGCTTTGATGAGTATGTTGTTGGCGTTGGATAACGGTTATCAGGCTTGCATGATGGCACCCACCGAAATCTTGGCGAACCAGCATTATGAAACGATCAAAGAACTGCTCTTTGGTATGGATATCCGTATCGAACTGCTGACAGGCTCTATTAAAGGCAAAAGGCGGGAAGCGATTCTGACCGGATTGCTGACCGGAGATGTGAAGATATTAATAGGAACGCATGCCGTTATTGAAGATACTGTCAATTTCTCTTCTTTAGGTTTCGTTGTTATCGACGAACAGCATCGCTTTGGCGTGGCACAACGCGCCCGCCTTTGGAGTAAGAATGTTCAACCTCCACATGTGCTCGTGATGACTGCTACCCCGATCCCACGCACTTTGGCAATGACATTGTATGGTGATTTGGACGTGTCTGTTATCGACGAGCTTCCACCCGGAAGGAAACCGATTACTACCATTCACCAATTTGATAACCGTCGGGAAAGTATGTACCGTTCGGTGCGCAAACAAATTGAAGAAGGACGTCAGGTCTACATTGTCTATCCGCTGATTAAAGAAAGCGAAAAGATTGATTTGAAGAACCTTGAAGAAGGATATCAACATGTTCTGGAAGAGTTTCCCAAATGTACGGTTTGTAAAGTGCATGGCAAAATGAAACCAGCCGAGAAGGATGAGCAAATGCAGCTTTTTGTTTCGGGCAAAGCGCAGATCATGGTGGCTACTACCGTCATTGAAGTCGGAGTGAACGTCCCGAATGCTTCGGTGATGATTATTGAAAATGCAGAACGTTTCGGGCTTTCGCAGTTGCATCAGTTGCGTGGCCGGGTAGGACGTGGAGCGGAACAGTCTTATTGTATTCTGGTGACGAATTACAAGTTGACGGAGGATACCCGGAAACGATTGGAAATCATGGTGCGCACCAATGATGGTTTCGAGATAGCGGAAGCCGATTTGAAGTTGCGCGGTCCCGGTGATCTTGAAGGTACACAGCAAAGCGGTATCGCTTTCGATTTGAAGATCGCGGATATTGTCCGCGACGGTCAACTGTTGCAATACGTTCGTGCTATAGCTGAAAGTATTGTAGAACAAGACCCTGCAGCACAAAGTCCGGAGAACGAAATCTTATGGCGACAGCTTAAAGCCTTACGGAAAACGAATGTTAACTGGGCGGCTATAAGTTGAAAAACGGTTAAACATGCAGTTTATTTGCGTAAATGTGTTGCAAAACATATTTCGGCTCTATTCTCCCTATTTATAGGAGTTTAACGACCTGATTCCTCTTCCTTTTCGTTCTAAGCTTCTGAAAAATAGTTAATAACTTCCTTGCCATTTCGTAGGAAAACACTATCTTTGGAAGAATTTTTTTAGTAAATGTATTGTTTAACCATTTGCAAAGTCGAGTATTATGCTTGAAAAAACGCTGGTCATTTTAAAACCGTGTACCCTTCAACGGGGATTGGTTGGTGAGATTACTCATCGCTTTGAGCGTAAAGGATTACGGTTGGCTGGCATGAAGATGATGCAACTGACTGATGAATTGTTGAGCGAACATTATGCCCACCTTAGCGGCAAATCCTTCTTTCAGCGCGTGAAAGATTCGATGATGGCAACTTCTGTCATTGTTTGTTGTTTCGAAGGTGTGGATGCTATTCAAGCAGTCCGTACGTTGGCGGGACCAACTAATGGACGTCTGGCTGCGCCCGGAACCATTCGTGGAGATTACAGCATGAGCTTTCAAGAGAATATAGTTCATGCTTCCGATTCGCCGGAGACTGCGGCTATTGAATTAAAGAGATTTTTTAAACCGGAAGAAATATTCGATTACAAGCAGGCGATATTTAACTACCTGTATGCAAATGACGAATATTAAATAGAATTGATAAAAAAGGAATGAATTTCAATTGCATTATTAAAACAGGATTGGTCGCTGTTGCGGCTATGGTCAGCTTGAGCTCTTTCTCACAAGACCTGATTGCCCGCCAGGCACCGATAGACAAGAAAATTAAAATCAGTAGATTCTTTGGCATTGCAGAAGCAAATCCGTGCCGAACAATCCGAATATCCCGCTTTAAGTCTTTATCCGAATTGGAATAATCAATATGCGCATTCTTATGGAAATGCGATTATTCCGGAAACATATACAATTGACCTGACGGGTTTTCGTATGCCGACTCCGAGTACAAAAATAACTTCGCCTTTTGGCCCGCGTTGGAGAAGAATGCATAATGGCCTTGATTTAAAAGTTAATATCGGTGATACGATTGTTTCTGCTTTTGATGGTAAGGTACGTATTGTGAAATATGAACGCAGAGGGTACGGTAAATATGTAGTCATTCGTCACGATAATGGATTGGAAACTATATATGGACACTTGTCTAAGCAGTTGGTTGAAGAAAATCAGTTGGTAAAAGCTGGTGAACCGATCGGGTTGGGTGGTAACACCGGACGTTCTACAGGTTCTCATCTTCATTTCGAAACCCGCTTCCTGGGAATTGCAATTAATCCGATTTATATGTTTGACTTTCCAAAACAGGATATCGTTGCCGATACTTATACGTTCCGCAAAACAAAAGGTGTGAAACGTGCAGGCTCTCATGATACCCAAGTGGCTGACGGTACTATCCGTTATCATAAGGTGAAGAGTGGCGATACATTGTCCCGCATTGCTAAATTGCGTGGCGTATCAGTCAGCACGCTTTGCAAACTGAACCGTATCAAGCCGACGACCACCTTGCGTATCGGACAGGTTTTGCGTTGTTCATAAAAAATATAGCTTATAAAACAGTAATACAATATCTTTAGGAGAGGGCACTTTAATATAATTTAGAGTGCCCTCTTTCTGTTTTTACTTAATTATTGTTACCTTTGCGCACTATTTGGAAGAAGATGAAAGATACCAAGCAACAATTTGAACATGTCATCGCTTTGTGCCGTGACTTATTCTCCAAGAAGCTGCACGATTACGGGCCTGCATGGCGTATCCTGCGTCCGGCTTCGGTTACTGACCAGATTTTTATTAAAGCCAATCGGATTCGTAGTATTGAAACCAAAGGAGTGACCTTGATTGATGAGGGAATCCGTGCTGAATTTATTGCGATTGTCAATTATGGCATTGTCGGGCTCATCCAGTTGGAACTGGGTTATGCCGAGTCTGCCGACATCAGCAATGAAGAAGCGATGGCTTTATACGATAAGTATGCAAAAGAGGCATTAGACCTGATGCTTGCCAAAAACCATGATTATGATGAAGCCTGGCGGAGCATGCGTGTCAGCTCTTACACAGACTTGATCTTGATGAAGATTTACCGTACCAAGCAGATTGAGAGCCTGGCCGGCAACACATTGGTATCAGAGGGCATTGATGCCAACTATATGGATATGATTAATTATTCTGTATTCGGATTGATCAAGATAGAATTTGAAGGATAAGAACTTACATATCATTCAGGAGGTAGTGGCGAATACGTGTCGCTTTCTTTTGGCGGCATCGTTCATCTTTTCCGGATTTGTAAAGGCAGTTGATCCACTGGGGTTCCAGTATAAGATCCAGGATTATCTGACCGCATTCGGAATGGCTTCCTGGTTCCCTTCATTCTTCCCTTTATTGGGAGGCATCATCTTGTCAGCCGTTGAGTTTTTTATCGGTATCTCCTTATTTTTTGCAACCAGAAGAACATTGGCTACTTCGTTGGCTTTGATGCTGATGATTTTCATGACACCACTGACCTTGTATCTTGCCATCTTTGATCCGGTTTCGGACTGTGGCTGTTTTGGAGATGCCTGGGTGTTGACGAACTGGGAGACATTCGGTAAGAATATAGTTCTGCTGTTTGCAGCAATGATGGCTTTCCGTCACAGAAGGATGCTGGTTCGTTTTATCAGTGTGAAAATGGAGTGGCTGGTTTCTCTCTATACGTTGTTCTTTGTATTTACTTTGTCGTTCTATTGTCTGGACCGTCTGCCTGTTTTAGACTTTCGTCCTTACAAGATCGGAAAGAATATTCTGGAAGGAATGACAATGCCCGAAGGAGCGAAACCGAGTGTATATGAGAGTGTCTTTATCCTGGAAAAGAACGGGGAAAAGAAAGAGTTTACGTTGGATAACTATCCGGATAGTACCTGGACATTTGTCGACACACGGACAATCCTGAAGGAAAAAGGATATGAACCGGCTATTCACGATTTCTCTATGATTGATCTGAATACGGGCGAGGATATAACAGACGATGTATTGACGGATATAGGATACACCTTCCTGTTGGTTGCCCATCGGATTGAAGAGGCGGATGATAGTAACATTGATTTGATTAATGAGATATATGACTATTCGGTGGAGCATGGCTATAAGTTTTATTGCCTCACTTCTTCACCGGAAGAACAGATCGAATTGTGGAAGGACAAGACGGGAGCCGAATATCCTTTCTGTCAGATGGATGATATTACATTAAAGACGATGGTTCGTTCCAATCCGGGATTGATACTGATTAAGAACGGAACAATTTTGAATAAATGGAGCGATGAGGATATACCGGATGAATATGTGCTGACGGACAAACTGGAAAATCTGCCGTTAGGAAAGCAGAAGGTGAGCAGTGACACTCATACGGTAGGATATGTATTCTTATGGTTTGTTATTCCATTGTTGTTAGTGCTTGGGGTGGATGTTTTGGTCGTTCGCCGCAGAGAACGGAAAAACGCGAAGCGGAAGCAACAAGAGGAAGAGATGAAAAGCAAAGAATTAAAAACGGAGAATCCGAAAATAGAAGAACAAGAATAAAAAAAATAAATGATAACGAGCGGCCTCTGTAACGAACGCTAATTCCGATCGTTCAATTGTCAATCGTGAAATCGTAAATTTATTAACCCTTTAATAAAACAAAACAAAATGAGAAAAAACATTGTTGCAGGAAACTGGAAAATGAACAAGAACCTTCAGGAAGGTATTGCTCTGGCAAAAGAATTGAATGAAGCATTGGCTAACGAAAAGCCTAACTGTGATGTAATCATCTGTACTCCGTTTATCCACCTGGCTTCTGTTACTCCGTTGGTAGACGCTGCAAAGATCGGTGTAGGTGCAGAAAACTGTGCAGATAAAGTATCAGGTGCATATACCGGTGAGGTTTCTGCTGAAATGGTAGCTTCTACAGGTGCTGAATATGTAATTCTGGGTCACTCGGAACGTCGTGCTTACTACGGTGAAACTGTTGCTATCCTGGAAGAAAAAGTTAAATTGGCTTTGGCTAACGGTCTGACTCCGATTTTCTGTATCGGTGAAGTGCTGGAAGAACGCGAAGCTAACAAGCAGAACGAAGTAGTAGCTGCTCAGATGGAATCTGTATTCTCTCTGTCTGCTGAAGACTTCTCTAAGATTGTCTTGGCTTACGAACCGGTTTGGGCTATTGGTACAGGTAAGACTGCTACTGCTGAACAGGCTCAGGAAATCCACGCGTTTATCCGTTCTATCGTAGCTGACAAGTATGGTAAAGAAGTTGCTGATAATACTTCAATCCTTTATGGTGGAAGCTGCAAGCCTTCTAATGCTAAAGAATTGTTTGCTAACCCTGACGTAGACGGTGGCTTGATTGGTGGTGCTGCTTTGAAAGTATCTGACTTCAAAGGTATCATTGATGCCTTCAATTAAATGATAGTTGATAAATGATAGTTGATAGTTGCTATGTACTATAGCCTGCTATCGACTATCGTTTATCTTTTCAACTATCATTTTCCGACTGTCATTCTCTAACTGTCATTTATCATTTATCAACAATCAACTGTTTAATAATGAAAGTTTTACTTACCCTATTGTTTGTTTTGACAGCTACTTTTGCGCAAGCGCAAAGTATTATCAAGAGTCTGGAACGTAACATTCCGGGGCAAGGAAAGGTGACTATCCATCAAGATCCCCGCATCGAGGCTCTGATAGGTATGGAACGTCCTGCAACAGGTGAACAGAAAGTAATAAAGACTTCCGGATTCAGAATCCAGGCGTATGCCGGTAACAATACTCGTCAGGCGAAGAATGATGCTTATCATGTAGCATCGCGTGTGAAAGAGTATTTTCCTGAATTGACGGTATATACTTCGTTCAATCCGCCTCGTTGGCTGTGTCGTGTAGGTGATTTCCGCAGTATTGAGGAAGCGGACGCAATGATGCGTCGGTTGAAAGCTACCGGTGTGTTTAAAGAGGTTTCTATTGTAAGAGACCAGATCAATATTCCTTTATAATTGTATCATGTTAGAAAAAGAAGAAATTGTTTCTCCGAATCTGGAGGAGTTGAAAAGTCATTATCACAGTATTATTACTTTGTTGGGTGAAGATGCCGAAAGGGAAGGGTTATTGAAAACTCCGGAACGGGTGGCTAAGGCGATGTTAAGCTTGACGAAAGGGTATCACATGGACCCTCACGAAGTGCTTCGCTCCGCTAAATTCAAAGAAGAGTATAGTCAGATGGTTATCGTGAAAGATATTGATTTCTTCTCTTTGTGAACATCACATGTTGCCGTTCTACGGAAAGGCACATGTGGCTTATATTCCCAATGGTTATATCACCGGTTTGAGTAAGATTGCCCGGGTAGTCGATATCTTTTCTCATCGTCTGCAAGTGCAGGAACGCATGACACTGCAAATCAAAGAGTGCATTCAGGAAACGCTGAATCCACTGGGAGTAATGGTGGTGGTGGAAGCCAAACACATGTGTATGCAGATGCGTGGTGTAGAAAAACAAAACTCTATTACTACTACTTCTGACTTTACCGGAGCTTTCAATCAGGCAAAGACTCGTGAAGAGTTTATGAATCTGATTCAACACGGAAGAGTATAATCTATTTTCTGCTCACTAAACAAATAAGTTTATCGTAAAACGACGCGATCTCCCAACCGCTTTGCCATGATGCTTTGTACGGTTCTCAACTCATTATAGCGTTGCATAAGTGAGTCGCATTTCTCATTATCATGGGCAAGAGCAGGATCTTGGAGGGCATAAAGCATGTGCTTCAATTCCTCTGTTACGATTGCATACTTGAAGTTAATCATTAACATCGGAACCATTTCATAGAGCCGCTCTTCATCCGTCACAATCTTTTGGGACTTGGAGTGATACTTACTAAGCTGATAACGCACATTAATCAAGTCTACACTCAATTTACTGATTACCG
>SCPO01000285.1_pt1:10000-17967 | contig 17967 bp, 12 predicted proteins | sample 6106821 | NCBI WGS metagenome assembly SCPO01 (sample SAMN10720448, study PRJNA508395) | human gut metagenome | isolation source: Participant 2 stool, 0 month | host: Homo sapiens | collected 2017 | reverse complement strand
GTTTCTGGCCGGCACAGGGCTACGAGGCAGGACATTCCCAGCCGTCCTTCGACAAGCAGTTTGCGCGCGATTGGCTGACCGCTCATCCGGGCAATGACTGACACCCCGCAGGAGATTGTGACAAGACCATTGAAAAATATCTTCAGAGCTATGAGATGCTGACCGGCGAAAAGTTGGCATAAGCGGATCGCTCGAAGCAGCCAGTCAGGCAGCGGAAGAAAATGCATTGAATAAAAGTAAAAAAGCTGCTGTGAAAAGAATGAAATTCTTGTTTCACGGCAGCTTTTATATATGGAAATAAAAAACAAATATATCGCTAGTTCGTAATCTGCAGCAGAGGGCTGTTTACAGATGTGTGCTTTGAAAGGGAAAATAAAAAGATGCGCTGATTTTATGGATTTATTTAGCTTAAAGGGGAAAAAAGCGATCGTCACGGGCGGAACCAGAGGACTTGGCTATGGCATGGCAGAGGGACTGCAGAGCTGGGGCGGAGGTTGCTATTTTGGGAACAAGTGAGAAGGTGCGGGAGAGCGCTGATGCGCTTGCACGGACAACCGGTGTGGTGGTTCACGGAATAGTGGGAGATCTGGTAAGAGAAGAGGAGGTTCCGAATATCTATAAGCGTCTGGGTGGAAAGCCTTGATGGTCAGGCGGATATACTGATAAACTGTGCGGGAGTTCAGCACCGGTGCGTGGCAGAAGATTTTCCGATGGAAGAGTGGAATCGGATTCTGCGAGTAAATTTAGGTGCTATGTTCCAGATGTCTCAGCTGGCGGCGCGGGATATGCTGCAGCGTGGATACGGCAGGATTATTAATGTGGCATCGATGACCTCCTTCTTCGGAAGTGTGATGATACCGGCATACGCGGCAAGTAGGGCGGTGGCGCAGCTCACGAAAGCCTGCTCCAATGAATGGTCATCGCGTGGTGTGACCGTCAATGCGATCGCACCTGGTTATATGGAGACAAAGCTCACATCGGATATGAAAGCCAAAATCCGGATCAGTATGAAGAGGTAACGGCGCGGATCCCGATGCACCGCTGGGGAAGGCGGAGGATCTGGCAGGAATTACCGTGTTTTTAGCGAGTGACGCGGCAGAATATATAAGGAGCGGTAATCCCGGTGGATGGCGGCTACCTGGCGAAGTAAACGAGAGAAAAGGAAAGAAATATGAATCTATTTGATATAGTAGGTCCGGTGATGGTCGGACCGTCCAGTTCCCACACAGCGGGCGCGGTTCGGATTGGATTTGTGGCGCAGAAGCTTCTGGGGAACCGGTTAAGCGGGCAAGGATTGGTCTGTACGGCTCATTTCTGGCAACGGGAACCGGACACGGAACCCAGAAAGCGCTGATTGCGGGACTTTTAGGAATGGTGCCGGACGACATGCGGATTCCGGACAGCTTTCACCTGGCAGAGGAGAAAGGAATTGAGTTTTCCTTTGAGGAAGCTAATTTAAAAGAGGCGCATCCAAATTCGGCGGAACTGGAGCTTGAGGGCATTTCCGGGCGCAGTCTGACGGTAGTAGGTGAATCACTGGGCGGTTCCCGGATCAATATTGCGAAGGTCGATGGGATTGAAGCCAATTTTTCCGGCAGTTATCCAACCTTGGTTGTCCACAACGACGATCAGCCGGGACATGTGGCGGATGTGACGGCGATGCTGGCGCACAAATCGATCAATATTGCGACGATGCAGCTCTGCGGCGCGCGGCGGCATGGCAGTGATGGTTATTGAGTGCGATCAAGAGATTCCGGAAGAAGGGCTTGTGTGGCTGCGCCGTCAGGAGGGTATCCGAAAGGTAACATATTTAAGTCTTCGATAGGAAAGGTTCATATAAGAAAAGGAATGGAACGGGAAAATGGAAATGTTATATCATTCAGTGATGATCTGGTCCGCTTAGCGAACGAACATCAAATTCCGCCTGGAAGGTGGTTCTTCTGGCAGATGCAGGAACGCCAAGTGACGGTGGAAGAATCGTTTGAAACAATGCGGCAGATGTATCAGGCGATGCGCCAGGCAGATCAGGAATACGACGGCTCGATCGTCTCGGCAAGTGGAATGGCGGGCGGCGACGGAGAAAAACTGCACGCATACAATGCCTCCGGTCGCAGCCTGGCGGGCGAATACGGGCTTGTGATGGAAAAAGCGGTGAAAATGGGAGAGTCCAACGCCTGTATGAAACGAATCGTGGCGGCTCCGACGGCGGGCGCATGCGGGGTGATTCCGGCGGTATTTTTGTCGTATGAGGAATATTGTAAGGAAACGGAGAACCGGATGGTCGAGGCGCTCTTTGTCAGTGCAGGAATCGGTGCGGTTATTGCAGAAAATGCGAGCATCGCCGGTGCATCGGGTGGATGCCAGGCGGAGATTGGTTCAGCAAGTGCGATGGCAGCAGGGGGGCTGGCATATCTGCAGGGCGGCGATGCGGAGTGTATCGCGAATGCAGCGGCATTTGCCCTCAAAAATATGTTGGGACTAACCTGTGATCCGGTCTGTGGTCTGGTTGAAGTTCCGTGTATCAAGCGGAATTCCGCCGGCGCCGTCAATGCGGCGGTCAGCGCGCAGATGGCAATGGCGGGAATCAAGAGCGCGATCCCGGCAGACGAGGTCGTCGGATTCCATGCGCCGGATCGGCAATGCGCTTCCGGCTGCTTTACGCGAGACGAGTGAAGGCGGTCTGCCGCAGTGACCGAGAGCGCCAGAAAGATAGCGCAGAACGGATGGGAAAGAAGGAGCACATTGCGTGAAAACCCGGAAGGCAATGAAAATCAATAGAACCAGACAGCACGCGATTGCAGAACCTGTCAGAACTGTTCCAGCTGCTGATTAGAAAATAAAATTGTAGAGGAAAGGACAGCAATATAGAAATAGCTCTGTTTAAATGATGCCAGAATATTCTTAAAAATCACAAAAAAACATATAAAATAGCAAATTTAGAAAAAAGCTTGACTTTCCGGGAATGCTCTGGTATCATAACATACGTCCTTGAGACAGGGACAAAAACAAAACACGAAATGAAAGAAATGATTTGAAGATTCTTGACGAACTCAGAAAATTTCGAAAAACGTGGATTTATAAAAAAAAAAAAGTGTTGACAAAAGCAAAAACTTTTGATAAACTATAAAAGTTGCTGCTGAGGCAACGCAGAGAACCTTGAAAACTGAACAGTATGTAAAACCCTGAAAATTCTAAGAACAAAGGCTTTTGGTTAAGCCTTGAAGTTCAAGAGAACATTCAGAACATTCGCGATAAAAACGAGTCCATGACTGCTTGCAGGCATGAGCGAGTTGAACGCGATGAGCAAAAAAATTTTGCGAAGAACCAAAACAACAGTAATAACGGTTAAAATTAGCCAAGCGAATTTTGACTGGAATCAAAACTTTAACATGAGAGTTTGATCCTGGCTCAGGATGAACGCTGGCGGCGTGCTTAACACATGCAAGTCGAACGAAGCAATTTAGCGGAAGTTTTCGGATGGAAGCTAGATTGACTGAGTGGCGGACGGGTGAGTAACGCGTGGGTAACCTGCCTCACACTGGGGGACAACAGTTAGAAATGACTGCTAATACCGCATAAGCGCACAGGACCGCATGGTCCGGTGTGAAAAACTCCGGTGGTGTGAGATGGACCCGCGTTGGATTAGCTAGTTGGCAGGGTAACGGCCTACCAAGGCGACGATCCATAGCCGGCCTGAGAGGGTGAACGGCCACATTGGGACTGAGACACGGCCCAAACTCCTACGGGAGGCAGCAGTGGGGAATATTGCACAATGGGGGAAACCCTGATGCAGCGACGCCGCGTGAGTGAAGAAGTATTTCGGTATGTAAAGCTCTATCAGCAGGGAAGAAAATGACGGTACCTGACTAAGAAGCCCCGGCTAACTACGTGCCAGCAGCCGCGGTAATACGTAGGGGGCAAGCGTTATCCGGATTTACTGGGTGTAAAGGGAGCGTAGACGGTAAAGCAAGTCTGAAGTGAAAGCCCGGGGCTCAACCCCGGGACTGCTTTGGAAACTGTTTAACTAGAGTGCTGGAGAGGTAAGCGGAATTCCTAGTGTAGCGGTGAAATGCGTAGATATTAGGAGGAACACCAGTGGCGAAGGCGGCTTACTGGACAGTAACTGACGTTGAGGCTCGAAAGCGTGGGGAGCAAACAGGATTAGATACCCTGGTAGTCCACGCCGTAAACGATGAATACTAGGTGTTGGGGGACAAAGTCCTTCGGTGCCGTCGCAAACGCAATAAGTATTCCACCTGGGGAGTACGTTCGCAAGAATGAAACTCAAAGGAATTGACGGGGACCCGCACAAGCGGTGGAGCATGTGGTTTAATTCGAAGCAACGCGAAGAACCTTACCAAATCTTGACATCCCTCTGATCGGCGAGTAATGTCGCCTTTCCTTCGGGACAGAGGAGACAGGTGGTGCATGGTTGTCGTCAGCTCGTGTCGTGAGATGTTGGGTTAAGTCCCGCAACGAGCGCAACCCTTATCCTAAGTAGCCAGCGGTTTGGCCGGGCACTCTTGGGAGACTGCCAGGGATAACCTGGAGGAAGGTGGGGATGACGTCAAATCATCATGCCCCTTATGATTTGGGCTACACACGTGCTACAATGGCGTAAACAAAGAGAAGCGAGACCGCGAGGTGGAGCAAATCCCAAAAATAACGTCTCAGTTCGGACTGCAGTCTGCAACTCGACTGCACGAAGCTGGAATCGCTAGTAATCGCGAATCAGAATGTCGCGGTGAATACGTTCCCGGGTCTTGTACACACCGCCCGTCACACCATGGGAGTCAGTAATGCCCGAAGTCAGTGACCCAACCGAAAGGAGGGAGCTGCCGAAGGCAGGACCGATAACTGGGGTGAAGTCGTAACAAGGTAGCCGTATCGGAAGGTGCGGCTGGATCACCTCCTTTCTAAGGAAGAAGAAGTAAGGGGTTTACGTACTGTTGAGTCTTTAAGGATTCAAAATCTTTCCGGTGTCGATGCGCTCAGGGGACACCCGTATCCATCCCGAACACGATGGTTAAGACCTAAGCGGCCGATGATACTATGCTGGAGACGGCATGGGAAAGCAGGTGGATGCCGGATTCCATTAAAAACAATTCGCTGAATGCGATTTGAGATAGAACGGACACATCGGAATGGATGAACTATCTGTGATGAGGATGTGTTAACCTACACCAGCAGGGAAGTGCTGTTACCATAACTGGTTTTTACCAGTGATTCATAAGTTCGAGCTTATCGAGGTTGTGAATGACTGATAAAGTCAGTCGCAGTTCGAAACAAAGTTCTTCACGTGACGTTATGAAAACAAAACATTAGAGGCGAAAGCAATCAACGCATTCGAAAGTATGTACCTTGAAAACTGCATATTGAAAATCTGATACAAAGTTCAAACTGAAAAGTTTGAAACAAATATCAAGACATCCGAGGTGTTACACGAAAGTGTAACCAAACAAACCAAAAACAAGCAATTATTAATTGTAAACACCATAAGCCAAAGATGCAACGCTATGCATCTGAGAGGAACACCGTACCCGCGGTGTGAATCAATTGGTTAAGCTAATAAGAGCGCAGGGTGGATGCCTTGGCACTAAGAGCCGATGAAAGACGTGATAAGCTGCGAAAAGCTTCGGGGAGGAGCAAATATCCATTGATCCGGAGATATCCGAATGGGGAAACCCGGCAGAGAAGCCCTCAGTCATCCATACGCCAATACATAACGTATGGAAGGGAACCCGCTGAACTGAAACATCTAAGTAGGCGGAGGAAGAGAAAGAAACATCGATTCCCAAAGTAGCGGCGAGCGAAATGGAAGAGCCCAAACCGAGTGCGTGCACTCGGGTTACGGACTGCATAAGTGAGCTGATTCGTTAATGGAACGGTTCTGGAAAGACCGGCCAGAGAGAGTGAAAGCCTCGTACATGAAAACGATAAGCAACGGCAGGATCCAGAGTACCGCGAGACACGTGGAACCTTGCGGGAATTCGGGGGGACCACCCCCCAAGGCTAAATACTCCTTAGTGACCGATAGCGCATAGTACTGTGAAGGAAAGGTGAAAAGGACCCCGGGAGGGGAGTGAAAGAGAACCTGAAACCCTGTGTTTACAAGCTGTGGAAGCACGTTAAGGTGCAACCGCGTACTTTTTGTAGAACGGTCCGGCGAGTTGCGGATGCTGGCGAGGTTAAGGAGTAAAGCTCCGGAGCCGAAGCGAGAGCGAGTCTTAATAGGGCGTAAAGTCAGCATGCAGACCCGAAACCGGGTGACCTATCCATGTCCAGGTTGAAGTTCCCGTAAAGGGAATGGAGGACCGAACGCACATCCGTTGAAAAGGGTGGCGATGAGGTGTGGATAGGGAGAAATTCCAATCGAACCCGGAGATAGCTGGTTCTCCTCGAAATAGCTTTAGGGCTAGCCTCGTATTAGTTTAGCGGAGGTAGAGCACTGAATTTCCTAGGGGGCGTCAAAGCCTACCGAAGAATATCAAACTCCGAATGCCGCATAAATGATGTACGGGAGTCGACTGCACGAGATAAGTTGGGTAGTCAAAAGGGAAAGAGCCCAGACCTACAGCTAAGGTCCCAAAATGTGTGTTAAGTGGAAAAGGATGTGGGATTTCGAAGACAACTAGGATGTTGGCTCAGAAGCAGCCATACATTCAAAGAGTGCGTAATAGCTCACTGGTCGAGAGGTCCTGCGCCGAAAATGTCCGGGGCTAAAACACAACACCGAAGCTTAGGAATGTAATTATACATTGGTAGAGGAGCATTCTTAGAGAGACGAAGCAGTACCGATAAGGAGCTGTGGACTGTAAGAAGAGAATGCCGGAATGAGTAGCGAGAGAGAGGTGGGAATCCTCCAGGCCGAATATCTAAGGTTTCCAGAGTAAAGCTGATCTGCTCTGGGTAAGTCGGGGCCTAAGGCGAGGTCGAAAGACGTAGTCGATGGATAACAGGTTGAAATTCCTGTACTGCATATCATCAGAACTGTGGGGACACAGAGAGATACCGGAACCTGGGAATGAAGATACCAGGGCAAGCGAGGTAGGTGCTAAGCTGGCAAAACCGCTTAGTAAGCCGAAGACGTGATGCGGAGCGAATTAAAGTAGCGAAGTCCGGGATTCGAGCTGTCGAGAAAAGCCGCTATTGTGTATGATATGTACCCGTACCGTAAACCGACACAGGTGGATGAGGAGAGAATCCTAAGGCCGGCGGGAGAAGCATTGTTAAGGAACTCGGCAAAATGACCCTGTAACTTCGGGATAAAGGGTGCCACAGAGATGTGGCCGCAGAGAATAGGCTCAAGCAACTGTTTAGCAAAACACAGGTCTATGCGAAACCGAAAGGTGAGGTATATGGGCTGACGCCTGCCCGGTGCTGGAAGGTTAAGAGGAGAGGTTAGAGCAATCGAAGCTTTGAATCTAAGCCCCAGTAAACGGCGGCCGTAACTATAACGGTCCTAAGGTAGCGAAATTCCTTGTCGGGTAAGTTCCGACCCGCACGAAAGGCGTAATGATTTGAGCGCTGTCTCGACAATGCACCCGGTGAAATTGAAATACCAGTGAAGATGCTGGTTACCTGCGCCAGGACGGAAAGACCCCATGGAGCTTTACTCTAGCTTGATACTGGGATTCGATATTGCATGTACAGGATAGGTGGGAGACGAAGAAACCAGGACGCCAGTCTTGGTGGAGTCGCTGTTGGGATACTACCCTTGTGGTACTGGATTTCTAACCAACCTCCGTGACCCGGAGGTGGGACAATGTCAGGTGGGGAGTTTGACTGGGGCGGTCGCCTCCGAAAGGGTAACGGAGGCGCTCAAAGGTTCCCTCAGAATGGTTGGAAACCATTCGAAGAGTGCAAAAGGCAGAAGGGAGCTTAACTGCGAGACAGACTGGTCGAGCAGGTACGAAAGTAGGACTTAGTGATCCGGTGGTATAAAGTGGGATTGCCATCGCTCAACG
>SCPO01000285.1_pt1:0-5000 | contig 17967 bp, 12 predicted proteins | sample 6106821 | NCBI WGS metagenome assembly SCPO01 (sample SAMN10720448, study PRJNA508395) | human gut metagenome | isolation source: Participant 2 stool, 0 month | host: Homo sapiens | collected 2017 | reverse complement strand
TTAAGAAGAGAGAATGCCGGAATGAGTAGCGAGATGGAGGTGGGAATCCTCCAGGCCGAATATCTAAGGTTTCCAGAGTAAAGCTGATCTGCTCTGGGTAAGTCGGGGCCTAAGGCGAGGTCGAAAGACGTAGTCGATGGATAACAGGTTGAAATTCCTGTACTGCATATCATCAGAACTGTGGGGACACAGAGAGATACCGGAACCTGGGAATGAAGATACCAGGGCAAGCGAGGTAGGTGCTAAGCTGGCAAAACCGCTTAGTAAGCCGAAGACGTGATGCGGAGCGAATTAAAGTAGCGAAGTCCGGGATTCGAGCTGTCGAGAAAAGCCGCTATTGCGTGATATGTACCCGTACCGTAAACCGACACAGGTGGATGAGGAGAGAATCCTAAGGCCGGCGGGAGAAGCATTGTTAAGGAACTCGGCAAAATGACCCCGTAACTTCGGGATAAGGGGTGCCACAGAGATGTGGCCGCAGAGAATAGGCTCAAGCAACTGTTTAGCAAAAACACAGGTCTATGCGAAACCGAAAGGTGAGGTATATGGGCTGACGCCTGCCCGGTGCTGGAAGGTTAAGAGGAGAGGTTAGAGCAATCGAAGCTTTGAATTTAAGCCCCAGTAAACGGCGGCCGTAACTATAACGGTCCTAAGGTAGCGAAATTCCTTGTCGGGTAAGTTCCGACCCGCACGAAAGGCGTAATGATTTGAGCGCTGTCTCGACAATGCACCCGGTGAAATTGAAATACCAGTGAAGATGCTGGTTACCTGCGCCAGGACGGAAAGACCCCATGGAGCTTTACTCTAGCTTGATACTGGGATTCGGTACTGCATGTACAGGATAGGTGGGAGACGAAGAGGACAGGACGCCAGTCTTGTCGGAGTCGCTGTTGGGATACCACCCTTGTGGTACTGGATTTCTAACCAACCTCCGTGACCCGGAGGTGGGACAATGTCAGGTGGGGAGTTTGACTGGGGCGGTCGCCTCCGAAAGGGTATCGGAGGCGCTCAAAGGTTCCCTCAGAATGGTTGGAAACCATTCAAAGAGTGCAAAGGCAGAAGGGAGCTTGACTGCGAGACCGACGGGTCGAGCAGGTACGAAAGTAGGACTTAGTGATCCGGTGGTAGAAAGTGGGATTGCCATCGCTCAACGGATAAAAGCTACCCTGGGGATAACAGGCTTATCACTCCCAAGAGTTCACATCGACGGAGTGGTTTGGCACCTCGATGTCGGCTCATCGCATCCTGGGGCTGAAGTAGGTCCCAAGGGTTGGGCTGTTCGCCCATTAAAGCGGTACGCGAGCTGGGTTCAGAACGTCGTGAGACAGTTCGGTCCCTATCCGGCGTGGGCGTAGGATATTTGAGAGGAGCTGCCCTTAGTACGAGAGGACCGGGGTGGACTGGCCGCTGGTGTATCTGTTGCACTGCTAAGAAGCTCATGGCAGAGTAGCCAAGCCGGGACGGGATAAACGCTGAAGGCATCTAAGCGTGAAGCCCCCCTCAAGATGAGATATCCCATACGCAAGTAGTAAGACCCCTTGAAGACGACGAGGTAGATAGGGCAGAGGTGGAAGCGTAGTAATACGTGAAGCTGACTGTTACTAATCGGTCGAGGGCTTAACCAAAAGGATATGGTTAAGAATTGGATAGGTAAGAGGAAGTTATTTCCTAAAGGATGGAAGATAGAAAGTAGAAGAAATTCAATGTGCAGTTTTGAAGGTATATAAAGAAGACCGTTGTATAGAAATGTATGAACGGTTTTTTGTGTAATAGGAAATTCCTTGGAATTCCTATTACACAAAAAGGCACTAACGTGCCAATGATGCGCACTCGCGCGAAGATGCAGGTTGTCGCAAGCGACCGCGCTCGGCGTGAGAATGTGCCAAGGTACATTTTTTGCCAAGATTATATGAGTTCTGAACCAGAAATTTAAGGATGCGTCATGCTGCTCATGCAGCGAGAAGACGGTAACATCCGATGAAAAGAATAGATTTTTCGATTTTTTTGAAAAAGTAGTTGACATTTAAAATATAATCGGTTATACTTATCTACGTTGTTGGAAAGCAATATTCCTCGATAGCTCAGTCGGTAGAGCACGCGGCTGTTAACCGCGCTGTCGTAGGTTCGAGTCCTACTCGGGGAGTTTTTTGATCCATATACTTTATGGACCTTTAGCTCAGTTGGTTAGAGCAACCGGCTCATAACCGGTCGGTCCCGGGTTCGAGTCCCCGAAGGTCCACTCTACCCAATATGAGGTAAATAAATAATTTAATATTTGGCCCGGTGGCTCAGCTGGTTAGAGCGCCGCCCTGTCACGGCGGAGGTCGTGGGTTCGAACCCCATCCGGGTCGTTTTGATACGACTGTTATAAATTGGTTCGCGTAAGCGGATTGAGGGACAGAGTATCGTAATGGGGTCTTAGCTCAGCTGGGAGAGCATCTGCCTTACAAGCAGAGGGTCACAGGTTCGAGCCCTGTAGGCCCCATTTCATTGTCGGAAAGTAAGAAGAATTTCTGGTTGATATATCGATATAATTTGAAATGAATCAACAATAAAAGAAATTTAAAAAAATCTAAAAAACAGTTGACATTCTTCAGAATGAGTTGTATAATATGACTTGTTCGTTAAGAATAAAAAGTATGTGTGTGTAGCTCAGCTGGATAGAGCACTTGGCTACGGACCAAGGTGTCGGGAGTTCGAATCTTCTCACGCACGTCGATTTCTCTGGTTGTCAGAGAGCAAAAAGCATCCTTTTGAGGGTGCTTTTTTTGTGTAATAGGGAATTCCAAGGAATTTCCTATTACACAAAAATGCACTAACGTGCTAATGATGTGCACTCGCGCTAAGATGCAGGTTGTCGCAAGCGACGCGCTCAGCGCGAGAATGTGTCAAGGCAGCAACTGTTCACAGGTAGAAATTTTCTGAACTGAAAATTCCGTACGATACAGTTTCTGGCAGCAGATTTTGTCGATTTGGAATGTGCAGTATCGGCAAAATCCCGTTGATGGGCACACGTGTGCGAACCGTAACCCTGAGCACATTCTTTATTCCGTTTACGACAGCCCGGAATTGACTTTTTACCGCATGACCGATATAATAATAGGGCTGTCCCTATCAAGGCAGATAGCTTTGCGGTTTCTATGAAAGACCGCGTGGAGGAATTATGAAAACAGAATATCTGATAAAAATTGGTTCTGTCGCGAAATGGCTGGTGCCGTTTTTGCAGCGGTGGCGCTGCTGAACGCGTAGGTTTTAAGTGGGCAGAATAAAATAGAAAGGCTGGGAAGAAGCTGGGAGATGCATTACGGATTCTGACACAGCGGAAAGGAGAAGAGATGCAGTTAGTTCAGTTAGATATGAAGCAGATATCGAGCGAGGCAGAGATTTATGACTGCCTGGTCGGTCAGATGAATTTTACCAATGCCGATGAAAAACCGGAATGGATGAATGTGATTGAGATGAACGAGCGGGATCCGTATGAGATGGATACAGAAGAACAGCCGGAGGATCCGGAGTTTAAGAAAATTCTGGAGACACCGGAGAAGACATTGGATGGTCTGGTACAGATGCTGGCTGCCCGCCTGGCAGATGATTACTGCCTGGAAGTAATCCGGGATGAAGCGGCGGATGATGAGAAGAAAGAACTGGAAAAACGTCTGGAACGCGCACTGGAAGATGCGGCGCGCACAATCGATGAAAGAGACGGGAAATTGTATGCAATACTTGAGGATACAAAACCCATGGCATTCTCCGTTATCTGATGAGCCGGAAGAAGGATTGATTCCATGTGAGGTGGTTCGGTCTTCCCGGAAGACGATCGCCATCCAGATCACGGCGGAAGGACGCCTGATACTCCGGATTCCGAGGAGGGCTTCGGTGCAGGCTGCGATGCGGTTTGCCGAGGAGCACCGCGACTGGATTGAAGTCCATTATAAAGAAGCGGTGGAACGCCAGAGGAACCGGAAAACATATGGAGCGGAAGAAATCCGAAATTTCACAGAAAAGCTGCGCCCGGTGCTCATGCACCGGGTTGCTTTATATGCGGCGTGCATGGGCGTAACCTATGGAAAAATCACAATCCGGAACCAGAAAACGCGTTGGGGAAGCTGCAGCGCAGCTGGAAACCTAAATTTTAACTGGCGGCTGGCACTTTTGCCGGAGGAGCTGATGAATTATGTGATTGTCCATGAGCTGGCACACCGGCTGGAAATGAACCATTCCGCGCGTTTCTGGACGCAGGTGGAGAAGATACTGCCGGACTGGCGGGAACGGCGCAGGCGGCTTAGGGAGTATGTGATATAGAAAAGAAGCACAGACATAGATGTACTCTCGGAATCTTTCTGTGCTTGATTTTGAGAGATGATTTTTTGTCAGTTGTGCCCAAATTTCTGAGGCGTACGCGGTGCGTACGTTGATGAAATTCGGGCGGCTGGCGGAAAATCAGCCACAAAAGCAAGTAAAAGACTCCGAGAGTACATCTAGATAATAGGAGGAACAAAATGGCAGAAGAAGTCTGGATGCTTCAGACCAAGAAAGCAGATTTTAAGCAGATCGGGGCGCGGTTTCGGATCGATCCGGTTACGGCGCGTATTATCCGGAACCGTGGGATCGAAGGAGAGGCGGCGATCGACCGCTATTTAAATGGCACGCTGGATGATCTGTATGATCCGATGCTGTTAAAAGATATGGAGCGTGCCGTTTCCATCCTGTGCGAGGCTGTGGATACTGGAAAGAAGATACGGATCGTCGGTGATTATGATATTGACGGCGTCTGTTCGACGTACATATTATTGCAGGCATTTGAACGGCTGGGCAGTGATGTAGATTTTGAGATACCGGATCGCATCAAGGATGGCTACGGAATCAATGAATCGATCATCGAACAGGCGCACGCGGACGGCGTGGAGGTGATTCGACTTGCGACAATGGTATTTCCGCGTTCCATCAGGTGGAGCTGGCGAAGAAATATGGCATGACGGTTGTCATCACGGATCATCATG
>SCPO01000864.1_pt1 | contig 17979 bp, 21 predicted proteins | sample 6106821 | NCBI WGS metagenome assembly SCPO01 (sample SAMN10720448, study PRJNA508395) | human gut metagenome | isolation source: Participant 2 stool, 0 month | host: Homo sapiens | collected 2017 | reverse complement strand
TACACAATATGGAATATATAACACATACAGACCAGACCCTGTCAGCCAGACTGGCTGCTTCGGAGCGGATCCTCATCGGGATCGGGCCAGAGTGGGGCTAAAGTCTGAAAAAGAAAATCGGGATTGCAGGCTTCAGACCCGGAGCAGGCAGAGATAAAGGCCGCCTATGAAGCGCCAAAATGAGATGGCATAAGGATTACTATCTGGTCACGACTCTTACGGACGGAGCGGTTTATGATACGCCCTTTGACAGAGAGCGCATCACGGCTCCCTGCGGGAATATTCACTGGCGTCAGTGCAGCAGGGCCTGTACAAAGGATATCTGGGAGGAGGGAGAACTTCCAGATGAGTTCTGCCCCCACTGCGGCGCTCCTCTTGCGGGAAATACCATAAAGGAAGAAAACTATATTGAGGAAGGCTATCTTCCCGGGTGGAAGAGGTATCTTTCCTGGCAGGCCGGGACTGTGAACCGTACACTGACTATATTAGAGCTGGGAGAGGGCTTTGCTTCTCCTACGGTTATGCGCTGGCCTTTTGAAAAGATCATTTTCTTTAACAGAAAGGCTCTTTTGTACCGGGTCAATGAAGAATTTTATCAGATACCCAGGGAGGTACAGGAACGCAGCATTCCGGTGCATGGAAATTCTCTGGAATGGATTTTGAATGAAAAAACAAAGGAAGAGAGTGAGTGTGATGGCGGCAATATCCAATGACTGGCTGGGCCCTTTAAGCGGGGAATTTAAAAAGCCTTATTATAAAAAGCTGTATGAAACAGTAAAACATGAATATGAGACCAGAAAGATATTTCCCGATCCGGACGATATCTTCAACGCCTTCGCCTTTACACCTCTGGAAAAGGTAAAGGTAGTGATCCTGGGACAGGATCCCTATCACAATGACGGTCAGGCCCATGGCCTTTGCTTCTCCGTAAAACCGGATGTAGATGTGCCGCCGTCTCTTGTAAATATTTACCAGGAGCTTCACGACGATCTGGGCTGCTATATTCCCAATAACGGCTATCTGAAAAAATGGGCGGATCAGGAGTGATGCTTGAATACGGTGCTTACGGTCCGGCCCATCAGGCTAACCCACCATGATATAGGCTGGGAACAGTTTACGGATGCAGCCATACGGGTACTCAACGAGCAGGACCGCCCGATGGTATTTATCCTGTGGGAAGGCCGGCCCAGGCCAAAGCCGCTATGCTGGATAATAAAAAACACCTTATTTTAAAAGCGCCTCATCCAAGCCCGCTGTCTGCCTATCGGGGATTTTTCGGAAGCCGTCCCTTCAGCCAGACCAATTATTTTCTCACGCAGAACGGTCTGGATCCCATTGACTGGCAGATTGAAAATATCTGACCGTCTGCAGAAGGCATGGGAGAGTGAGGAAACGCATACGATATACCGTCGGAAGACGGTTCTAAAACATACGGTGTAAAAAGGAGAAACTATGAGTTTGGTAGAAACATTAAAAATCATCGTACTGGGAATTGTGGAGGGATTTACAGAGTGGCTGCCTATCAGCAGCACCGGCCATATGATCCTGGTGGATGAGATCATCCGTCTGGACCAGCCGGAGGCATTTAAGGAAATGTTTCTGGTAGTGATCCAGCTGGGGGCAATCCTGGCAGTGGCAGTGATGTATTTTCACAGGCTCAATCCATTCAGCCCTTCAAAAAACCGCAGGCAGAGGGAAGCAACCTGGGCTCTGTGGATCAAGATCATCATTGCCTGCATTCCGGCGGCTGTTCTGGGGCTTTTGCTGGATGACTGGATGGAGGCCCATCTGTATAATGCCTATGTGGTAGCGGCAATGCTGATCCTCTATGGTATTTTGTTCATTGTACTGGAAAACAGTCCCATCACTTCCAGTCCATCAATCCAGAAGGTGGGACAGATTTCTGTGAAAACAGGCTTCCTGATCGGCGTATTTCAGCTGCTTTCGTTGATTCCCGGTACCTCCCGCTCAGGCTCTACGATTTTAGGCGCTATGATCCTGGGCTGTTCAAGAAGCGCTGCCGCTGAGTTTTCCTTTTTCCTGGGAATCCCGGTGATGTTTGGAGCCAGCTTTTTGAAAATTGTAAAATTTTTCCTGGATGGAAATTCCTTTACAGGATCTCAGATTTTCTATACGCTTTTAGGAATGGCTGTGGCATTTGGAGTTTCGGTTTACTCGATCCAGTTCCTGATGAGCTATGTCCGCAGACATAATTTCAAATTTTTCGGATATTACAGAATTATTCTGGGAGCTATCGTGCTGGCATACTTTGGTATTACGGCTCTCGCCGTATAAAAGGAATGCTCCGTTTCTGAACATCTGCCGGAACAGACGGATGGAACAGAAACGGAGCATTTTTTATTTATTATTCAATCATATCGGCAATCTCATAGATCAGGCGTTCGCTTTCCTCCCAGCCAAGACAGGGATCGGTGATGGACTGTCCGTAGCAGTGCTGTCCGATCTTATGGCTGCCGGGCTCGATGTAGCTTTCAATCATCAGGCCCTTTACCAGATGGCGGATATCGTTGGAGTAGCGGCGGCTGTGAAGTACCTCTTTTGCAATGCGCACCTGCTCTTTGTACTGTTTGTTGGAGTTGGAATGATTGGTGTCCACGATGCAGGCCGGATTTTTAAGCTCTCTCTGGGAATAGAGATCATAGAGCAGCCTTAAATCCTCATAGTGATAGTTGGGGCTGCACTGACCGCGCTTATTAACTGCGCCGCGCAGGATCACATGGGTGAGAGGATTGCCGGGGCAGCTTACCTCATCTCCTCGGAAGATAAAGTCATGGGGAAGCTGGGCTGCAACAACAGAGTTTAACATAACAGTCATGTCGCCGCTGGTAGGGTTTTTCATACCAACAGGTACGTCGCAGCCGCTGGCTACCAGCCGATGGTATTGGTTTTCAACCGAGCGGGCGCCGACGGCAATATAGGACATGATATCGGACAGATACTGCAGGTTGTCCGGATAAAGCATCTCATCGGCTGTAGACATACCGGTTTCCCGGAGCACACGCATATGCATATGGCGGATGGCAAGGATCCCCTGAAGCATATCCGGCTTTTTTTCGGGATCCGGTTGATGGAGCATACCCATATAACCTTCTCCAGTGGTCCGCGGCTTATTCGTATAGACTCTGGGGATGATGATCAGCTGATCCTTTGTAGCCTCCTGAACCTTTGCAAGGCGGTTCGCATAGTCGCAGACCGCATCCTCATTATCAGCGGAGCAGGGACCGATGATCACCAGGAATTTATTACTCTGGCCGGTAATGACCTTTTTAATTTCTTCATCTCTTTCTTTTTTTAAAGCTGCCAGATGATCCGCAAGAGGAAACTGTTCAAGAATCTCTGCGGGAGTTGGCAGTTCATTTACAAGTGTAAATCCCATCTCATATTCCTCCCTTTGTGTGTAAATTCGATAATGCAACATTATAATATACAAAAACAGATTCGTAAAGCAAAAGTGTACTGTCTTGACAAATCTATTTTACCTGCCTATAATAGTGATAATTTCATGAAATGGCTATGACGGGAAAAAGTAGTATTCTGCACAAGCATACAGAAAGCAGCCGGGGGATGAGAGGCGCATGGAAAGCAGGATATGAATACATCTCTGAGCTTCGCACCAAACGGACGGAATCTGCACAGGTTTTTCCGGCTCAGTAGGCTGCGACGGATCCGGCACACGTTATCGTGCCTGAGTATCTGCCGGCTGGAAAGCGGTTTATTTATTTTACGGCATGTACTTAAGGAGGCAGTCAGTGCGAGCTGGCTGTAAACATCAGGTGGTAACATCGGGCTTTCTGCTCCGTCCTTTGAACAGGGACGGAGCTTTTTAGTTCCATAGAAGCGAGGCTTATGAAATAAAAACGCTTCCCAGCCTGAAGCCGCCGAAACTGTAAGAAATCAGGCCTGCATGAAAATAGAAATATGGTAAAATAAAACAGTAAAGGAGAGAAGACAATGCAGATCTACGAAGAACTGATTGCCAGAGGCTTAATTGCCCAGGTAACAAACGAAGAAGAAATCAAAAAAATGGTGAATGAGGGAAAGGCCGTATTCTATATTGGATTTGACCCGACCGCAGACAGCCTTCATGTAGGCCACTTTATGGCTCTTTGTCTGATGAAGCGCCTTCAGATGGCAGGAAATAAGCCTATTGCCCTGATCGGAGGCGGCACCGGTATGGTAGGAGATCCTTCCGGCCGTACGGATATGCGTACTATGATGACACCAGAGATCATCCAGCATGCGACTGCTTTAAAAAGCAGATGAGCCGTTTCATCGACTTTTCCGAAGGAAAGGCCATGATGGTAAACAATGCTGAATGGCTGATGGATTTAAATTACATTGAGTTTTTACGGGAGATCGGTCCTCATTTCTCTGTAAATAATATGTTAAGGGCTGAGTGCTATAAGCAGCGGATGGAAAAGGGTTTAAGCTTCCTTGAGTTCAACTACATGCTCATGCAGAGTTATGACTTCTATGAGCTGTTCCAGCGCTACGGCTGCAATATGCAGTTCGGCGGCGACGATCAGTGGAGCAATATGCTGGGAGGTACAGAGCTTATCCGCCGCAAGCTGGGAAAAGACGCCCACGCCATGACCATTACCCTTCTGTTAAACTCAGAGGGAAAGAAAAGATGGGGAAGACCCAGTCCGGCGCCGTATGGCTGGATCCAAACAAGACTTCCCCATTCGATTTCTATCAGTACTGGAGAAATGTGGCAGATGCCGATGTGCTTAAGTGCCTGCGTATGCTTACATTCCTTCCGTTAGAGCAGATTGACGAGATGGACAAATGGGAAGGCAGCCAGTTAAATCAGGCAAAGGAAATCCTGGCATTTGAGCTTACCAAGCTGGTGCACGGCGAGGAAGAGGCTGCAAAGGCACAGGAGGGCGCAAGAGCGCTGTTTTCAGCTGGAGGAAGCACCATCAATATGCCTACCAGCGAGCTGACGGAAGAGGATTTTAAAGAAAATGCCATGGATATCCTGACGATCCTGACGAAATCAGGACTGGCTTCTTCACGTTCTGAGGCAAGACGAAATGTAGAGCAGGGCGGCGTATCTGTAGACGGAGAGACTGTAAAGGATATTCACGCTGCCTTTGAAAAGGACCGTTTTGCTGGAGAGGGCCTTGTAGTAAAGAGAGGCAAAAAGAATTTCAGAAAAGTGATATTAAAGTAATGAAGCAGTGGGAGGAGGTGGCCGGATGAAAAAGGCAGGGATTCTGCGTTGCATGAAAGCGCTGGCTGCGGCAGCAACCTTAACCATCGTGGGCGCCTTTACCGCCCTGGCGGGTTCTGCCGGAAAAACGCCGGTTCCGGTAACGCTCCATCTGGATGTAAATAACCGGCAGACGGCCATCTATGACGGCTATACGTCCTATGTAATGGGAAACCGCGTATCGGATAAGGATACCTTTACCATTACAAAGGACAGAAATGATGTAAATCTGGATGAGATTGTTTTAAATTATTATCTCATCACCTACGAGGGAGATACTCAAAAGAGCCTGGAGTGCCGGGTGTACGGATTGGAGGAGGGAGAGAATTATCCCGTACGCCCGGAAACACTGGCAAAGGAAAGCGAAAGCCGGCTCTATGATTCTCTGGAGCGGTGCTATGTTCTTGAATTTGCCAGAGGAGATGAGCGAAGATCCTATTATTTTATGCTTCTTCCCGAGGCAGAGATGCCTTCCTATCGGAATATCCATCTAGGAAGCTGGGAAAAGGATAAAAAGGGCTGGAGATATCTTTATCAGGAAAATTATCTTACCTCCTGGGCCTTGATCAATGACAGCTGGTATTTTTTCGGTATGGACGGCTATATGAAAACCGGCTGGCAGGAGTACAAAGAAAATTGGTATTATCTGAATCCTGATAATGGCGTTATGATGACGAACTGTACTATAGATGGATATCAGGTGGATGGAAGCGGTGTGAGAATCTGACCAGTTACATTAAAGCATCCGGGCAGTCCGGGAACGGTATCGTTCCGGAATGTCCGGATGCTTTTTTAAATCTCTGTTTTATCCCAGAAAGCCCAGATGCTCCAAAAGGATTTTAAGCCCCATGAGGATCAGGATCAGGCCGCCGGCAAATTCGGCTTTTTTCTGATAACGGCAGCCAAATACATTTCCAATCTTAACACCTGCGGCAGACAGAAGGAAGGTAATGCTTCCGATAAAGAGTACGGCAGGCAGGATCCGGACCTGAAGGAAGGCAAAGGTTACGCCTACGGCCAGGGCATCAATGCTGGTTGCCACAGCCATCAGGGTCATGGTTTTTATATCCAGAGAGGGATCTGTTGCTTCTTCGCCGTTTTCAAAGGCTTCCTTTATCATATTTCCTCCGATAAGAGCCAGAAGCACAAAGGCGATCCAGTGGTCATAGGACTCGATGGTTCTGCTGAACTTGGAACCCAGCAGATATCCCAGAAAGGGCATAAGGCCCTGAAAGCCGCCAAAATAAAGTCCTACGATTCCGGCGTTTTTCCAGCTCATTTCCGGCATGGCAAGCCCCTTACAGACCGCTACGGCAAAGGCGTCCATAGACAGCCCAACTGCAATAATAAACAATTCCGTTAATGACATGATCATTTCCTCCCAAATGGCACAGTTTATGAAACAGTGTAGGAGAGGAACCGAAAAATGTCAAGAAAAATATAGGAGCTTGTAAAACGAATTTGCCTGTGCTAAAGTATAGCTGAACGGAGGTAAATAGGATTATGAAAAAATCATATGAAATTGATATGTGCAATGGCCCGCTTTTAGGCAAGATCCTGCTGTTTTCCATTCCGCTGATGCTTTCCGGTATTTTACAGCTTTTGTTTAATGCGGCTGATATTATTGTAGTAGGAAGGTTTTCCGGAAGTACGGCGCTGGCGGCTGTGGGCTCTACCTCATCCCTGATCAATCTTCTGATCAACATTTTTGTAGGCTTGTCTGTAGGTGTAAATGTGCTGGTAGCCAGATATTATGGCGGACAGAAGGAAAGAGATGTTCAGGAAACCATACATACGGCGGTTTTGACGGCCATTTTAAGCGGCCTGTTTCTGGTTGCGGTGGGAGAGCTTGCCGCAGGCCCCATGCTTCGGATCATGGGAACCCCGGAGGATGTGCTGGATCAATCTGTGCTCTATATGCGGATTTATTTCCTTGGAATGCCTGTTTTAATGCTTTATAACTTCGGCGCTGCGATCCTCAGAGCAGTAGGAGATACCAGGCGGCCTCTTTATTTCCTCTTGCCGCCGGAGCGGTCAATGTGGTTTTGAATCTGTTCTTTGTAATAGGCCTTGGAATGGGAGTGGACGGAGTAGCCTGGGCTACTGTGATTTCTGAGCACATTTCCGCATTTCTTGTCTTTAAGAGCCTGATGGCGGAAGAGGGAATGATGAAGCTCCATCTAAAGAAACTTACCATTCATATGGATAAGCTGAAGCGGATTGTGAAGATCGGTCTTCCGGCCGGTATGCAGGGCGCGATCTTCTCTGTATCCAATGTGCTGATCCAGTCCTCTGTCAATTCCTTTGGTTCTGTGGCCATGGCAGGCAATACGGCTTCTGCAAATATCGAGGGCTTTGTCTATACGGCTATGAATGCGGTTTATCAGACCAGCTTAAGCTTTACCAGCCAGAATCTTGGCGGAGGAAAGTACAGCCGTATTAATAAGGTAAAAATATCTGTCTGGCTGTTGTTACGGCAGTGGGGCTGGTTCTTGGCCTGGCAGCAGTAGGCGCGGGCACTCATCTTCTGGGAATTTATTCTTCAGACTCTGAGGTGCTTAAATACGGGATGCTCCGTCTGGAGATTATCTGTGGGACCTATTTTATCTGCGGGCTGATGGACTGTATGGTAGGAAGCTTGAGAGGATTGGGATACTCGGTGATTCCCATGATCGTCTCTTACCGGAGCATGTGGTTTCGTATTCTCTGGATTTTACAGTATTTGCCGTTTACCGTTCACTGGCAGTTCTTTATCTGTCATATCCGGTATCTTGGCTCATTACGGCAGCGGCTCACATGGTTACCTTTAAACTGATCCGCAGGAAATTCCCCAAAGAAGATATAAAATAATAAATATTCTGAAATTATAAGTAAATACCCAAATATAACAGGTAAATATTATATAAAAATATAAACAATTACAATAAATATACACAATTTATAAAAAGACAAAAAATAATTAAAAATTACAAAAAGAGTCTTGACAAATAGGGGCTCTTTTTGTATAATAAAGTCAACAAAAGAGAAGAGAACACGAGATACAAAAGAGAATAAGGAGTTGTAGACAGTCAACTCAATGTAATAAAATCTAAGCAAAGGAGGTACGGACCACCAGAAAGAGAATGTTCGTTTCATTTATAAGCTAAAGTGATTTAGTTATAGATGAAACAGGGAAAGCACTCTGTGAGAGTAACTGCTCATACATAGTACAGACAGATGAAACGGAAATTGATTTAAGAAACAAAAGAAAGTCCAATCGATTGGTAAAAGAACTGCAGTCTTAAAGAAACGAAAGAGAATGTCTGTAATAAAAGATAGGAACAAGCAGATGATCGTATTTTCAAAGTGATCCATAAGCGTATCAAAGGCAATTAATGCCCGGTCTGGTGATATGACGAGAAAGTATCATCAGGACGGAGAGAGATACCGGATCAAAGAAAGAAAAGCAAGGTGGAAAATAGATCCGAAGCAAGTGAATATACAAAAGAGAGCAGAAGAAAACCAGAGTGGATACAATTAAATATAGAGTCACAAAAGAAACAATTGTTTCGAAAGAGAGGCTTGGTCCAATGGACGAGATAGTTAAAAGACGGATATCGTAATCGAGAACGTGGTTAGTCAAAGATTCGATATCCGTCTTTGTTGTATTTAATATAGGGATCACAGACCTTTTAGATCAAAGGGCGGCGTATATTCTTCTTTTGCGCTGCTTTTTTCCTGTATAAATCCCTCAGTAAGTCCCAGAGAGAGCGCTGCATCCACTACCTTCTGGTATTCATAGGAGGTGATCCGACGATTGATATCCGGATGGTCGCAGCTATGGTAGAAGGGGGTGTACTGGCTTAAAAGGCTTAACAGGTACTGGCCTTTTGGAAGCTCTCTGCTGACCCATTCCATCAGGGCGATGGAATCATCCCTGTGTCCGGGGAGAACCATATGGCGCAGGATTACGCCTTTTTTCATAAGCAGGAAGGAAGGCTGGGAGGGCTCCTCAGGGGCGTGTTCCTCAAATACCGGAGCGCCTGTCTGAAGGATCATCTGATAGATAGCACGGGAAGCGGCTTCAAAGTAGTTCCCGCAGTTTGACAGACGGGCAGAAAGAGCGCTGTCATGGTACTTTAAATCAGGAAGCCAGATATCTACATAATCCTTTAAATATTCTACGATCTCAGGACGTTCATAGCCGCCGCAGTTATATACGATCGGGATCGAAAGGCGGGAGCGAACCTGATCCAGAGCAGGAAGGATTGAGGGAGAAACTGAGTGGGGGTGACAAGATTGATATTATAGGCCCCCTGATCTTCCAGACGGAGAAAGATATCAGCCAACTCATTAGAATTCAGCTCCTTTCCGAATTGTTCGCTGCTGATGGGATAATTCTGGCAGAAGCAGCATTTAAGGGTACATCCGGAAAAAAAGACGGTTCCGCTTCCGCCTCTGGCCCACTCCGGCCCGCTCAGACAGGGTTCTTCCCATTTATGGAGTGCTGCCCTAGCAGCCTTTAACTGATCGGTACATCCGCAGTAGCCGGTTTTGCGGCTGCGGTCAATGCGGCACATTCTGGGGCAGAGGGTACAGGATTCATAAGTGGGAAAACGGATCATGGCAAAAGCCCCTGCTCTTTGCGGTACAGATATCTTGGAAGTCCGTCCTCCAGAATATGCTGTGGCTGCCCCTGGATGAGCGGAAGAGCATAGGCGGTAAATTCCGGGCCGATATCGTTGTGATTGCCGGTGATCCAGTGAGGCGGGAAGGTCTTTTCCTTATTGCAGACATTGGAAACATCTGTAAGGCCGAAACGGATGGAATAATCCGCTCCTTCTTCGCGTTCAAAGGTGATCATCTTTGCGGTCACGCCCTCAAGTGCGGCACGGACTGCAAAGCGTCCGGCCTCGCTGGCTTCGTTAATGTCCGTAAGAGAGGAGATAAGGCTGCTGCAGCGCTGGTTTACATTTAATTCTACAGAGCGAACCTTGACTCCGAAACGGCCTCTGACATAGCTTTCGAGCAGCTTTCCGCAGCCTGTAAGCATCTTGTGGCCAAAGGTATCGACCTGAGCTTCAGTAGAGTATTCACATACCAGACGGCCGGAAGCATCGTGGATGCCTTCAGAAACACAGACAACCACAGCGGTGCTTTTCTTTAAAGCGCCTTCGATATCATTTAAAAACGCTTCCATATCAAAATCAGATTCCGGCAGATAGATGAGCAGGGGATTGTCGCCGGGAAACTTTCTTGCCAGGGCGCTGGCAGCAGTGACCCAGCCTGCATGACGGCCCATGAGTTCAATAATGGTGACAGCCGGCTGCTGATAGACAGAAGCATCCAGAACGATTTCACGGACAGTAGACGCTACATATCGGGCAGCGCTGCCGTAGCCGGGGGTGTGGTCGGTTACAGGAAGATCGTTGTCAATGGTTTTTGGAACGCCGATAAAAACGATATCCTCTTTTGCCATGGCAGCATATCTGGACAATTTGTCTGCGGTGTCCATGGAATCATTTCCGCCGATGTAGAATACAGCTCCGATATTCATGGCTTTAAATTTTTCAAATAACAAGGGGTATACGGAAGCATCCATATTTTCAGGAAGCTTATAGCGGCAGGAGCCCAGATATGCGGCGGGCGTCAGGCGCAGAAGTTCCAAATCCTCTTTGGAAAGCTCTGCGGAGAGATTTATGGTATGGCCGGACAGAAAGCCTTCGATGCCGTTTATCATGCCATAGACAGCTCCAATCTCATCCGGATGGGAAGTCCTTCCTGGATCACGCCGTATAAGCTGGCGTTGATCACAGCTGTGGCACCGCCGGACTGGCCTACAAGTATATTTTTCTTCAAGGGAAAATCCTCCTCTCATGTATACAGTGATCGTCTGGACAGCTGCAGAAGAAGTCCAGATTCTTTTGTAAGTATATCTGATAAAAATGGGAAATGCAATCCGTTTGTGATATTGCATATAAAACCCGTATTTTTTTGTAACATATTTCCTATTGCATTTTAGGTAAAAAATGATAGTCTGTATACAGATAAAAAAGTTGTATACAAACTCAAAAAGTTAAGTACAAATATTTTAAAGGAGGAATCGGAGAATGGATATTCGCTATTCTGCCAACCAGAGGGATGTAAAGCGCTACACAACAGAGGAATTAAGAAACGAATTCCTCATCACAGATCTGTACAAGGCTAATGAGGTAGTTGCCGTATACTCTCATGTAGACCGTATGGTTACTCTGGGATGTATGCCTACTACAGAGAAGGTTTCTATTGATAAGGGAATCGACTGCTGGAAGAACTTCGGCACCCATTACTTTTTAGAGCGCCGTGAGATCGGTATTTTTAATATCGGCGGCGAGGGAACCATCACAGCAGACGGCCAGACCTTTAAGATGGGATACAAGGACTGCCTGTACATTACAAAGGGCACAAAGGAAGTTTATTTTGAGAGCACCGACGCTGAGAAGCCTGCAAAGTTCTACATGGTCAGCGCACCGGCTCATACTTCCTACACAACTACCTTTATTCCGATTGAGAAGGCTGCAAAGAGACCCTGCGGCGAGGCAGAGACCTCCAATAAGCGTACCATCAATCAGTTCATCCATCCGGATGTACTTAAGACCTGCCAGCTGTCCATGGGCATGACCGTATTAGAGCCAGGCAGCGTATGGAACACCATGCCGTCTCATACACATGAGCGCCGTATGGAGATTTATATGTACTTTGAGGTTCCGGGCGACAACGTAGTATTCCATATGATGGGAGAACCCACTGAGACAAGACATATTGTCATGAAGAATGAGGAGGCTGTGATCAGCCCGTCCTGGAGCATCCACAGCGGCGCCGGCACTTCCAACTATACCTTTATCTGGGCTATGGGCGGAGAGAACATGGAGTTCGACGATATGGATACCATGATGCCAAACGAGATGATGTAAGTTCATCCGAACGATTCTGTTAAAAATATATGGAGGATAAAGAAATGGCTGATTATTTAAACAACTTTTCACTTGAAGGCAAGGTAGCCCTGGTAACAGGCGCTTCCTACGGCATCGGCTTTGCAATCGCAAAGGCAATGGCAGGCGCAGGCGCTACCATCGTTTTCAACGATATCAAGCAGGAACTGGTAGATAAGGGAATCGCAGCGTACAAGGAAGAGGGCATCGAGGCTCACGGCTATGTATGCGACGTAACCAATGAGGACGCAGTAAACGCGATGGTTGCTCAGATCGAGGCAGAGGTAGGCGTAGTTGATATCCTGGTAAATAACGCAGGAATCATCAAGAGAATCCCAATGTGCGAGATGAGTGCAGCTGAGTTCCGCCAGGTAATCGATGTTGACTTAAACGCTCCGTTTATTGTTTCCAAGGCTGTTATCCCAAGCATGATCAAGAAGGGCCACGGAAAGATCATCAACATCTGCTCCATGATGAGTGAGCTGGGCCGTGAGACCGTATCTGCTTATGCAGCAGCTAAGGGCGGCTTAAAGATGCTCACAAAGAACATCTGCTCTGAGTACGGTGAGTACAACATCCAGTGTAACGGTATCGGACCTGGCTATATCGCTACTCCCCAGACAGCTCCTCTGCGTGAGATCCAGCCAGACGGCTCCAGACATCCATTTGACCAGTTCATCGTTTCCAAGACTCCTGCAGGACGCTGGGGTGAGGCTGAGGATCTGGGCGGACCTGCAGTATTCCTGGCATCTGATGCTTCCAATTTTGTAAATGGTCTGGTACTGTATGTAGACGGAGGAATCCTGGCATACATCGGCAAGCAGCCTAAGTAATCGATTACGCAATTAAACCAATAAAACCAATCAGGGCCCGTCATGCCATGACCGCATGGCGGGTCCTGATTCATCTGAGAAAAGGAACAGGGGTGCTGCATGGGAGAAGTGAATTTTAAAAACAGAGGGGAACTGGTTTTTGAAACCTTAAAGCGGGAGATACTGGATCTGAAGCTGAAACCAGGCTGCCTGATCAGCGAAAGTGATATCTGTGAGCGGTTTGGCGTGTCGCGGACTCCGGTGCGGGACGCCCTGCGTCTTTTGCAGGAACAGGGATTTGCGGAGACGATTCCCTATCGGGGAACGTATGTGACTCTTTTGAGCCTGGATAATATCAAGCAGATGATCTATATGAGGGTAGCGGTGGAAACCATGGTTTTAAGGGATTTTATGGAAATCCAGACGCCCATGGTGATGGAGGAAATCCGTCATGCCATTGCCGTTCAGAAGGCCTTGATCCAGACGCCGGGGTTTGAACCGGAACAGTTTTACCGCATGGACGCCCAGATGCACTCTCTCTGGTTCACAGCTGTAAAGCGACAGAAGCTCTGGGATATTCTCCAGGCCCAGCAGCTTCATTATACCCGGTTTCGTATGCTGGATTTTATTACAGAAACAGATTTTCCAAGGATTATCGGAGAGCATGAGCAGCTGTTTGAGCTGATCTGCAAAAAAGATCTTTCCGGCCTGGAACAGGTATTAAAAGATCACCTCTACTACAGTATGAAGCGGATGCGTCATTCTATAGAGGTGGATTATAAGGACTATTTTGAAGAAGAACCAGAAGAGAATCGGTTTGTCATTTTAATGGCAGGCCGTTTTTTGTTTTATTTGTGGGGGGGAGTCATAAGATAGATCCGCTCTTCCGGATTTTCTTCCAGATATTCTTCCAGTTCCTCCGGTGACAGGCGGGACTGAACCTCTCTGAAAAATTCTTTTTCCGCTCATGGAGGCAAAGCTTAGGAGCCGCTTTCTTACTTCCGGATCATCTGCCAGCAATTCCTTTTCCTTCTGTGTATAAATTCCCATATCCAATCCCTTCCTTTCCCGTCTCTTATTTTGACTCAAAACGGTTAGAATAGTCTGATAATTTCAGAATATGCATCTGTTTACCTATAGTATATTCGCTATTCCGAAGATATTCAATATGCAAATTCTAACTTATGCTTATTTCAGGTAAAATAAGCATAGAGCAATAAAAATATGATCGACTATTCGCCTTTCTGGGAAACTCTGGAGGCGTCGGAGGAAAGCTGGTACACACTGACGAAGAAGCATAAAATTTCTGACAGTACTCTGCACCGGCTTAAGCATAATAAAGATGTGACCATGAAAACGATCAATGATCTCTGCAGGATTTTAAACTGCCGCATTGAGGATATCGCCAGGTATGTGCCCTCAGAGGAGGATCAGATTCTTTAGGAATGTTAAAAGACATAAAAGGAACGGTCCGGGTCTGTTCAAAAGGATATAAGCTGTGATATACTATGTGGGCTTATAGGAGATTTTGTGGACAATCTTCCTAAAAGGAACGGATCCGGAGGAAATATATGGAAAAAAGTGGAGTTTCGCTGGAGAAAAAAGTAAAACGGATCGCTGTCTGTGCCGGGGCAGTGGTCTTTTTTTCGATTGGAGCCAATCTGGCAGTAAGCTGGTTCGGCCTTGGGAGCTTCGGAAGCATCCTGGAACAGAACGCCGGCAGTCTGGCCTTCTGGTCTGCGATGGAGGAGGAGCGCCTGGCCTTTGCGCGTTATGTGGGAACTGCCCTTCCGGAAGAGCGGGAGCGGTTTGAGCAGTCCAGAATGGAAACGCGCCGGCGGCTGGAAGAGCTTCCCGTTGATTACAGAGAAACGGGCTCTGAGCGGTATGCCCGTACCTGGTCCATCCGGAATATGTATGAAAATTACGAGACAGAGCTGGAAGTCCTTGAAGAAACAGACCGGGAGGATCCGGAATATGTGAACCGGCTGTATCGGATCTACCGGGTTCAAAATTATCTCAAGGATAAGGCCGGACAGCTGGAACAGATGACAATGGAGGACGGAAGCGAACGCTACGAAGCATCGTTTTTTTTCAGTCCTTCCGGCTGCCAGTATTCTGTGGGGATCACTGCACTGTGGATGGTTAAGCGGCTGAATGGCTCCGTACGCCGTAACATCGTAGAGCCAGTGGTAATGCTGGCCGGGCAGGCAGACCGTATCCGGAAAAATGATTTTTCAGGGCCTGAACTTACAGCTGAGGGAGAAGATGAGATCAGTCGTCTTATCCGTTCCTTTAATAAAATGAAGCAGGCGACAAGAGGATATATTGAGGCTTTAAAAGAAAAAAACGAAACAGAACGGCAGCTGGAGGCGGTCCGGCTGCAGCTTTTAAAAAATCAGATCAATCCCCATTTTCTTTTTAATACCTTAAATATGATCGCCGGAACGGCTCAGATCGAAGATGCGGCTGCCACGGAAAAGATGATACAGGCATTAAGCCGCCTGTTCCGCTACAATTTAAAATCAACTGCATCTGTGATGCCTCTGGAACGTGAGCTTAAGGTTGTTCAGGATTATATGTATCTGCAGCAGATGCGGTTTGGAAAGAGAGTGCAGTATGAGACAGGCTGTGACCCGGAAACAATGGAGATACTGGTTCCTTCCTTTATGCTCCAGCCTTTGGTGGAAAATGCAGTAAAGCATGGGATTTCTGCAAGAAGCAAAGGCGGAAGGATTGTGGTGCGGACCTGGAAACAGGGGCAGAGGCTGTGGATCTCGGTGGCGGATACGGGAGAAGGGATTGATGAGGACAAACTGGAAAAGATAAAAAGAGCCTTAAAGGAAGGAGATGGATCCGGCGTTGGGATTGGTCTGGGAAACATTGCCCGCCGGCTGAAGGCAATGTATGAGGACGGAGAAGTGAGGATCGAGAGCCGAAAGGGCTGCGCGACGGTGGTACAGCTGGCGTTTACACCGGAAAACTGTAAGGAGGATGAACCGTGATACAGAATGAGGATAAGAACGAGACGTACAAGGTGCTTTTGGCAGATGATGAGCAGATTGAACGTATGGCTCTTGCCAAACGGCTGCATAAGCATTTTGGAGACAGCCTGGTCATCTGGCAGGCAGCAGACGGAAATGAGGCGGTCCGCCTGTGTTTTAAAGAACGGTGCCAGATCGTGATCATGGATATTTCCATGCCGGAATTAAACGGTGTGGAGGCGGCAGAACAGATCCGAAGGCTGGATGAGGACTGCGAGATCATTTTCCTTACCGCATATGACGAATTTTCCTATGCAAAGAGAGCCATTGCCATTCATGCGCTGGACTATCTTTTAAAGCCCTGTGAGGAAGAGGAGCTTACTGCGGTGATGGAGGAAGCCGTGGGCGGATCCAAAGAGGGAGCAGTTTGAAAAGCTGCATATGGAACAGGAGATGCCGGAAGAGACCGGGGCAGAGATGCCGGAGCCGGACTTAGAGGAGGAGCCGGACGAGCCTGACCGGCTTGGACAGGCGGCTGAAAAGATACGCCGGTATATACGGAAAAATTATATGAAGGATATTTCCATGCAGGATGCGGCACGGATGATGAATTATTCTGACGCCTATTTCTGCAAGCTGTTTAAACAGTGCTTTGACCAGAATTTTACCGCCTATCTGGCCCGCTTCAGGATCAATGAGGCCAGACGGCTTTACAGGATAAAAATGCCAGCGTAAGAGAGGTCAGCATGCTGGTAGGGTATTATGACGCCAATTACTTTGCAAAGGTATTTAAAAGGATTGCAGGTATGAACCCTTCTGAATACAGAGACAGCTTTCACACAGACAGCGTATGACAAATTTCTCCTCAATGTCAAAGATTTACGGTACAAAACAGAAAATCCTTTTTTTATAATTATTTAATAAAATGTGTATAAAGAAAGGAAGCAGTAAAGTGAGGAAGATGATGAAAAAGCTGACGGCGCTTGCTTTTGGGATAGCAGTGGCAGTCAGTCTGACAAGCTGCGGTTCTTTAACCGGCGGCAAGCGTATTATCCGCGTTTCCCATGCACAGTCAGAGACGCATCCGGAGCATCTGGGGCTTCTGGCATTTAAAGAGTATGTGGAAGAGAAGCTGAGACAAATATGAGGTCCAGATATTTCCAAATGAACTTTTAGGCTCAGCCCAGAAGGCCATTGAGCTGACACAGACGGGAGCCATTGACTTTGTAGTAGCCGGCACAGCGAATCTGGAGACCTTTGCTGACGTATATGAGATTTTCAGTATGCCGTATCTGTTTGACTCAGAGGAGGTATACAAATCCGTGATGCAGGATACGGAATACATGGAAAATATCTATGCATCGACGGATGAAGCCGGTTTCCGCGTAGTAACCTGGTACAATGCAGGTACCCGTAATTTCTACGGAAAATCCCCGATACGGACGCCGGAGGATTTAAAGGGCAAAAAGATCCGCGTACAGCAGAGTCCTGCCAGCGTAGAGATGGTAAAGGCATTTGGAGCGGCAGCGGCGCCAATGGGATTTGGCGAGGTATATACGGCTATCCAGCAGGGTGTCATCGACGGTGCAGAGAATAACGAACTGGCTCTTACCAACAACAAGCACGGCGAAGTTGCAAAATATTATTCTTATAACAAGCATCAGATGGTGCCGGATATGCTGGTAGCCAATCTGAAGTTCTTAAACAGCTTAAGCCCTGAGGATTATCAGGTATTTAAAGAGGCGGCGGCTCTTTCCACGGAAAGAGATGGAAGAGTGGGACAAGAGTATAGAAGAGGCTAAAAAATCGCCACAGATGAAATGGGCGTAGAGTTTATTGACGTGGATGTGGAAGCGTTTAAAGAAAAGGTTCTTCCTCTCCCTATGAGTCTATGCTTCAGGAAAATGAGAAGATCCGCGATCTCTATGACCATATTCAGGCTGCCAATGAAAAAGCAAAAGGAGGACAGTAGGGTGGAGACCATGCACAAAGTAAAA
>SCPO01000510.1_pt1 | contig 18089 bp, 29 predicted proteins | sample 6106821 | NCBI WGS metagenome assembly SCPO01 (sample SAMN10720448, study PRJNA508395) | human gut metagenome | isolation source: Participant 2 stool, 0 month | host: Homo sapiens | collected 2017 | reverse complement strand
AGTATACTATGTTCGTAAAGGAGATAACTGTTATGAGCTTCGAAAATTATTTTCCACTATGGAATGACTTAAATACAGCACAGAAAAAAGTAATTTCAGACAATTTGATTACACGGGATGTAAAAAAAGGAACGATCATTCACAACGGAAACCTGGATTGTACTGGATTATTACTGGTTAAATCCGGGCAGCTTCGAACTTACATACTTTCAGATGAAGGACGAGAAATTACACTTTACCGCTTGTTCGATATGGATATGTGTCTTTTATCCGCCTCATGTATCATGCAGTCCATTCAATTTGAAGTAACCATTGAAGCAGAAAAAGATACTGATCTTTGGATCATCCCTGCTGAAATCTATAAGGACATCATGAAGGAATCGGCTCCCGTCGCAAACTATACCAATGAATTAATGGCTAGCCGTTTTTCTGATGTCATGTGGCTGATTGAACAGATCATGTGGAAGAGTTTGGATAAGCGAGTTGCTTCATTTCTTTTAGAAGAGACCTCTATCGAAGAAACAAATGAATTAAAAATTACTCACGAAACTATCGCCAACCATCTTGGTTCCCACAGGGAAGTGATCACTCGAATGCTTCGATACTTTCAGGGCGATGGTCTCGTCAAACTCTCACGCGGCAAAATCACCATCCTTGATTCGAAAAGCTGGAAACACTACAAAGATCATAAACCTGTTTTTCTATGACATCTAAAGAATCCTCCATTTATCAGAATTGTGAAAGTCTTTCTAATAAATGGGGGAATCCTTTTATACTACGATGAAAATTATAAAATTATTGTGTTTATTTCTTAATAATCCATACCACATACATATGACCCTTTCGATCAGTACACGGTCATTAACCACTACATCATAGAAGCGGAATCCACCGGAGAAGTTGTATGTTTCATATCCGTTTCCTTCCAGAATACGGCTGGCAATATAACTTCGCAGCCCACTCTGGCATATCAAGTAAACAGGCTTTCCCTTCTCAATTTCATTGATGCGTTCCCTTAGTTCATCTACAGGAATATTTCTTGAATCCATCCATATGCCCCCTGTTAAACTCACCTACAGTTCTCACATCCAGCAATACAACACTTTTATCTTTAGAAATCTTATCCATATCTTCCAGATGCCATTGTTTTAAGGTACCTTTTGCTATATTGTCTATCATGAATCCTGCCATATTTACAGGATCCTTGGCAGAGGAAGTACGGCGGTGCATATGCAAGATCCAGATCTTTCAGCTGGGTTGCCTTCAGCCCTGCATGGATTGCTGTTGCAAGCACATCGATACGTTTATCAACGCCTTCATATCCTATAATCTGAGCACCAAGCAAGCGATAAGTATCCTTTTTCAAAAACCACCTTCATGGTCATCACTTTTCCACCTGGATAGTAACCGGCATGACTCATAGGAGAAAGAATTACTGTATCTACATCTAATCCTGACTTTTTAGCATTTGTTTCATTGATACCTGTAGTGGCTGCTGTTATATCAAATACTTTGATAACGGAGCTTCCCTGACTGCCCAGATAACGGCTGTCACCACCGCAAATATTATCAGCAATGATCCTTCCCTGCTTGTTTATTGGCTGGTCCGGCCAAAGAGATCAGCGCATCATCACCCGTAACATAATGTTTTACCTGAACGGCATCACCTGCTGCATAAATATCCGGTACAGAAGTTTCCATTCTGTCATTCACTACGATACTTCCCTTGATGCCAAGTTCCAGACCAGCTTCTTTTGCTAATGCTGTGTCTGGTGTAACTCCGATTGCCAGCACCACCATATCAGCCTGAAGGGATGGATTATCTTTTAATAGAACCTCTACTCCATTGTCCTTTTTCTTTAAATCCTTCTACTGTATAGCCCAGTACCAGTTTTATCCCATACTTTCTCATTTCATTATGGATCATGGATGCCATATCCGGGTCAAATGGGTTCATCAGCTGCTTAGGCCGCTGGACAATTGTAACATCCATGCCAAGCTCCCTCAAATTTTCTGCCAGTTCCAGACCAATAAAACCGCCACCTGCCAATACAGCCGATTTTGGATGATTCTTATTTATATATTCCTTTATCCGAAAAGTGTCTTCTACAGTACGAAGTGTAAAAAGTTTATCCATACCTACTCCGGGAAGTCTTGGCTGTGTTGGCTTTGCCCCCGGAGAGAGGATCAGCTTATCATAGTTTTCTTCAAATATCTCATCATTCTCTAAATTTTTCACTGAAACCGTTTTTCGTTCCGGATGTATGGAAATAACTTCATGATGAATTTTCATGTTAATACGGAATCGTTTAAAAAAACTCTCTGGTGTCTGTAGTGTAAGTTCTTCCGGGTCTGTGATCACGTCTCCGATATAATATGGAAGCCCACAATTCGCATAGGATATGTATCCAGATCTTTCAAACACAGTAATTTCTGCATGTTCATCCAATCTTCGTATTCTTGCTGCAGCTGTAGCTCCTCCGGCTACACCGCCTACGATTATTACCTTCATCTTATTTTTCCACCTTTCCTGAATAAGCAGCAATGCCACCAATATTATTTACTTTAGAATATCCCATTCGTTGCAACATCCCAGTTGCTTGACGACTTCGGGCTCCGGAATAACAGTATACAAACAGCGGTATTTCTGTATTCTTCACTACTGAAACAATATTGTTAAGTTGTTGTAACGGCACATTTTTACTTTCTGGTATATGCCCTTCCTGATATTCCTGCGGCGTACGAACATCCAGCAGAACTGCACCAGCAGTCTTTTTATATTCCTCTATTCCTTGATTAATATTCGCCTGTTTTAAGAAAATCAAAAAATCCCATTAACGCACCTCCTTAAAGCATCTCTAAGATTGCCTTCTTAGGTCTTGCCCCTGAAACTTTTGTTACAATCTTCCCATTCTTCATAACCACCAAAGTTGGAATACTCATAATACCAAATTTACTTGCCAGTTCTGGCTGCTCATCCACATTGATCTTTCCAACTTTGATATCAGGGCGTTCACTTGCTATCTCCTCTATGATAGGAGCCACCATACGACAAGGAGCACACCAAGGAGCCCAAAAGTCTAAAAGAACGGTTTTCTCGGAATCCATTATTTCATTCTGAAAATTATTTTTATTGATATTAATAGCAGACATTTTACAGTCCTCCTTGTTTTTTCTTTTGTGGCTTTATTATAATCTGAAATTCATTTGTTTTCTGTGATATCATCACATTATTATCATGATTAATTTTTAACTAATTTATTTTTTCATCTTATGATCTGATGGCAGTCTCACTTCTCCGGTCCTTTTCTTCATAATAGAATTCTGCGTCTCCATCTGTGTTGGAATATAATCGCTTTCCTGCAGAAATGCACCTGCCGCCTCAGCATATGATTCATATCCAGCTGCTTTCATTCTCTTTAACATTTTTGCCAAAGCACTGTTCTTGTCTCTACTCACCTGACGTGTGCTGATGCCCAGTTCCGCTGCTGTTTCCTTAACTTGTTTTCCCATAATAAAATAATCGCTCACGATTTTCTTTTCCTTCTCTGTCAGATCACTGAAGAGTTCTTTGAAGAAGATCTCTGTTGTGATATCTGATGCAATGTCACGTCCATCATCTGCGATAAAGTCTTGTCGCACAACTGTTTTCTGATTCTAATCCACAAAATAATACTGTATTATTTCTCTGATGCTGCTGTGATCGAACATATAATGTTCCTTATTATAAGAAAAATATTAAGAACTTCCAGCTCTTCTGCTGTAATATTAGCGTATTTCACCTTCTGATATCTGTCGTAAAATGTGTATTTTCTTTCTTCCATGATTGTTCCTCCGATTTGTCGTTTTTGTTGATTTGTGACAAATCGGAAATCATGGATATCTGGCATAATGTCTGCCTCTTCCCTGCATCTTGATATGCTCTTCCTTTCCGGCATCTACCTGTTAAAAAGGAAGCTTTTTCAAATCTGCAACCTGTTTTTGGGTATAAAAAAAGGCCATGCCCTTCCGGGCACAGCCTGACGCCTTAAAATTTGAGAAAAGAAAAACCTCCGCAAACATTACGTCTGCGAAGGTCTATTTCTCTCAGCATATCAATTCTAACATGCATGTATTTTCATTGTAATGCCATTCACATGCCAGTTTACTGTCAGTTCACTGCCACTTTACTCCCACTTTTCTTCCAGTTTATTTCCTCCATCTTATTCTGTATCTTTTCCGGACGTGTAAATGCCCAGAGCATTGTTGCATACAAACGGATTGCTTTCTTACGGTTTCGATAATAAGTGGTACTTGGCATATCATCCAGCATCAGCATCACATCTTCATTGGTATTTCCTGCTTCAAAATATCTATATTTCAAAAGCCGATAATACAGCTGTCCATTCTTTGGATAATCCCTCAAAGCTATCAGGGAATCTCTCATGATTTCCAGCAAACAGAGATTCATATCATTATTTAGAAGCTTTTCCTGGATTCTGCGTTTCTCTGCAGTCGCATCGAAATCTACCAGATCATATAACATTTCCTTCAGATGCTTCCCTTCTTCTGCATACATTTCATAATCTATATCCACAAGGTTCTTCTCAATACGGAACATTACCTTGGTATACTGACTCAGCAACAATAATTCCGTATTCTTATAAGCATCCTCTGCCACTTCTTCCATATTGATAAACATATCCTGTATTCTCTGCATAATTGTCCTCCTTCCCGACCGCTTCCGCAGCCAGACCAATCATTGTATTGTTTATTCCATTCACAGTCTGTCACTGTCCTAACATCTCTTCATGCAGATTCCGCAGAAATATCTGCTGTGGGATAGCTTCTATTTCTGGCTGACCGGCAACTGTATGATCTATTGAAAGCAATCGGTTCTCACGGGAAAGGATGTATCCCCGACTGCTGATGTTCTCATCGAATATCTATCTCTCCAAAGGGGGCCCTGATTCAGGGCTCCCTTTTAGGACGCCGTTATTTACGTTCCATAAACCATTTATAATTTTCTTCATAAGTCAGATGACAGATTTTCCCGCCCACCTGACAGGTATAACGATATCCGGTTCCGCCAGCTTTTCGACTGGCACAACGCTCCGGTTTTGAAACCTTATCAATCGCATACTTACGTCCATCTTCCCAGACAAACGCTGTAGGGATCAATTCTCCTTCCCGGCTGAATACTGCCAGGACATCTACATACACTTTAGCTGTCATTACAAAACACCTGCTCTCTCCTATCCATGAAAATATGCTTGTGGATGAACCGTGTGTTCCTTAGCATTCAGCTGTGCCAGTATCTTATCCTGATACATAAATGCTCTCTGAATACTCTGATAACCAAATCTTCCACGGATCTCATCTGCCACCTGGTCCATCTTTTTGATTTTTTCTCTTTTTGTTTCATCCATAAATAAATCAAGCTGATAAGGCATCTCTTCAGACACCAGATCACATCCTCGAACACCAAGACTACGAATCGGATGTTCCCAGTTATAATTTTTCTGAAATAACTCAAATGCAGTTCTGGCAATTTCTTCTGTAAGATTACTTGCCCTGTCCAACTTGCACTGTCTCGTGAAATGGTACAGTCCATTATCCCGAATCGAGATTTCTACTGTCCTGCATTGAAAACCATTTTCACGCAACCTGGCTCCTACACTTTCTGAAAGCGCCATCAAAATAATCTTCACATCCAATTCACTAACAAGATCTCTTGGTGTTGTTGTGCTGTTCCCGATAGATTTGATTGGTGCTCTATATCCTTCTACTGAAACTGGAGTCTTATCCCATCCATTTGCAAAGGTATGAAGTACCAATCCCATCTTTCCAAGATATGTTTCTAATATAGAAGGTTCTGCCCCTGCCAGATCGCCAATCGTACAAATGCCAAGTTTCTTCATCGTCCGTTCAGTGCTTCTTCCAACCATGAGTAAATCTCCTACTGGAAGTTTCCATGCAATATCCTTGTAATTGTCTTTGGAAAACTCTGTAATGGCATCCGGCTTTTTATAATCAGAACCGAGCTTTGCAAATATCTTATTCCAGGAAACACCAATACTTACGGTAACACCCCAGTTCATATTTAATCCGACTGCTGATCTCTTTTGCAATCTTCATTCCATCTCCCTTGATAGAAGTACTGGCGGTCACATCCAGCCAGCTTTCATCAATCCCAAATGGTTCTCTCTGATCTGTGTATTCACTGTAAATCTCCTGTGCCATTCTGGAAAACCTCAAATAAAGATCCATGCGAGGCGGTACAAAAATTATTTCCGGGCAAACCTGCCTTGCCTGCCACAATGCCATACCTGTTTTTACTCCGGCTCGCTTTGCAATATAATTCGCAGTCAGCACAATTCCATGTCTTGCTTCCGGATCGCCCCCAACTGCCATCGGCTTTCCGGCAAGTTCCGGATGATGCAGCATCTCAACACTTGCGTAAAAGCAATTCATATCTGAATGAAGAATTGTCCTGCTCATAACATTCACCTACCAGTCTAAAAATCGTAATAAAACTTCTTTGCTTCATATTGACTTTGTGAAGTTTTTGAATTATAATTTCTACTAACTTCACGAACGTTTGTTTGTATTCTATACGTGATAATGAACTCTGTCAATAGTTTTTATGAAGTTGATGAAGTTACGATTTCAAAAACTTGGAAAGGATCCCACTATGAATTTTTCAGACAAGATTAAATTTCAACGAGAACAAAATCATCTGACACAGAAAGAACTTGCAGAACTGGTCGGCGTATCCCAGCGTGCAATCGCAGCTTATGAAAGTTCCGGCACAATCGCACGAATCTCTACTATGAGAAAGCTCGCTCATGCATTAAATGTCTCTTATGATTATTTAAAACATGATGAGATCACAGATCCTTCTTATGGAATTGAAAAAATGGATTATATTGATGAAGTCAATGGACAGCTTGGTGAAAAAGGTGCCAGGGACATCAATGAGATTCTCGAAGCCAACCGTGCTCTTTTTGCTGGTGGCGAACTCGATGAAGAAGCAAAAGATGCTTTCTATCAGGCTGTAACCAAAGCATATCTTTCCTGTAAGATGGAAGCTAAAAAGACATTTGGACGGAAAAAGAAAAACACTGAAACGGAAAGGGATTCATAGGTGTCCGTATTTTCGTACAGCACTTTTGCTACTCTATACTTGCAGCAAACTATCTTATGAAATATCGAGGTGTTTTTATGAGTTCAAAATGTATAAGAGACACTGTTAGTAAAGTAAAAACAAAATATCAGGAAAGTGATCCGTACCGCCTTGCAGCCGCTATGCATATTATTGTTAAGAAAGCTTCCGCTTGGAACTGATCCAAACTGTTGCAAAGGCTTCTGTATGCGGGAATGTCGAAAGACCTGCATCGTCATTAACTGCGACCTGCCGGAAATCATACAGCAGATTATCCTGATCCACGAGATCGGTCACGCACTCCTTCATCAGAAAACCCCTTCAGATCAAGTGTTTTCATGATTTTGAATTATTCGATGGAGTATCACAATGTGAATATGAAGCGAATTGCTTTGCCGCTGATTATCTTCTGGAAGATGAAGATGTACTGGAGATGCTTAACGCCGATATGTCCTTTTTCCAGGCTGCCGCAGAACTGAAAGTTCCACCGGAACTTCTTGATTTCAAATTCCGAATGATGAAACGAAGCGGCGTTCAGATTGTAGATTCTCCGATTACTTCCAACAGTGACTTTTTAAAAGATATCCCTACTTCGGGAATAATAGAAAATTACTAAATATGCTATTTTTGAAAAAGGAGATTTTTGAAAATGATCAACTTAAATAAACATAGAATAGACTTTGGAAAAGGGGATGTAGGCATTGGTGTCATCGGTAACACTACAGATTCCGCACAACTGGCATTTTATAATCAGAGTGCACGTCCCATCCATATACTCAAGAATCCAGATCAGAATCCTGGGTTCGAACCCATGGAATTTAAAGAAGAACCTTTTATCATGAGCTTCTCCAATCCTGAAAGCATTGATGCAGTTATTTCAATTTTACAACGTGCCAAATATATTAATTTCACTTCCAAAAACGAACCGCAAAAAACAGAATAGATGAATGATGTATCTTATAAAGAATGGCTGTCTTTTCTCCAATGAGCAGGCAGCCATTTCTCATGTAATTCTTTAATACAAGTCTCCCACATATCCATCTGCTTCCAGATGCATATAGCACTCGTCCACCTTCTCTGATTCCAGAATCCGCAAAACGTGTTCCATACCTGTAGCAAGTTCTTTTGTTTTTAACTCTTCCAGCGGAATCCAATAAACTCTTCCTTCCTCAGAACTCTTTAATTCTCCGGTAAACTTATCCGCTTTATACAAGGTAATAACATAGTGCACTCCGCTCTTATGCCAATGATATAATCCTCCAAGCTTCGGTGCTTCAACCGTAAGTCCTGTTTCTTCCCAGACTTCCCGAATCATAGATTTCTGAAAAATCTCATTTGCTTCTACGTGACCGCCTGGAAAAGTTGTACCGGTATAGCTATCATTTACTTTATCCAGAGCCAGTACATTCCCTTTATGATCCTGAATCATACACATATTCATAAAACAGACCTTCTCAATCTGACTCTCTTCTTTTTCATTCAGAGATTTTCTGACACGTTTGTTGATATCCGATCGTTTGGATTTATAATGCTTGAAGACCTCTCCATACGGAATCCAGATTTCTGCATCTTCAATTTTTTCATAAACAGAATCCACCACTTCTTCCAGATGTTTGTCACTCGGAAAAGTACATTTTTTCATATAATAATCTCTGGTTGCCTGAAACATCCATTCCGCAATCTTTTCTTTCTGCTTCATTTTTAACTGGGAATACTTCTTATTCGTTTGCAGTAATCTCCCATCTATCATCTTATGGTTTTTCCGTGACATCGGTTTGACCTCTTTTCTTCTTTTTCATTCAGATTTTACTATACCACAGAATCATGCTTGCGTCATACTTCTGAGCTTCGATGTCCTCTTTTTCTTCTCTCAGTACCTTATTTATAGAGGGTTCTTTTTTAAGACTCTCTTCCGGCGGCTGTGCCACCGGTAAATAGCAAGGACAGGAAGTGTATATACACTTCCGGAAAACCAGCAATTTAGGGAACCCTGCCCTAAATTAAAAACACAGAAGTCACTACTTCGAAGAACCAAAGAAAGGAGAATCTGCCTATGGCAAAGAGAAAAAGAAATATACAGATTTTGTTTTGTGTTTCCCCAGAAGAAAAAAAGCTTATTCGTAGAAAGATGATTGAATCAAAGACAAAAAATATGGGAGCTTATCTTCGTAAAATGGCAATCGACGGTTACATCGTCAACACCGATACCACTCCACTGAAGAAACAGTATGAGGAAATGCATAAGATCGGTGTGAATATTAATCAGATTGCCAAAAAAGTAAACAGCACCGGTGATCTGTATCCGGAAGAAAAGCAAGAATTAAAAGAGATGGTGAAAGAATTATGGCGTATCTTAAGATCTTCCCAATTAAAGTAACAGACAAGAAAGCTCTGGACTACATCACGAATCCAGATAAAACAGAAGAAAAACTGTTAGTTTCCAGTTTTGGCTGTTCCCCGGAAACTGCAGATCTTGAATTTTCTATGACAAGAGAAATGGCAAAAAAGAATGGAATGGACAAAGGCGATAACCTGGCATTTCATCTGATCCAGTCATTTAAACCTGGAGAAGTTGATGCCGAAACTGCCCATCGCTTAGGGCAACAATTTGCAAACGAAGTACTGAAAGGAAAATATGAATATGTGATAAGCACCCATGTTGATAAAAATCATATCCATAACCACATCATCTTTAATGCAGCAAGTTTTGTTGATCATCACAAGTATGTTTCCAATAAGCGGAGCTACCATAAAATCTGCCGGATCAGCAATCGTATCTGTCATGAAAATGGACTTGCCACCAGTATGCCAACCGGAGAAAAAGGCAAAAGTTATAAGGAGAACATGGAATATCATCGTGGCACCAGCTGGAAAGCCAAGCTACGTGTTGCAGTTGATAAAGCAATCTGGACTTCCATCAACTATGAGGAATTTTTACAAAAAATGCAGTTAGCCGGATATGAAGTCCGACAGGGAAAACACCTGTCCTTCCGTGCACCGGAACAGAAAAACTTCACTTATATGAAATCTCTTGGAAGCTATTATTCAGAAGAAAATGTCCGCATCCGTTTGGCAAAAAACCGTAACAAAATAAAAGCTCCAAGGCATCTGTCCAGAGAAGCTCGCCTGTATATCAATATCTCCACTTATGTTACGACCGGCAATCGAGAAGGATTTGAACGATGGGCAAAACTAAATAATCTGAAAGAAGCGGCACGCACCTTCAACTATCTTTCCGAAAATAACCTGCTGAATTATGAAGATTTCCAACAGCATGTTTCTGATGTTGATGCTTCTGTTAAAGCGGCTGATCAAAGAATAACGCAAATCAACAGTGAGCTGAGCACACAGAAAATCATTCAAAAACACTGTGATTCTTACCGTCTCTGCCGAAAAGTGATTGAAGATTGCAAATCTGCTAAAAATCCAAAAGCATACCGAACCAAACATCAAGCAGAATACCAACTGCACGATTCACTAAAAAAAGAGCTTCAGGATCTCGGTGTTACCAAAATCCCAAGCTCTAATAAAATCCAGAATAGGATAGAAAATCTTGAATCTGAACAAGCTGCTACTGTCCGGGAAAAACAAGAATTGCAGAAAAAGCAGAAGACACTGAATATCATTAGACAGAATTTCACAGCACTACTTAATGCTCCGGAGATGCAAATTCCCATATCAGAAAAAGAGCTAACTCTCTAAAAAGAAGGAGGTACCTACTTTAACGGTGCCTCTTGCTTTTCGTCTAATCTATTTATATCTTCCTCTTTATGCAATTTCCCATATTACAGTTGCCGTATCAGTAACATTAATATCGTCTGCCTCAATATCTATATCATATGCTCCCGGTGCACTCATTTCACATTCCGTACACTCCATTAATCTCATTTCATTCAATGGCTTTGTTACAAAATCTATCTCTCCCCAAGAATAATCAATTGCCTGTATTTCACCCAATTTCACATTTGCTGCTGTTGTAAGCACCTGTGCCTTTTGAATGGAATCCTCGATTGCTTTATGTAACAGCTCATTTTTACATTTTTCTACATCTGCCACTGTATACTCAATAGAAAACTCTGGCCTTAATGAGCTATGAGCCAAAGCGTAAAGGACTTGCCCTAATCTTTTATTATCAGCTGCAAACTCTATTTTCATATGGTGATTATACTTATAACCTTTAAATCTTCGCTTCCAGCTCTTATCTCTGTCCTGATAGCTTTCATATTCTGTATCGACATTAAAATATACTGTTTTAAGGTCTTTTCTCTGAAAACCAAGTTTCTCAAACAAATCCTTGAGAAGCTCTGTATCTTCTGTTGACCTTCGGAGAGTATCTTCATATTCTTTGCAAAGTTCTTCCTTGTTGACATATAACCGGATTTTATCCGGCTTTACTGCTATTTTCCCTTTTCCTGTACGGACATTTGCAATCGTACCGTTTAGTTCTTCCTTTTCTGGTGGTCCGAAATCCTGACCTACGGACTTTCTGCAAGGTATCAATGACAATGAGCCTGCTGTCTGGGTAATCTTTCAGATAATCTTCAAGCTGCACGATAAGACCGTCTGACAGCTTGCAGCTTGCCACGGCAAAGTGGAGCCGCCCGCTTGCTTCGTCCGTCAAACGAAATAACCTGTCCTGTATGCGGCAGAACGTGTCCTCAAGGCAGAGGTAAAGCACATCGCCCTCCATTGTCGGCATATCCCATAAAGGGATTCCCTGCGACACGCATAAGCATAGCTTCAGCATGAGCCAGCTTTTGCCTATCTTCTGTGAGCCGCAGAACAGCGATAAGCCTGTCGGGATAAGGCTGTCCACCACAAAGGATGGTTTCTCAAGCGGTTCATAAAGAAGCGTTTCGGCGTTGACTGTCTGTAACTTCTGCATGGCTTTCCTCCTTTCGGGCGGTGTCTTTGTTTTCGTTGCACATAGGCGTTGACCTCCTTAAAAATAGATTTACTCCCACGGAAAAAAGTGAGAGTATGTAATGCCGCCAATCCCACACAAATAAAAAACAGATTTCTTTTTCGGGCGGTGTCGGTCACGGTTGGAGATATTTCTTCAATTTCCGCCTTTACTTTCTCCTTTGCAATCGCAACAGATTTCTGTATTGCCGAAGCGGTGCAATGCTCCATAGCGGCGATTTGGTAAAAATTGAACTCATACTCGTAGTAGAGCAGGAAACGCCGCCTTTGTATCTCTGGAAGGCTCCCAACCGCCTTACAGAGCGTTTCATTCCGTTCTTCCTCAACCATGCGTTCATCAAGGCTCTTAGGCACACGCAACGCCCGCCTGTAAAGGGTTTCGTCCCATACCTCGTTAAACTCCCTGTGCCGCTCGTCCCATTAGAAAAGATTCCTGTTCCTGCGCTCCATCTGCCGAAACTCCATAAAGAACTGTTCCGACACTTCCAACTCGTGGGATTTGCCCTGCCCGTCCTTAAAGCTGATAAAATACCTTGTGCCGCTTTCCGTGGATTCCTCCCGAAGCGTGTACGCCTTAACCCTGTATGCCATCCCTTTGTCCTCCTGCAAAAAATGAGTGAGGGGATTTCCATCCCTCACCCAGTAGCCCGCAGGATGGCAGGCTGTTTTAGAAGCTATAAAATTTTCCGCAGCTTCTTCCGCAGATGGTCTAACCTCGCATAGATGGCACCAGTCGTCAAATGCACAAGCGGGGCAATCTCCTTTGTGGAATACCCCTGCATTTTCAGCAGGACGATTTTCAAGGTACGCCCGTCCACCGTGACTAATACTTGATAGAGATTTTCGCTCTCAATCTCTTCCAGTAACTCCGCAACCGTACCCACTTCCGCCTGCCGCTCCCTGCCTGCCATGTCCTCAAGATATTCCGCAACGTCATTCGTCCATCGGTAAAACCGCCTGTTGGAATTGAAGTCTGCCCTGTCCGCCATGCGTATCTGCTCAATGGTCGCTTCATCAACGCCGCACTCACGCAGCAGCTTTTCCTCCGCTTCTTTCCAGATACGCCATTTCCTGTCCTCCCGTCCGTGGTTGTATGCCATTCTTACTTCCTCCAATCAGAATTGATTGAGAGGGCAGAGAAAAGCCCCCTCATTTTCCCAAAGGAAAAAACAAGGGGGCTGAACGCCTTAAATTTTAATTTTCTATTATCTTTCTTAGTTTTATTAGGATTCTGGCTTTGCGTTTGTTTACAACGCTCTGGGTTATGCCCAACCTCGCCCCGACTTCACGCTCGGAAAGTCCGTCAAAAAAGATTGCCTGTATCAGCTCCTGTTCACTATCCGACAGCAAAGGCAGGGCGGCATTCAGCCTGTCCACCATGACCGCATTGACAACGGTTTCTGCAATGTCCACCGCTTCATCAGTGATAAAGTCCAGAGGATTCCCCTCGCTGTCCGTAAATCCGTCGAGAGATAGCAGTCTATTCTTTGTATCTAATTTTTGCAGATAACGCCACCGTTCCTTGTCACGGTAGAAGTCTGTGTATTGCTCCCTCACGACTTCAAGCAGACAGCCTTGAATGGGGATAAACAGCTTGTCCATATAGGTCTGGTCGGATTCCCTGCAACGGCAGAACTCCGTGTAGGATAATTCCACATAGCCGCCACTTTCTCTGATATATACCTTTCTTGGTGCATATTTCACCATAAATACCTCCCATCTGAATTTTTGAAATGCTAAAAAATCCAGATGGAGAGGCGGAGAACGACACCGCATATCAGAAACAGCCCTGCGGCACTTTCCAACAAAAATCGACAAAAGAAAAACCGCAAAGGCTCTGTGACCTTTACGGTTATAGGAAATAGTAATTCTGTTGTATGGAGATTGTACTTCTACTTTCAAGGTGAGAAGTACCGCTGCACTGGCAGAAATTTTTTTAACTGGTTTCCTGCCGTTCTCTGATATGCTATGTATTGATAAATTTTACTTCGTATGAGCAGATGGATAACCGCCCGAAAAAAGGACATAAAAAAATCCCTCCAAATTTAAAAACAAATTCAGAGGGTAATTTAGGGTATAACAAAATAACCCACCCGAATATCGTTTTTTTTATTTGGTGAGTTTGTTCTTTCAAATACGAAACAAAAAGAGCCGATGATTCGTGAATTGTTCCACAATTTCATCGGCTCTGCGTCTTAAGCGTCTGGCTCTTTGATGACAGTTATCTTCAAGTTGTCAACTTTAATCAATCTTTCTTGTCTGCATTTTGGACAATAAAGGGGATAATTCTCCAAAACAGTGTCCTTCCTAATTTTATTACGGGTTTTGCTCCCACAAACAGGACACAATATCCATTCGCATTTCATCATAATTAGTCTCTAATCCTTTCAAATCTCATTTTATATGACTTTTGCAAGCTGTTAAGCTAACTTGTGGAACATATGCCGAACCTTATCTATACGGCTATTCGGGCGGCGGGGTTGGCAAATAAATTTACCAATAGCTGGCTGGTATCCTTTTAACTCTGTCAAGCAGACTCCCTGCCCATTTGTGAAATAAGTTAAATCGTTCCTGTATTCTTGAATACATCTAGCAGGGATTTCTCCTTTCAGAATGACCTCGTCATTCTTTATCTGAGTACTTACAATATCTGCACAATACCTTGGAGCATCATGATACGCCCGTGAGAGATATTCCTGCGGTGCATAAATTTCAAAGTGGAGATATGGCTCTAATAGTTCTGTCCCTGCTTTTTTTAAAGCCTGCTCCAATACGATAGGGGAAAGCAGCCGAAAGTCTGCGGGGGTACTTACAGGACTATAATACAATCCATATTCAAAACAGATTTTACAGTCTGTCACTTTCCATCCATACAGCCCCTGCTCGCAGCCATAAAGAACCCCCTCCATAACCGCATTTTGGAACGATTGATTTAAATATCCAAGTGAAACTCTGCTTTCATACTGCACTCCGCTTCCAATAGGGAGCGGCTCTATGGACAACCCGACAGAAGCCCAGAAAGGATTTGGCGGGACTTCTATGTGGATGGTATATTCTGCTTTTCTAAGCGGTCTTTCCATATATATAACAGTAGGCTCTTTTATTTCTGCCTCCACATGATATTTTTCCTCAAGGATGGCACAAATGACTTCCATCTGCACATTCCCCAAAAAAGAAAGATAATCTCATGCGTTGTAGTATCCACATAATATTTTAAAAGAGGGTCGCAATCTGAAATTTCTGCGAGGGCATTTAACAGGGCTTCCCTTTGCTCCGGCTTTTGCGGCTCTACCGTTGTCCGAAGTAATGGCAGGGATTATCAATCCATTTTCTCTGAGGCAACAGTTTTTCGTTCCCCAGAATACTGTTTAGCTGCAAAACATCATTTGGTAAAATTACAATTCACCAGAGCAGGCTGTATCAGGGATGAATTCACCGTTTGTCGGAACATACATCTCTGTGATTTTTATTTTCTCTTTTTCAGATATTCTAATAACATCCCTCAAATGCAATGTTCCGCTATATATACGCACATAAACAAAACGCCGCCTTTTCTCTGAATATTCAATCTTAAAAACCTGCCCGCATAGTTCAGATTGACCTTCAGGCGTTGATGAATAAAATTTACTGGCAATCACTTCTATAAGCTGCCGAATCCCCAGATTGTTTTTAGCGCTTCCGTGATAAACGGGAAATAACGTTCCGTTTTGGAATCTCCTGTTTTCTTCCTGTTCCAGTTCTGACATTTTAAACGGTTTCCCTGACATATATTTCTCTAATAGTTCATCGTTTCCCATAATTACCGCATCCCACTGTTCCATATCGTCATTGTCCGTTACATTTATATGGGGATGCTGCCCAACCTTTTGCTTCACTATAATTTCCGAAGAAAGCTTTGCTTTCATTTCCCGATATACCATTGGCAAATCAATCCCCTCTTGGTCAATTTTATTGATGAAAAAAATTGTCGGAATCTTCATTGTCTGTAGTGCATGAAACAGTATACGGGTCTGTGCCTGTATGCCATCCTTTGCAGAAACTAATAATACTGCTCCGTCTAATACGGATAAAGAACGGTATACTTCCGCCAAAAAATCCATATGGCCTGGCGTATCTATAATGTTGACTTTTACATCCTCCCACTGAAAAGATGTCACTGCTGTCTGGATAGTGATTCCCCTTTGACGCTCCAAATTCATTGTATCTGTCCTTGTTGTGCCTTCATCTACGCTCCCTAGTTCTGCAATTGCACCACTGGTATACAATAAACTCTTCCGTTAATGTTGTCTTTCCTGCGTCAACGTGAGCCAGAATGCCTAAGTTAATTATTTTCATGTGATTTTCCTCCTATCAACACCCAAAAAAGGGCATAAAAATACCCAGTGATAAATACTCCTATCACTGGGTAAATAACTCCAATAGCCCCAAAACACTTATATGTTTTCGGGCATATAAAATTACATGATAAAAGTATTCTTAAACTGGGTACAAAAAACTAAGCCCCATATTAAAAGTGAAACGGGACTGCTACTTTTTGTTCCCACTATCAAATTGACAGTTTATTTAAGAATACCTTGCCGCATATTTATTAACTCCTTGTATAATACTGAATCTAATTATATTCCTTAACCCTTTATTTGTCAAGCTGACAAACTAAAGCAGAAAAAGCGGCAGGATTTCCCCCTGCCACTAATCATCTGTTTATGCAAAAATAATTTCCTTTTCCACAATCTCCCTCGCACAAGCCCTTATGTTATTGAGGCATCCTGTCCATTCTAAGGCGTTTTCTGCCTTTAGCTGTTCCGTTATGCCCTGTGCCTGTTTCATACCCTCTATGAGCCTTTCAAAGCGTTCCTGTGCCTGTCTGTTGATGTCGGCAAGGTAGGCGTTTAGCCTGCCGCTTGTAAGAAGATTGGTGTATGTAACTTTACGGTACTGTTTTAGATAATCTAAATGCCGTTGCCCCCAGATGCCTATTGCCTGTTCTTCTTCGGCGGGTACAGTTAAGCACGGTATCAAATAATCCCCTTGCCTTTCGTATTTGCCGCCCAGTTCCTCAAATAATGATTTTGCCATTGTCTGTTACCTCCACATTCTTTTTTATTTTGATATCCGCCTACAGAGTCCATAGCTTCATAGCTCAAAACAGTTCACCCACCAACCATTTGGCTATGTAAAGGGACGGCTTTTCAGCCGCCCCACCGGTCAACGCTGCGTTAATCAGACAGGTTCATCGTCCGATTCCGCTTCATAATCCTCGTTGACATCCACTTCTTCGTCCTCGTCACCATCATCCTCCGGCAGCTGGAGCGTATCTTCATCCTCATCGTGATAATCCGCATCCGGGTCCGGCTGATTTTTCTTGGACGCAGGCTTTACGCCCTTCATCTTGATATAGAGATAACCGCCGACACCGGCTGCACCGATCACAAACAGAAGCAGCATAATCATCGGAAGCGGAGACGCTTTCTTCTGCTCGCTCTCTGTTTTCTGCTCTTCCGGTGCCGGTTCCGTCTCCTGCGGCTTTTCGGTTTCAGGTTCCGTGACTTCCGCCTCCTTCTCCCGATACGGCAGCTTCCTCTTCATCCATCAGCGCAAGCAGATCGGCCTCGTCCACCATGTTCAGGAAATGCACATTCTGGTTGCCGTCTTTATCGCGGTCGATGATCAGATAAAAGGTGTTGCCCGCCTTTGTCACCAGCGTAATGAACTGCTGGCTGGATTTATCTTCTTCCTCACCGATATCGTCCACCAGCGTCATATTTCCTTCCGGAGTCAAAGCTGCACTGGATTTCGTCTCATCCTCGTATGACATTCCACTCTGCATCAGATCCAGAAACAGCTTCAGCGCATCTTCACTGAACATGCTGCTGTCTTTGCAGAATGCGTGACATTCAGGTACTTTCCATGTGCATACCCGGTTTTGCCGTTGAAGTTTACCTTATACCAGTCACCGCATTTTTCGACAATCTCCACCGTATCACCGGAATGCAGATATCCGATAATCTCCTGATCCATGCCG
>SCPO01000386.1_pt1 | contig 18097 bp, 24 predicted proteins | sample 6106821 | NCBI WGS metagenome assembly SCPO01 (sample SAMN10720448, study PRJNA508395) | human gut metagenome | isolation source: Participant 2 stool, 0 month | host: Homo sapiens | collected 2017 | reverse complement strand
TAGGTATGAGAATCCAGTTTTAACGTTTGGTATTTTTCTGAAGAGGAAGAAATGATCTTGTCCGCAAGAGAATCAGAAAATTCTTCCGGCACATAGATTTTCTGGTCTTTGCTGCAAAGAATATACTGGCTGTCGGAGTATTGAGTCGCAGCGTTTGCCTTGCGGATAATATTATTTAAATCTACATAAACCACCAGAGTTCCCAGATGCTTCAGAGAAAGATTATCTATCTTCCGGATTTCGCGGCTCATGAGGAGGGCATTGCTTCCGGGATCAGCGGGGATCCATACCACAGCGCCCTTTTTTTGTTCAGCCACCTCGATAGCCTCCTGAAGGCGCTCTTCGGAAAGCTTGCTTTTCCACATGGTATAAGTAGAATTATGGAAATGTTCATTTTGGATCATCAGAAAAGATGCGCCGTTGTCTTTTACAGAGGAATGATAGGTCTGAAGAGAATTGATGATGACCCGGTTGGCGTTTGTCCAGGCGGCCCGGTCATTGAGCTCTGCAATAGCAGAGAGAGAAATTTGGATTTCTGGAGCAGCAAGGATGGTAGAGGATACGTTTTCAATACTTTTCAGGCTGTCAGAAATCGTATAGGCTGAGTGGGTCAGATTGCCGGCTGTGGTCTTATAAAGAAGTTCATTGTAGGCTCCTGTGTATAGGCGTAGACCAAAGAGTGAGAGAACCATAATGAGAAATACATTATTTAACACAATAAAAAGTATCTTCTGAAATAAAGGAAGATTGTTTAATCGATACCGGATTGAACGGGCTGCAAAGGATATAAAACCGTGGGAACCATAGCTCATAAGGGATGCCTTTCCTGTAAAAGATGTGTAATTCTGTAACAGGATTTAGTATACATATAAATCAGAAGTTATGCAATCAATACAGAAAACAGGTCTGTTTTTTGAACACGAATATCGGTTTTACCTATCACGGAATCGGAAAAGGGAGGAGTATAATAAAATCAGCAGTTGAAACGAAGCTTAAAGGTGCAGACAGCGGATGCACAATAAAACAGGAGGGTATGTCTTATGAAAAAACGAAACATTGCACTGGTGATGGCAGGTCTGATGGCCGCAATGAGTCTGACTGGGTGTTCAGGAGGAGCGCAAGAAGAGGCTTCGGCTGATGGAGCAGCCAAGACAGAAGCAGCCGGTTCTGAAGCAGCGGATGGTGGTGAAAAGAGCCTGACTGTTGCATGGTGGGGCAATCAGGTCCGCAATGAAAGAACGCAGGCAGCATTAGATAAATATACAGAGCTGAATCCAGGAGTTACACTGGACGGACAGTTTTCTGAATGGGGTGATTACTGGAATAAACTGGCAACTGCATCTGCAGGAAATTCCCTTCCGGATGTAGTTCAGATGGATTATGCATATCTGGATCAGTATGCAAAGAATAACTTGCTTTTAGACCTGACTCCTTATGTGGAAGATGGTACTCTGAACCTGGATGATGCGAATGCAGATGTTTTAAATTCCGGTAAGGTAGACGGAAAGCTTTATGCCGTACCCATTGGCATTAACGCACCGGCCCTGTTGTACAACAAGGCAGTAACAGATGCGGCAGGTGTTACGATCAAGGATAATATGACTCTGGATGAGTTTATTGAGGTCTGCAAAACTGTTAAGGAAAAAACAGGCTACCGTACCAATATGGCATACGGCGTAACGCAGGAAATCGTCCAGTACATGATTCGTGCAAACGGTCATTCTATGTATGGTGAAGGCAAATTAAATGTGGAAAGCGCAGATGAATTTGTACCCATTTTTAAGGTATTTGAGGATGGCGTAAAGGAAGGCTGGCATGTAGATCCGAGCATCTACGCTGAGATTACCCCAGGCTCTGTAGAACAGGATCCTTTCGTATATGGTGCAAGTGAAGATTCCAGATCCTGGTGTGTATTCTGCTGGTCTAATCAGATTGGGGCATATGAGAACTGCAAGCCGGAGGATATGCCTGAAATCGGCATTACTACCTGGCCTTCTGCTGATCCGGCTAAATCGGATTCCTGAAGCCTGCTCAGTTTTTCTCTGTATCTGCCAATGCAGCAAATCCGGAGGAAGCAGTAAAGATTATCGACTACTGGACCAACAGTATGGATGCAAACAATATTCTTTTGGCAGAACGCGGAGTGCCGCTGTCTGAGAAGGTAGCTGCCGAACTGTCTCCAAGCCTTGATCCTGCGATTCAGGAAAGTATTAAGTTTATCAATGAGGTTGTATCACCTGCTTCTTCACAGATTGATCCTCCAATGCCAAACGGCTCCAGCGAGGTTACAGAGCTTTTGCTGCAGTTAGAGGAGAAGGTGGCATATGGCCAGATGACATCAGAGGAGGCAGCACAGGAGCTGTTTACTAAAGGAAATGAGATTATGGCTTCCAAATAATAAATTTCATTTTCAGAAATAGAAATAAAACAGGTTTCTTAGGGTTCTGCCTGCTGCGGTTATAAACGTATGCAGGCAGAAGTTTTTAGAGGAGGAAATAGGATGAATCCATTCAAAAAAGCCTTAAGCAAAGAAAGTACGGCAGGTATTATTTTCACCCTTCCATTTACCATTGGATTTTTGCTGTTTATGATCGTACCAATGGGAATATCCCTTTACTACTCATTCTGCAAATATGATATTCTTTCTCCGCCTGTATTTACAGGACTGGATAATTTTGTGAAGATGTTTCAGGATGAGACCTTTTATAAAGCAATCGGCGTTACCTTTATTTTGCACTGGTATCTGTGCCTTTAAGACTGGTCTTTGCGCTGATCGTAGCAATGCTGCTGTTAAAAAATTCAAAGATGAGCGGCTTTTATCGTGCAGCCTACTACCTTCCATCTATTATCGGAGGTTCCGTAGCTGTGGCGATTCTGTGGAAGAGAATGTTTGCTACGGATGGTGTAGTTAACCGTCTGCTGGGCGCTGTAGGAATTGAAACTACCTTTGCATGGCTGGGAAATACAAAAACTGCCATCTGGGTTTTGATTCTTTTGGCTGTATGGCAGTTTGGATCCTCCATGCTGATTTTTTTATCTGCGTTAAAGCAGATTTCAAAGGAGCTTTATGAGGCGGCAGAGGTAGATGGAGCCAATGGAATCCAGAAGTTTTTCAGGATTACCCTTCCTCTTCTTACTCCTACCATTTTCTTTAATCTGGTGATGCAGATGATCAATGGATTTCTGGCATTTACTCAGAGCTACATTATCACCCAGGGAAAGCCCATGAATTCCACGCTGTTTTACACCGTTTATATGTATCAGCAATCCTTTGAGTTTTACAATACCGGCTACTGTGCTGCTTTAGCCTGGGTAATGCTTGCTATTATCGGAGCTATTACGCTGCTGCTGTTTGCAACCAAAAAATTCTGGGTATATGAGGAGGGTTAAGCAATGAAAGAGAAAAGAGCAGTCAAAGCGGTTATCTATCATATACTGGTATTTGCTGTTGGCCTGGTTATGATTTATCCTCTGATCTGGATGGTAATGAGCTCCTTTAAACCAACCAATACCATTTTTCAGACAGCAGGAAGCCTGATTCCAGAAACATTTACCTTTGAAAATTATATAAATGGCTGGAAAGGCTTTGCGAAGGTAACATTCGCCACATTTTTTAAAAATTCCCTGTTTATTTCAGTAGTGGCTACCATTGGAACAGTGATCTCTTCTGCCATCGTTGCTTACGGATTTGCCAGATTTAAGTTTAAGGGGAAAAGCTTCTGTTTTCCGCCATGCTTTTATCCATGATGCTTCCGGCCCAGGTTCTTATGATCCCTCAGTATCTGTGGTATCAGAAACTTAACTGGGTGGGCAGCTATATGCCGCTGATCGTTCCTTATTTCTTTGCTATCCAGGGCTTTTTCGTATACCTGATTTCTAACTTTATTTCAGGAATCCCAAGAGATCTGGATGAGGCCGCAAAGATTGACGGCTGTTCTTATGTATCTATTTTTACAAAGATCATCCTGCCTCTGATTAAACCGGCTCTTGTTACAGCTGGGATTTTCTCCTTTATGTGGAGATGGGATGATTTCCTTTCCGCACTGCTTTATGTAAATAAGTCGGCCAAGTATCCGGTGAGTTTGGCATTAAAACTGTTCTGCGATCCCGGCTCATCCTCCGACTATGGTGCCATGTTTGCCATGGCCTCTCTTTCTATTCTTCCTTCCGTTCTGATTTTTATTTTCTTCCAGAGATATCTGGTAGAGGGAATCAGCACATCTGGACTAAAGGGATGATAAAAGAGCAATATAGTGATAGAAAAAGAGAAAATACCGTATTAAAATGGACAAAAACCGAGGTATAGACACAAAATTGCCCGGTACAGAAAGGAAAGGAAAATGAAACTGAACTATGATAAAGCTCAGCTTGAGGCGGTTGTAGACAAAGTGGCAGAGCGCACCATGAACATGGATATGACCTGGGACTGGCCCTGCGGTGTAGCTTATTACGGCATAACGGAGGCCTATGAAGCGACAGGAAATAAGAAGTACCTTGATATGGTAAAAGAGAGGGTAGATGAGCTGATCAGCCTGGGGCTTCCGGACTTTACGGTAAATACCTGCGCCATGGGCCATGTGCTTCTGACGCTCTATAAGGAAACAGGTGATGAGACTTATAAAAAGATCATAGACGATAAGCTGGATTACCTCACAAACCATGCTCTGCGCTTTGGGGATCATGTCCTTCAGCACACCGTATCTGCAAATAATGATTTTCCGGAGCAGTGCTGGGCAGATACCCTGTTTATGGCTGCATTTTTCATGCTGCGGGCAGGCGTTATGTTTGAACGTCCAGAACTGGTGGAGGATGCTTTAAACCAGTGGTACTGGCATATCCAGTATCTGCAGAATGAGCGCACCGGCCTCTGGTATCATGGATATGACAATATTGCAAAGGATCACATGAGCGGATTTTACTGGGGAAGAGCCAACTGCTGGGCTGCTTTTACCATGTCTCAGGTGGCTCATATCCTTCCTCAGTGCTATCTCTATCCAAAGTATCTGGAAATAGTAGGAAGTTTAAATGAACAGCTGGCTGTTTTAAAGACGCTGCAGACGGAAAATGGCCTCTGGAGAACCATTCTGGATGATCCGGAGTCCTATGAGGAGGTTTCTGCCTCTGCCGGAATCGCAGCAGCTATGGTGTTAAAGGGAAATCCTCTTCATATTAAATATATTAACAAAGCCATCACAGGAATTTTGGAAAATATTTCTGAGGATGGAAAGGTAATGAATGTATCCGGCGGAACAGCAGTGATGAAGGACAGAGAGGGATACCGGAGCATTTCCAAACGCTGGATCCAGGGATGGGGCCAGGGAATGGCGCTGGCATTCTTCGGTACGGTCCTTAATTATGAAAAATTTACAGGCGACGGAGCGCTGTAGGAGGGAGAGTGCCAAAGGGCAGGCAGAGAAAATGGAACATACAAAATATCCGCATACAAAGGGCAGCTTTACACTTCCGGGAGAGGCAGGCTGCGAGGCTTTGACACTGGAGCTGGCAGATCAATGGGGGGCAGATGTGATCCGTGATTCAGACGGAACCAGGCTTTCAGATGAAATCGTAAATGCAGGCTATGGGATCTATTCCACGATCTGCATCATCCGGGACCACAATGAATGGGCCAGAGCCCATATGGACCGTCTGCAGCAGACATTTCTCATGTCTGCTCCCAAAACTGCAAAAGCAGATACAGTAATAATCGGCCTTCTGGACGGCTATTTTAAGGAGCAGTTTCTTGTAAATGGTTCAGAGGATTCTCTGGAATTCTGGCAGGTGTTTGACCGCACGGACAATGCAGAGGTTCCCAGAGAGCAGTGGACCTTTGATGAGGCGCAGGGCACTGTGACGGTTGCAGGAATCAGGGCATATCACGATTATACGGTGAATTTCCTGGCATATCGGATCTGGGAAGAGATCAATATGTATAATCATGTTACAAATCACTGGGATAAAGAGCATCTGATGCCCGTTGATCCCCGTTACCCGGATACGCAGGAATATCTGCTTTCCTGGCTGAAAAACTGGTGCGGGGAAAATCCGGATACCACGGTGGTACGTTTTACCTCTCTTTTCTACAACTTCGTTTGGATCTGGGGAGAGGATGAACGCCATAGAAACCATTTCACAGACTGGGGCTCCTATGACTTCACCGTAAGCCCCAGGGCTTTGAAGGAGTTTGAGAAGGAATACGGCTATGGCCTGACCTCTGAGGATTTTATCAATCAGGGACGCCTTCACGCGACTCATATGGCTCCCGGCAAAAAGCAGCTGGATTATATGAAATTCACCAACCGTTTTGTGATTTCTTTTGGAAAGCAGCTGGTAGATCTGGTTCATTCCTATGGAAAAAAGGCCTATGTGTTTTATGATGACAGCTGGGTAGGACTGGAGCCTTATTTCCCAACATTTACAGAATTTGGATTTGACGGTATCATCAAATGTATCTTTTCAGGCTATGAGATCCGCCTGTGTGCAGGTGTGGACGCTCCGGTTCATGAGGTTCGCCTTCATCCCTATCTGTTCCCTGTGGGACTTGGAGGGGCGCCTACCTTTTCCGGAAATGGAGATCCCAAAAGAGATGCTGAAAAATACTGGATTGCGGCAAGAAGAGCCATGCTCCGGGCAAAAATTGACCGGATCGGTTTGGGAGGGTACCTGCATCTGTTAGAGGATTATCCTGATTTTGTGGAATATATCAGCCGGACTGCAGATGAATTCAGAGCCATAAAGGCTCTTCATGAGGAGGGAGAGCCCCAGCTTCTGCGCCTTCATGTGGGAGTGCTGACTGCCTGGGGAAAAACACGCTCCTGGACACTTTCCGGCCATTTCCATGAGACCTGGCAGAATGATCTGATACATATCAATGAGGCATTGTCCGGCTGGCCGGTAAAGGTGGATTACATTGATTTTGAGGATATAAGGGAGCAGGAGCTTTCTGACTATGATGTAATTATCAATGCAGGCTTTGCAGGAAGCGCATGGAGCGGCGGAGAGCAGTGGAACGACAGCCGGGTACTGGAAAAACTCAGAAGCTATGCAGAGGAGGGCGGATGTATCCTGGGAGTATGCCAGCCTTCTATGATAAAAGGATATATGACGAATTTCCGTCTTGCAGATGTGCTGGGCGTAGATCAGGATACGGGCGAACGGTGCTGTCATGGGCGGATTTCTTATAAAAGGCAGAGAAATTCTTTGGAGATGACAGTGTATTCAGCAAAAAAGAGCTTGATTCGATTGCAGGAAGCCTGAAAGGAACGGAAGGTATTTATCTTACAGATTTTAATGTACAGGTGTTGGCGGAGGATGTGGCCTACAGCCCGATTGGAGAAGAGGTACATAGCCCTAAGCTGACCTATCACCCTTATGGAAAGGGCTGCGGCATTTACCTGTCACATTTTACATACAGCGTTGAAAACAGCCGTTTTCTTCTGGAACTGCTCTTAAAGGCAGCGGGAAAGGAAGAGGCAAAAGCGCAGCTGGGAGATAACATATATTGTGAAGCAGCTTATTTCCCCTGTTCAGGAAAGGCAGTGGCAGTCAATAATTCTGATCGGCCTCAGCACTTGAAGATCACCCTGGGCGGTGCCGTAAAGGAAGTGGATCTGGAGCCCTGCGGCAGCTGCATGATAGAAATATAATCATAAAAAAGCGCAGGTAAAAGAGATGGCAGAGTACAGATTTACAGATCAATGCTTTGAAAATGCTACGGAAAAATGACCAGAAGCGCAGGAATTTAAAGGCCTATGATCAGTTTGCGTCCAATGTTCGCCGCTATGTAATGGAAACCAGGAGGCTGGGCGCTGTACCGGTGCTTGTTACCCCTATGAGCCGGATTCCGGTTCGGGACGAAAAGGGCTGGTATGATCTGCTGGAGGCTCATGCAGACAGTATCCGACGTGTGGGGCAGGAGATGAACGTTCCTGTGATTGACCTTCACAGCCTGACTTTTGAAGCATTCTGTTCCATGGGGCCGGAGACCTGCCAGAATTATTTTAATGATACCACCCATGTAAATGATTACGGCGGAGCTCTTCTGGCCGATATGATGGTAAAAGAAATACGGAGGCTGAGAATTGAGCCGCTGTGCAGTCATATGAACCATACCGTTTCTGGTGGCTGGGAACCGGATCTGTCCCTTCGTCCTCAGGGACAGGCAGAAAGCAGCAAGATCGAGGAGCGGCCTAATCTGAGCATGGATCTGCCGGAGCTCCCCTATGAGGACTGCCGCAGCCTGACCAAAAAGGATGTGGAAATGCTCAAGCAGGCGATGAAATGCGGTCTTTAGACCCCTGCGTGCGATATCTCCATCCCTTGGAGGAAATGCCACGGGCGCAGTTTGTGTTTCTGTTCCTGAAAGCAGTGAAACCAACGCTCAGACGCCCCTGGCAGGGTGAGTATTGTGACTTAAGCCGTTATGAGTATGATGCGGAGCAGATTCAGGCGGCCTGGGATGAAAACCTTATTGATCCAGAGACTACACCGGATGATCGCTTCCGTCCGGATGATCCGCTGACACTGGGAGAACTCATAAGCTTTACTGTCAGGGCATTCCGCCCCAAACAGCAGAGAAGGATTGGAAGTCTGGAATGCATCCGGGAGGCAGAAAAACTGGGATGGATCAAAGATACCTGCCAGGATATGAACCGAGTTGTAACCAGAGCAGAGGCAATCCAAATGACGGTAAAATTGTACTGTGAAAAATTTACATAATTCTTCCTTAATTGGGCGATTTTTACAGGGGATGGGGAGAATTTTCCATATTGGGAATGCAACCCACTTAACAAGAGATTAAAGTTATGTTAATATTAAGCATATCTGGAAATGATTGTAAACGACATTGAAAATGGATAATCATTCCGGATATGCTTTTATCGTATGGTATGAAAAGCGGTTCGGGCCGCAGGAGGGAGGAATGTCAAAATGACAGACGATAAGTGTATTTTCTGCAAAATTGCAAACGGAGAGATACCGTCCGCAACAGTATATGAAGATGATATGTTTCGGGTTATTCTGGATCTGGGACCGGCGACCAGAGGCCATGCCCTGATTCTGCCCAAGAATCATTTTGCGGATGTATGCGCACTGGATGAGAAAACAGCTGCGAAAGTGCTTGCTATAGGAGCAAAGGTCGGCGCAGCGATGAAAGAAGGATTAGGCTGTGCAGGTTTTAACCTGGTTCAGAATAACGGAGAAGCAGCAGGACAAACTGTAATGCATTTCCATATGCATGTGATCCCCCGCTATGAGGGGGGACCCAATATAGTCAGCTGGACACCCGGAGCTGTTTCCGGAGATGATCTTACAGAGCTGGCAGAAAAAATAAAAGGCAGTTTTCGAAAGCAGGAATGATTAAGAAGATGGATGAAAAAGCCAGAAGGCGGTTTGAGCAGATGTACCAGGAGTATGAAGGTACCGTCCGCAGACTTGCCTATGGATATAATATTCCTGTAGATTATATAGACGACATCGTTCAGGATACATTTGTTTCCTATGCCCAGTATGATTATTCTCTGGAGCAGACAGAAACGGGCAAGAGGATACTTCTTGGCCGGATTGTGAAAAGCCGTTGTGTAGATTACCGCAGAAGGCTTGAAAACAGAACCTGTGAGGATGTAGATAATGATGATTTTATAATGGAAGACTTCAGGATACAGAATAGAAAGCAGAGTATTCCGGAGTATGTAGCCAGTAAAGAGCGATGTATCGCCATACTGGATGCAATTGAGAATATGCCTGATAACTGGCAGAAGGTGGCAAATTTAAAACTGATACAGGGAAGGCCCACAGAGGAGGTATGCCAGATCCTGAATATTTCAGAAAAGGCCTGCTACTCCAGAGTGAGCCGTATCAGAAAGTATATGGAAACCCTTCTCGGAAATGAAATGTGGCCGTAGAAGCGATTATTTTCCTTCGGAACATTCATTGATCAGCGTCATGATAGTTTCCACTGCATGGTTTAATTTACTTGTTTCCATGGCGCTGATATAGGAGGAACGATTGGCATAAAGTTCAGTTACTGCTTCACAGAGACTATCATCTGTGATGGCTTCCTCCTCTAAAACCTTGCTGAAGCCCTGCTTTGCAAAGGAATTTGCATTTAAGATCTGATCGCCCCGGCTGGCAGCTGCGGACAGCGGGATCAGCAGATTGGGCTTGCGGAGGGCTAAAAGCTCGCAGATGGAGTTGGCTCCGGCTCTGGAAATAACGATATCTGCCGCTGCAAAGAGGTGTTTTAACGGAGCGTCTACATACTCATACTGCACATATCCCTCGGTGCCGATGAGAGATTCATCTAGATTGCCCTTACCGCAGATATGTATGATCTGGAAAGAGGGCAGAAGACGGGGTAGTATACGGCGCACAGCGGTGTTGACAGCCACAGACCCAAGACTGCCTCCTATGATCAGCAGGACTGGTTTCTCTTCTTTTAAGTGCGCATAAGCCAGTCCGGAAGTCCGTTCTCCCTTTAAAAGCTCTGCGCGGATGGGAGAGCCGGTGAGAACTGCCTTGTCGGCGGGAAGATATTTCATGGTTTCGGAAAATTGCAGCAAACCCTTGCGGCAGAGGGGATGCAGATTTTATTTGCCAGTCCCGGCGTCATATCAGATTCATGGATAATGGTGGGGATTTTATAGTGTTTCGCGGCCAGTACAACCGGAACGGCTACAAATCCGCCTTTTGAAAATACAACATCCGGCTTATAGCGTTTTAAGAGGCGTTTTGCCTCGGCATAGCCCTTGATCACACGGAAGGGATCTGAAAAATTTTTCAGGTCAAAATACCGGCGCAGCTTACCGGAGGAGATCCCGTCATAAGGAATGCCTGCATTTTCAATAAGTTTTCGCTCTATTCCCTGATAAGAACCGATATAACGGATCTCATACCCGGCTTCCTTAAGAGATGGGAGCAGGGCCAGGTTTGGAGTGACATGGCCGGCAGTGCCACCGCCGGTCAGAATGATTTTTTTCATAATTGACCTCCTGAATGAGTATCTGTAACAGCACGGAAAACAGAGGTGCTATAGTATTATAGTAAGCGTTAACTGCAAAAAGTCAACCCTAAAGCATCAGGGAACTTAAGGAGATTTGGCAAACAGAGGTGACCCGTGGAAAAATTTAACAGCAAAAAACCAGATCAGAATGATAATATGCAGAGAGAGCCGGGAGAAATAAGCGGTTTTTCAGATGAACAGGTTTTAAGGGAGTTTGAGGAGGCTATGAAAAGTACGATCCCCCTGCCTCCCCCACCGGAAAATGAATTTGAACAGATCTGCCAGCGGATAGAAAAGGAAAATAGAATGGAACAGATTGACGGATTTTTGTGAAATATCATTTTCAGTGCAAGAAAGGACACACCCCATGCAAAACCTAAAAGAAAAATTTCAGCGTTTTATGATTGGCCGATACGGCGCAGACCAGCTGGGAAGATTTCTGTCGATTGTAATTGTCATATTGGCAGCAGTAAGCTTCTTTATACGTTCCTACTGGTTTGGCTCATTGATCCGCAGTGTGCTGATCATCCTTTTGGCAATTCTTTATTTTCGGATTTTTTCCCGGAACATTACCAGGCGCAGTCAGGAAAATAATGCGTATATCCGCCTGCATTTTCAGGTTTCAGAGCGCTTAAAAGGCTGGCGCTTCCATCTGGAGGAGAGACGCAGATATAAGATTTTCAGCTGTCCAGGCTGTAAACAGAAGATACGTATTCCAAGAAATCATGGGAAGGTCAGCATCCGCTGTCCCAAATGCGGCCATGATTTTATAAAAAACACAGGCGCGAAAAAATAGACTGTAGTACCGGAAAAGCAAAGACTGCTTTTGCCGGTATTTTTTTGTTATTTTTCCATAAAACGCGTTAGTTTACATAGAATTTACAAAACCTATACCATACCTTGCTTTCAGCCATTGTAAAACTTTTGTATACTCCTCCATGTAGCGAAGAACACAACACAATGAAAATAAAGCGCAGAGCGCAACGTGGAGGAAAGAATATTATGAAAAAGAACAGCAAAATGATTCTGGCAGCAGTTGGTACAGCAGTAATGGCAGCAGGTATGCTTGCAGGCTGCGGAAGTTCTTCTAAAGAGACAACAGCGGCACAGACAACAACAGCGGCAGACAGCAAGGCTGCTGATACCACGGAAGCAAAGAAAGAGGAGAAAACAGAGGCTGCTGCTGATTTAAGCGGATCCATCAGCATGGTAGGTTCCACTTCTATGGAGAAGTTCGCAAATGCATTAAGCGAAGCATTTATGGAGAAATATCCTAAGGTCACTGTGACGGCAGAGTTTGTAGGATCCGGTGCAGGCGTTGAGGCAGCTGCAAATGGAACAGCAGATATCGGTAACTCTTCCAGAAACTTAAAAGATGAGGAAAAAGCAAAGGGAATCGCTGAGAATATAGTAGCAATCGATGGTATCGCAGTTGTAGTTGATCCTGCAAACACAGTAGAAGATCTGACCAAGGATCAGCTGACCAGCATTTATGACGGAACAGTAACCAACTGGAAAGATGTAGGCGGAAATGATGCTCCAATCGTAGTAGTAGGACGTGAGGCAGGTTCCGGTACCAGAAACGCTTTTGAAGAACTGTTAGAGCTGGAAGATAAGTGCAAATATGCAAATGAGCTGGACAGCACAGGAGCTGTCATGGCAAAGGTTGCTTCTACTCCCGGAGCCGTAGGCTATGTGTCCTTAGACGTACTGGATGATACGGTAAAAGCAGTAAAGCTGGAGGGCGCAGAGCCTACAGAAGAAAACATCAAGGCTGGAACCTACTTCTTAAGCCGTCCATTCGTAATGGCTACCAAGGGTGAGATCAGCGAGCAGAGCGATCTTGTAAAGGCACTGTTTGACTTCATCTACTCTGACGAAGGTTCTGAACTTGTAAAATCTGTAGGTCTGATTTCTGTAGAGAAATAATCCGGGCTGGAAAGGAGACTGTCTGCAATGACACAGGAAACATTTTCCGTCCGTTCCCATCATGGCAGCAAGTCTACAGTAGAAAGAGCTGCAGAAGCGATCTTCACCGCATGCGGCTTTTTCGCTGTTCTGGCTGTTGCTTCCATTACATTATATATGATTATCAGCGGCACTCCCGCCCTGTTTCAGGTGGGTCTTACAGATATCCTGTTCGGTTCTGTGTGGAAGCCGGATGCCGCAGATCCCAGCTTTGGTATCTTATATGTTATCCTGACTTCTATTGTGGGAACCTTCCTTGCGATCCTGATCGGAGTTCCTATTGGAGTGATGACCGCTGTGTTTCTGGCGGAAATCGCACCGAAAAAGATTGCATCCGTAGTGCGCCCGGCAGTAGAACTTCTGGCTGGAATTCCGTCTGTTATTTATGGACTTCTTGGTATTCTGATTTTAAATCCGCTGATGTATAAGCTGGAGCTGATCATTTTTAAGGGAACAGATCACCAGTTTACCGGAGGAGCAAACCTGATTTCAGCAGTGCTGGTGCTGGCTCTGATGATTCTTCCTACAGTGATCAACATCAGCGAGTCTGCTCTGAGAGCTGTGCCTCTGCACTTCAGAAGCGCTTCTCTGGCAATGGGCGCTACCAGGATCCAGACAATTTTCCATGTGGTGCTTCCGGCGGCCAAGTCAGGTATTATCACAGCTATTGTACTGGGAACGGGCCGCGCCATTGGAGAAGCTATGGCCATCAGTCTGGTATCCGGAAGCTCGGTGAACCTTCCGCTGCCCTTTAATTCTGTCCGTTTCCTGACAACTGCTATTGTGGCTGAAATGGGATACGCTTCCGGTCTCCACAGGCAGGTGCTTTTTACCATTGGACTTGTACTTTTTGTATTTATTATGCTGATCAATATCAGCCTTACAGGAATTCTTAAGAAGGGAGATAAGAAGAATGACAGGTGAAGCAGCCGTCAGGCTTAATAAATATTCTGAAGTTAGAGAAAGCATTTACGGAAAGCATGTCCGTTCGTCAGATATGCCGCTCACAGGTCTTATTTATGGCTGTACCGCTGTTTCTCTGCTTATTCTTGTGGGCATTCTGGGATATACATTTGTAAGAGGGATTCCTCATGTGACCTGGTCTTTCTTAAGCACTGTTTCCAGTGCGGTCAAGGGAACCTTTGGTATTCTGGGAAATATTATTAATACGATCTACATAGTGGTAATTACACTGTTGATCGCTACTCCCATTGGCGTAGGTTCTGCCGTTTATTTGAATGAATATGCAAAGCCGGGGAAGATTGTCCGGATGATCGAATTTACGACAGAAACACTTTCCGGTATTCCTTCTATTATATTTGGTCTTTTCGGAATGGTGTTTTTTGGAAATACACTGGGTCTGGGCTATTCCATTCTTACCGGTTCCCTGACACTGACCTTAATGATCCTTCCACCTGATCACAAGAACCACACAGGAGGCTTTAAAGACGGTGCCGGACAGTTACCGTCATGGCGCTCTTGGGATCGGAGCTACCAAATGGTACATGATCCGTACGATTCTTCTTCCCAGTGCTATGCCGGGTATTGTTACGGGCGTGATCCTGGCTATCGGACGTATTGTAGGAGAATCTGCGGCTCTTTTATTCACTGCAGGAAGCGGTTACTATCTGCCCAAAAATATTCTTGGCAAGATTTTTGAGTCCGGAGGAACGCTGACTATCCAGTTGTATCTGTTTATGCAGAAGGCAAAATACAATGAGGCATTTGGAGTAGCTGTGGTACTTCTGGTAATCGTTCTGGGTATTAACGGTCTTGCAAAATATTTGTCCCATCGCTTTAATGTGGAAACCCGATAAGCGCCGGAGGCAGTCAAAAGGAGAAAAACTGTGGAAAATAAAGTAAAGATCTCCACACAGAACCTGAACCTGTACTATGGAGAAAATCATGCACTGAAAAAATATTAATCTGGACCTTTATGAAAATAAGATCACTGCATTTATCGGGCCTTCCGGCTGCGGAAAATCGACCTTTTTAAAAACATTAAACCGTATGAATGACCTGGTTCCAAATGTAAAGATCGAGGGAACCGTGCTTCTTGACGGGGAAGATATTTATGATCCGCAGGTAGATACGACTCTTTTGCGCAAAAAGGTGGGAATGGTGTTCCAGCAGCCAAATCCATTTCCGATGAGTATTTATGACAATATTGCTTATGGCCCCAGGATCCACGGGATTAAAAATAAGGCCCAACTGGACGAGATAGTGGAGAGAAGTCTGCGTGGGGCGGCTCTCTGGGATGAGGTTTCTGACCGTTTAAAGAAATCTGCACTGGGACTTTCCGGTGGTCAGCAGCAGCGTCTTTGTATTGCAAGAGCGCTGGCAGTAGAGCCGGAGGTTCTGTTAATGGATGAGCCTACATCTGCACTGGACCCGATTTCTACCTTAAAGATCGAGGACCTGATGGACGATTTAAAGAGCAGATATACAGTGGCTATTGTTACCCACAACATGCAGCAGGCAACCCGTATTGCAGATTATACAGCATTTTTCCTGGTAGGCGAGGTAGTGGAATATGCTACCACAGATGAACTGTTTACCATGCCTAAGGATAAGCGTACAGAGGACTATATTACAGGACGTTTCGGCTGATAGACAGTAAAACCGCGGCGGAAAGGAAAAGATATGACAGTTCGCATAACTTATGAACATGAGTTGGAAGAGTTGAATAAGGATTTAAGAGAAATGGCGCTCATGGTGGAAAAGGCCATTGAGCAGACCTTTGTAGCTTTTGAGGATCAGAATTATACACTTGCAGAAGATGTCATCAAGGGGGACCGGACGGTTAATGATATGGAGCGGGCTATAGAATCCCGCTGCCTGTCTCTGATCCTGCGCCAACAGCCCGTAGCCTGCGACCTGCGCCAGATTTCCACCGCTTTAAAGGTGGTTACGGATCTGGAGCGTATCGGAGATCATGCTTCCGATATAGCAGAGCTGATCTTGAGGATTAAAAGCGAACACGCTTATCACATTGTAAAGCATCTTCCTCTTATGGCGGAAGAAGCCAGGAAAATGGTTCACGATGCGGTAGAGGCCTTTATTTCCCAGGATCTGGAAGAAACTGAAAAAATCATCCGTATGGATGATCGAGTAGACAGCCTGTTTAATCAGGTAAAGACAGATGTGATCAGCCTGCTGAAAACATCGCCGGATCAGGCAGATCAGGGAATCGATCTTTTGATGGTCGCCAAATATCTGGAGCGCATCGGAGACCATGCCGTAAATGTGTGCGAATGGACCGAGTTTTCAAAGACAGGCGCTTTGAAGCATGTGCGGATCATGTAACAGAAACTGTTTTAATATGAAAAATGCCAGCCCCGCAAGCGAAAACGGAGCTGGCATTTTTCATATCATTATTCGCCAAACACAGCCTTATAATCAGCCTGGAACTTGGCAATTCCCTGATCGGTTAAGGGGATGCTTTGTCATCTGCTCCAGCACCTTGTAGGGAACGGTAGCGATATCTGCTCCGGCTTTGGCGCAGTCGATCACATGGATCGGGTTGCGGACACTTGCTGCAATGATCTCAGTTTCGATGTTGTGCATCTGGAAGATCTCGGTGATATCATAGATCAGGTCAATACCTGGCATGGAGATATCATCCAGACGTCCTAAGAATGGAGATATAAGTCGCTCCTGCTCTGGCGGCCAGCAGTGCCTGTGCAGCAGAAAATACCAGAGTAACATTTGTTTTAACGCCTTCTGCGTGAAGAACCTTAACTGCCTTTAAGCCTTCTACAGTCATAGGGATCTTTAACAACCATGTTTGGATGGATCTTAGCGATCTCACGGCCTTCTTCGATCATTCCTTCTGCGTCTGTGGTTGTAGCTTTTACCTCGCCGCTGATAGGTCCGTCTACGATGGATGTGATCTCAGAGATTACTTCCTTGAAGTCGCGGCCTTCTTTGGCGATCAGAGACGGATTGGTTGTAACTCCGCAGATGATCCCCATATCATTTGCCTTGCGGATGTCTTCTACATTAGCAGTATCAACGAAAAATCTCATAAACAAAATCCTCCTCAAATTGCTGTATTTCATACTGGTTTATACATTTATTATAGCGCCATACAGCACAATGTCAAGCATAATATCGCAAAAAAATGCGTTAATTTGCGCAAAAATAAAATCATGTGAATACATAAATTATTAAAAACGCAAACTAACGCACGCATTAAAGAAAAACTAACGCAAACAAACGCAAAAAGAGCTAAGAGAGGCTTTGCCGGCCGTTTTTATATAAAATCCAGTCCCCGGTTCCGGTATCCCAAAGCCATCTCGCCTTCCACAGATCCGTCTGTAATAAGGGCTGTAAAGGCTTCAATCCCGCACACATGATATCGTGATACGGTATTCAACTTCACGGGATCCACCAGAGCGATGACCCGTCTGGAGGATCGGATCAGCTGGCTCTTAATACTTACCTCTTCAGGATAGGGAATCGTCATGCCGTATTCGGGGTGTACGGCATAAACGCCCATAAAACACAGATCCGGATGGTAGGCGGCTGCTTGAGCAGCTGCCGTTTCACCTACGGTTGTCATGGAATCCTTTAACAGATCCCCGCCCAGAACGATCACCTTTACCTGCTCCTTCATGGAACACACATGGGCGATGCTGTAGCTGTTTGTTAAAATCGTAAGTTTCATATCGGAAGGGATATTTTTGGCAAACTGAAGATTGGTGCTGCTGCCGTCAATGGCTACCAGCTGGTCGGGTTCCAGAAAGCCCAGGGCTCTTTCGGCGAGCTTCTGCTTCAGCTCTACGTCTGCCTCTTCCCGGTCGAAAAAACCGATGACCGGACGTTCCAGAGGGATTGCCCCTCCAAACACCCGTTTTAGCAGTCCTTTTGATCTAGATCCAGCAGATCTCTGCGGACTGTATCCTCGAAACCTTAAGGTCGGCTGCCAGCTGGCTTACCACAACCTTTCCTGATGTATGAAGCTTGTTTAAGATCAGTGCCTGTCGTTCTTCTTTCAGCATAAAATCTACTCCTGTGTGCCTGCCTTTTCGCGGAGCAGGATTTCAATGTAAGCAAGGATCAGAGGGGCTACGCCTTTTGCCTCATTTTTTACAATGGGTTCTCTTCATATAGTAGTCAAAGGTGCCTTCC
>SCPO01000064.1_pt1 | contig 18127 bp, 18 predicted proteins | sample 6106821 | NCBI WGS metagenome assembly SCPO01 (sample SAMN10720448, study PRJNA508395) | human gut metagenome | isolation source: Participant 2 stool, 0 month | host: Homo sapiens | collected 2017 | reverse complement strand
TACCCGTATGGTGACTTATGATATGGACGTGGTGCGGAATGTCACAGAGACCGCTTGCAATTATACAACGAAAATGTATGATGCAGCCGGAGGATATTATCAGGTAGGCTATGCCAGCTGTCCGGGCACTACTGGATTCAATATCATTCCATTGAACGTTCCCGAAGCCGGAACAACGGTCAAGGCGAATTTTGCCGGACTGGCTGTGGGATGTGCTGGCAGAAGAGGATCCGGAACGACATTGGATGCCGACGGCAATGTGGCACGTATTGCTGCTACCGCTTACAACAATAATGGTGGCAATACGGCAGCCGGATGGCGATATGGATTTGTGGCTATTGTGAATGGAGCTCCACAATACGCATCTATGAATAAGGAAAATGCAGGAGTGGTTTCTTATACGATACCGATCGGAACAGAAAAATTATGCCTAGTGGTAATGGGCGCTCCGTTCACAATAAGTCACATCCATGGAATGATGATGAGACTGACGATGAGCAATGGCCTTACAAAGTAAAGTTTGAAGGAACGGACTTGCTTGGCAATTTCTCTATTGACGAGACGGCTATGCCTAAAGATATTACATTGACATTCGATGTGAAGTGCAATGCCGGTTCCGAGGATTATCCACAAGGAACGGTGGACCTGAAAACAAATAAAGATTTGGCACAGGCGTTTGTCATGAAGCCTGCCGTGTTGGAAAGTAAACTGGCCAGTGTAGGTACAGAACCTGCCGAGGACAAAGTGGTTATCGCACTCAGTCAGACTGACGGCACTTTGCTTACACTTCTACTGCCAATAACGGATTTTGGTGTGAAGCCAATGGCAACGTAGGCAACTGGGGTGATACGGCACCGGTCTATGTAGAATTCAGTGGACTGACCATGACATACGGACACCGGAAAGGAGTAAGTGTTGCCGGCCAGAAATATATGTTGAAACCTACTCTGATATATACCAGAAATGGTGTACAGTATAAAGCGACTATTGTGTTGAATATGCAATTTTAATAGCTGTTTACATCGTACACCTCCAAGAGGATAAAAAAATAGTCTAAACGAATGGAAGAATAGTACAACCGCCTAACTGTCAAATTCATAAAATGAGATTTATTGGACGATTCTGCCATTACATTATATTATATCTTCCCTTTCTTGTAATTTTTTTATTTTACTTTGCAAGTGAACAACGTATATAACCGATAGATTATGAAAAACAACAAGAAACTCTGTCTTGCAATTTTATCTTTGCTTTTATTGATTAGAAATGCTTCATTTGCAGCCAAGGAAAAGAAATATGTACTCTCTTCACCCGATGGAACATTGAAAGTGGAAATCAGCGCCGGAAACGAACTGGCCTACCAAGTGATGCATGGAAATGATACAATTCTCTCACACTCTAATATAGGTTTGGTTCTGGAAAACGGAACTATAGTAGGTAAAACTCCCCGTATCACAGGGGAAAGAAGGAGAAAGATAAAGGATAACATAGAATCACCTTTTTACCGTTTCAAGGAGTTCGTTGCAACAGGCAACGAACTCGACTAACTGAAAGGCGGGTTCGGAATCATCTTCCGTGCATACAATGAGAGTCGCCTATCGATTCTATACCACACAATCTTCGGATATCATTATAAAGGAGGAACAGGCCGAGTTTAATTTTAAGGAAGATTATACGGCTTATCTTCCTTATACCACCAATGATAAAAAACCGATGGCGATGGCTTATCAGAATGTATATGACATCACTCCTCTGTCAAAAGCACAGCCTAAACTGGCTTTTCTTCCGGTTACCGTGGATTGCGGCAGCGTAAAACTGACCCTGTTGGAGTCCGACCTCGAAGCTTATCCGGGCATGTTTGTGCAGTCACAGCAGGGAAAGTATGGATTGAAGGTGTCTTTGCTCCTTATCCGGCTAAAACAGACTTTTATCCTTGGCGGAAGCAGGAATATGTAACTGAAACTACCGATTTTATATCCGTAGCCGTGGCTCCCGTTCCTATCCGTGGCGTGTGTTGGCCATTACTGAAAAAGATACGGATATGCCGGTCAACAACCTGGTCTATGCTCTGGCTTCTCCCAACCGTATCGGTGATACCTCATGGATAAAGACAGGCAAAGTGGCATGGGATTGGTGGAATGACTGGAATCTGAAAGGAGTGCCGTTTAAAGCCGGTATCAACATGGATACGTATAAATATTATATCGATTTCGCCAGCCGGAACGGATTGGAGTTTATTGTGTTGGATGAAGGATGGTATGATCCGAAGAGCGGGGATATGCTGACCGTTATTCCCGAACTTGATTTGACGGAGCTGATAGCATACGGCAAATCCAAGGGTGGAAATAGTGCTTTGGACGGTGTTTAATGTACTCGACAGCCAATTGGAAGCAGCTTGTAAGAAATATGCGGATATGGGAATCAAAGGTTTTAAGGTGGATTTCCTGGATCGTGATGATCAGACTGCCGTCGAAATGGTGTATCGCATCGCTGAGATGACGGCCCGGTATAAATTAACCCTTGATCTGCACGGCATTTACAAACCGACAGGTATCAACCGTACCTACCCCCATATTATCAATTTTGAAAGCGTGTTCGGCATGGAAGAGGTGAAATGGACGGATATCAAGAATAATATGCCTCTTTATGATGTTACTTTCCCTTATATTCGTATGATGGCGGGACCGGTGGATTATACGCCGGGAGCTATGCGCAATGCCACGAAGGCAGATTGGCGCGCCATGTATTACACGCCGGCCAGCATGGGAACCCGGTGTCATCAGCTGGCTGCCTATATTGTACACGATTCTCCTTTTACCATGTTGTGTGATGCGCCTACCAACTATCTGAATGAGCAGGAATGTGTGGATTTCATAGCTTCTCTGCCTGTGGAGGTGGATTCTACTTTTATTGCTTCGGGCGAGTTGGGAAAATATATTGTAACAGTGCGTAAGAAGGATGTGAACTGGTATATCGGCGGTATGACCAATTGGGATGAACGTGATGTGCAGCTCGATTTCTCTTTCCTTCCCGAAGGAATGTCTTATACGGCTGTTTTGTTTAAAGACGGTGTGAATGCCAACAAGCAGGCCGAGGACTATCGCAAGGAAACCATCCGGATTGATAAGGACAGCCGGTTGACTTTGCATCTGGCATCGGGAGGCGGATTCGCCATGAAGTTGGAGCTTTGCCCTGTTCACGGACAGGTTACCGGTATTCCTGAAGGGAAAAATATTCCTTCTTTCTATCAGAAATACATAGAGACAGAAGGTCTGTATGTCACCTCTTCCGGAAAGGTGAGCGATGAGGCCTTATTGAAAGCTTGTGATATCATCAGTTTGATGTTGGCAAAACGTCCGGATGTGAAGGCACACATGGTGAAGAAAGGCTGCCACGTCATGATAATCGGTAAAGATGAGGAAACTTGCGATTTGCCGGAGTTTGCCCATATCTGCAATTGTGAGGACAGCATTAAATATTGGAACTGGCGTGCCCGTGGTTTTGGCGGAGCACCGGAAGATGAATTTTCATCCAGTTGCGGAGAAGAGAATCTGCTGGCATTGCCGCAGGATAAATATGTAGGTGAGAATATCCTGATTCATGAGTTCGCTCACCTTATTCATACGGTAGGTATAGTGGGAGTGGAGCCAGACTTTAATGAGCGTTTGGAGGCACTTCGTCAGAATGCAATCCGGAAAGGGCTGTGGGAAAAAACGTATGCGGTGAGCAATAAAGAGGAATACTTTGCCGAGTGCGTACAGTCTTTCTTTAATTGTAACCGCTATGCCGAACCTGCAAACGGAGTTCATAACTGGGTGAACCGCCGCACGAAACTGAAGACGTATGATCCGGATATGTATCGGTTGTTGCAGGAATATTTTTATGAGATAGAAATTCCCATTCATAATGTGGTGCATGAATAAGCGTCGCAGGGACAAATAGAATTTTGCTATATAGAGATGAATAAGATACGATTGGTTGTTGCTTCCTTATTGTTGGGAGCTGCTACAGGTTTTGCTCAGAAGCCTTTTAATGCTTCGGGTACGGGAATCCCATTATTCCCGGATATTTTGCCGATCCACGGTGAAGAAGTTTGGCGATACGTATTATATGTATGCCACTACGGATGGCAGTGGGGCCGGTTTCGGTCCTGCACAGGTGTGGACCAGCAAGGATTTTGTAAACTGGACGTTAATGCCCATGAACTGGCCGGACAGTCATTGGATATGGGCTCCCGATGTGATGAAACATACGGATGGGAATTATTATTATTTTTATTGTCAGCCCTGTATGATTCATTGCGGGGTCAGTGAAACGCCGCGTGGTCCTTGGAAAAATATATTGGGCGAAAGTGAGGCTGTTCTTGTACCCGACCGTTTTGTGACGAATGCCATTACATTGGATGGGCAGACCTTTGTGGATGATGATGGTTCTGTATATTTGTATTGGGGGACTTGGGGAATTTATAAAGGTTTCGGTTGCGGAGCCGGAAAACTGGCTTCCGATATGAAGAGTTTTACTGAAACGCGTCTGATTCCAAATACGGAAGCTACGGATTTTTTTGAAGCGCCCTTTGTGATGAAACGAAAGGGGATCTATTATTTTATGTATTCTTCGGGTTCCTGTCACGACCACACCTATCGGGTGCAGTATGCCACTTCGGACAAGCCCATGGGGCCGTACACCTATCGGGGATGTATTCTTGAAACCAATACCGACGGAACAATTCATGGGCCGGGACATCATAGCGTTTTGAAAGAAGGCAATGAATATTATATGGTCTATCACCGTCATGATAATCCGCATTCCAACCGCGGATTTCATCGTCAACTTTGTGTGGACCGTATGGAGTTTGCCGAAGATGGAAGTATTAAACCCCTTATTCTCACTCATGACGGAATAGGTGCATTGGCATCTTCTGTAGTGAAATCAAAAAATCTGGCATTGGGTGCTAAGGTGAGGGCTTCTTCTTTTTATGATGCCGATTTCCGTCCCGAATATGCTGTAGATGATAATAACGGAACTTTATGGCGTCCTCGTGGAATGGGACAGGAGTGGATAGAAATGGATTTGGGTGTTGCCCGGCAGATACAAACTATCTGGACTCAATTTGAGTATGGCACACAATTTTATCAATATTTAATTGAAACTTCTGTCGATGGCAAGCATTGGTCTGTTTTCGCTGATAAGCGGAATAATCGTCTGGCAGGCAGCCCGATGGTCGATTTTGGCAAGGTGAAGGCTCGTTATGTCCGCCTTACCTTTACCGGAGGACAGAAGAACGGATTTGGCGGGGCGGTCTGGAACTTGAAAATCTTTGAGGGTGTGGAAGCATCGGCTCCGCAACAATGGCTGGGACTTACCGCTGCCGATTGGAATGGTCGTGAATGGCAGAACAATGAAGGGATGCTGGGAGGGGCTTTTACTTTGAAGGAAGGTTCGGCACGCATACAGCGCATCGGTGGGCGTGATGCGTTGGTACTGGAACCGGGAACTACATTGGAGTATAGTCATCCGTTACTCTCCTCGTCCAAAGAGCATACAGTTAGTGGGTTGGTTTACAGGTCAGGTAAATGGCAGAGTTATGAAGCGGGGTCGTGTCTTTCATCAGGAGCGATTACGCTGCATAGTTCCACCGAACCTTTGGTCATTACCAATTTCCGTTTCTACAATTGGAAACAGGAAGCAGCGGAAAAGGCATACGATGCGGAAACGGATATCGTGCGTCTGCCTGTAGCCAATCAGCAGAAACATGGGCTGGTGGTCAGTCTTTCTGCCGATGATTTTGTAGTGAACGATACGGTTCCTTATCTGGAAAACCGAGGAGTAAAAGGGTATTTTGAAGCCCGGAAATTACCTCTCGTTGTGAAAGAAGTGAAAGGGAAAAAGGCATTTCATTTTGAGGGTACTCAGGTCTATACTTCCAGTTTTATGCTTTCTGCCACTTTGCAGGATAATGCTCCTTATACCTTGGAGGCATGGGTACTGAATGATTCCATTAGTGAAAATGAATGTGTGGCCGATTTTACTACCTCGCATGATGAATTGGAGAAAATCATGTTGGTCAACGGCACGGAGCCTCGTTGTGGAGTAATCAATCACTATGGCTGGTATGAAGATGCAGGATATAAGGACATGAAGGAGTTGGCAGGAAAGTGGCAGCACATCTATATCTGCTTTGATGGGCGGATGGAACAGGTTTATATCAATGGAAAATTAGTCAGTGAGAAAGATATCCAGTTGCTGGTGAAACCGTCACAATTCATCACATTGGGACGCAATGCCGAAGGAGACTGGCCCTTTACCGGTTATCTGCACTCATTGAAATTATGGGATGAATATTTGCCGTTGAAAGAGTGATTCACCCTTTTCCTATGACCGGAATATGTATTTTGCAAAACTATGATAAACAATTAAATGATAGAACCATGAAGAAACTTTTAGTCACTGCTCTGTTGACTGCTACCGTAGCAGGCGGAACAGCGCAAGTAAAAATCAGTCGCACGGCTATCCTATCGACCCCGTACCTTTCACTTCGGTGAAAGTAACCGATTCATTCTGGGGGCAACGGCTGAATGCCAGCCGTGAAGTAACGATTCCTCTGGCGTTCAGCAAATGTGAGGAAACAGGACGTTATACTAACTTTGTCAATGCCGCCCATCCCAGTGATACCATTAAAGTAGGCGGTCTGGCTTTTGATGATACTGATGTGTACAAAACGATAGAAGGTGCCAGTTATCTGTTACAGACCTATCCGGACAAAAAACTGGCTAAGTATATTGATAGTGTGCTGGTTATTGTCGCTGCGGCACAGGAACCGGATGGTTATCTCTATACTTCGCGTACCATGAACCCGAAGCATCCGCATGAGTGGGCAGGAAGCAAACGGTGGGAGAAGGTGGAGGAACTGAGTCATGAATTCTATAACTTGGGACACATGGTAGAAGGTGCTATTGCGCATTACCAGGCTACCGGAAAACGTAATTTCCTTGATATCGCTATCCGTTATGCCGACTGTGTCTGCCGGGAGATAGGTACGGGCGAAGGACAGCAAATCCGTGTGCCGGGACATCAGATTGCCGAAATGGCTCTTGCCAAACTGTACTTGGTAACGGGGCAACAGAAATATTTGGATCAAGCCAAATTCTTTTTGGACCAGCGTGGACACACCACCCGCACAGATGAATACAGTCAGGCGCACAAGCCGGTAGTGGAGCAGGATGAGGCCGTGGGACATGCTGTCCGTGCCGCTTATATGTATGCAGGCATGGCAGATGTGGCCGCACTGACAGGGGATACGGCTTATATCCATGCCATAGACCGTATTTGGGACAACATTGTGGGCAAAAAATATTATATTACCGGCGGCATCGGCGCCACCAGCAATGGGGAGGCTTTTGGCAAGAACTATGAACTGCCCAATATGTCCGCTTATTGTGAGACTTGCGCGGCTATCGGTAATGTGTATGTCAACTACCGCTTGTTCCTGCTTCATGGTGAGGCAAAATATTATGATGTGCTGGAACGTACTTTATATAATGGTCTTATTTCGGGCGTGTCCCTGGATGGTGGCGGGTTCTTCTATCCTAATCCGTTGGAAAGCATCGGGCAGCACCAGCGCCAGCCTTGGTTCGGCTGTGCCTGTTGTCCGTCAATATCTGTCGTTTCATTCCTTCTTTGCCGGGATATGTGTATGCGGTGAAAGGTAAGGACGTGTATGTTAATCTGTTCATGTCCAATACTTCGAACTTGAAGGTAGAGGGCAAGGCTGTTTCTTTGGAGCAGGCTACTCATTATCCTTGGAACGGTGATGTCACTATCGGTGTCAACAAGAACAATGCCGGACAGTTTACAATGAAAATCCGTATTCCGGGATGGGTGCGTAATCAGGTAGTTCCCAGTGACCTGTACACTTATTCGGATGGAAAGCGTTTGAGCTATACAGTGAAAGTAAATGGAGAACCGGTACAGAGTGAACTGAAGGACGGTTATTTCTGCATAGACCGCCGTTGGAAGAAAGGGGATAAAGTAGCCGTTCATTTCGATATGGAGCCTCGTACGGTGAAAGCCAATAATAAAGTGGAGGCAGATCGTGGACGTATAGCCGTGGAGCGTGGCCCGATCGTTTATTGTGCGGAATGGCCGGATAATGATTTTGATGTGCTGAGCGTGTTTATGAACCGCACTCCTCAATTCGAGGTGGTTGAAAAACCGGATTTGCTCTATGGCATTAACCAGTTGAAGACGGATGCGCAGATTCTGGGCTATGACGACAGAGGTCGTCTGACGGCTACTGATGTGAAGCTGACGTTGATCCCTTACTATGCTTGGGCACACCGCGGTGCAGGTGCTATGGCAGTGTGGTTGCCGCAGGAATTAAGTGCTTCCCGTCCGACTATGCCTGCTACGCTGGCATCGGAAAGCAAAGTGGATGCTTCGCATAAGGTGAAATCCATCTCCGCCATTAATGACCGTCTGGTGCCGAAAGATGAGAATGACCGTTCCGTACCCTATTACCATTGGTGGCCCAAACAGGGAACTACTGAATGGATATCCTACGAGTTCGCCGTCCGAAGCGACTGTTTCCAGTGCTACCGTATATTGGTATGATGATGCTCCTTGGGGAGGATGCCGCATACCGCAAAGTTGGAAGATGTACTATAAAGATGCACAAGGCCAGTGGCAACCGGTGAGTGGAGCGGATAAGTATGGAGTGGAAAAAGGTACGGGGAATACAGTCAATTTTGACCCGGTAAAGACAAAAGCGGTAAAACTGGAGATTGTTCAGCCGGCCGATAATTCATCGGGTTTGTTTGAATGGGAAGTGAAATAGAATAATTCAAAATGAAGGTTGGTAAGTTAGGTTGGCTGGTAGCCATGTTCCTTAGTGGGGGCATGGCTGTCGCTCAAGGTACGGCTGATGATTATCGGCGTGCTTATGCATTGAAAGAGAAGTTCAGTGCGGATAAAGTTTTCTATTCCAATGTCAATCCGCAATGGATAGAGGGTACTCATCAATTCTGGTATGTGCGGAATACTCCGGACGGCTGCCTGTATGTATCTGTAGATGCGGATAAGAAAGCTAGAAAAGAATTGTTTGATTCTCATCGTCTGGCAAAGGCGTTGGGTGCTGCATCCGGAAAAGAGGTCAAGCCGGAAGCTCTTGCATTGGGGCGTTTGTCGGTCAGTAAGGGATTGGATACGCTGCGCTTTGTGTTTAATAATCAACGTTGGATGTATGCGTCCCGGAAAAATCAACTGGTCAATGAAGGTGCGGTTCCTCTCCCTCCCAAGCAAAAGCATTGGATGGAGGTGGATGATGAGAAGACGGCATCACCGGTTCCGTCTCCTGATGGTAAATGGATCGCATTTATTAAAAATCAGAATATCTATGTAAAGGAGGTGGCTACCGGAAAAGAAAAGCAACTGAGCTTGGACGGGACACTGGGTAATTATTATTCAGCCTACATCCGCTGGTCACCGGACAGTAAGAAGGTGGCTTCCTGCAAGATCCGTCCGGTGGAAAAGCGTTATGTTTATTATGTGGAATCTTCTCCGGCTGATCAGCTTCAGCCCAAGCTTCACAAACAGGAGTATGCGAAGCCGGGAGATGAACTTCCTTTTAAAGTGCCCTGCATCTATGAAGTGGAGAGCGGACGAAGCATTATTCCTTCTACCGAATTGTTCGACCGGCAATATGAAGTATATGGCCCCGAATGGAACCCCGACAGCCGTGCCGTGACTTTTGAATATAACCAGCGCGGACATCAGGTGTACAGAGTACTTGAACTTTCTGCCGAAACGGGAAAAGTGCGCCCGTTGGTAGAAGAAACCAGCGATACATATGTGAATTATACCCGTCATTTCCGTCATGACTTGAAAGACGGCAAGCAGATGATATGGATGAGTGAGCGTGACAATTGGAATCATCTCTATATGTACAACCGTATTACCGCACAGCCCGATTATCAAATTACTAAAGGAGAATGGTATGTACGCGAAGTGCTTTGGGTAGATGAAGATAACCGTCAGATTTATTTCTCGGCAAAATGGTATGGAAGCTGTGAGGGTCGATATCAGAGATGTGACGAGAAAGCATTTCAGAACGAGTGGGATAAAAGATTTCGAATAAGATCCATAGAATGAAATTTCTAAAAAGATAAAAATATATAGAAATTAATAAAAATCTTGGGAAAAGGTCTTGACAAAGGCATGCAGGCATTTTATAATAGCCTAGCATGCCTTTTTGGGGAGCAAAACCAAGAAGTGCATGTATAGTCACAAGGTGAATTTAAGTAACCACAGTAGAAAACATGTATGGAGGTGAAATCAATGCCAACTTTTAACCAATTAGTTAGAAAAGGAGAAAAACATAAAGAAATCTACAGCACCAGCACTTCAGAAAGGATTTAACTCTTTAAAAGAAGCTACAGACACAAGCTCACCACAGAAGAGAGGTGTATGTACAGCTGTTAAAACTGCAACTCCTAAAAAGCCTAACTCTGCTTTACGTAAGATCGCCAGAGTTCGTCTTTCTAACGGAATCGAAGTAACAAGTTATATCCCAGGTGAAGGACATAACTTACAGGAACATAGTGTTGTTCTGATTCGTGGTGGTCGTGTTAAGGACTTTAGGTACTCGTTACCATATCGTTAGAGGTACACTTGATACAGCAGGTGTAGCTAACAGAATGCAGGCTCGTTCCAAATATGGAGCTAAAAGACCTAAGAAAAATAAAACAAAACTAAATTGGTACAAAGCAGCGTAATTAAACGCTACCTTGTATAGTTGTGCCGGAACTTTATTGTTTCCTACAAAGGTTACAGGAGATATAAAAGTCCTGCGAACATGCAATAACTAAGTATGAGTACCGATGAATTAATGATTATTAAGGAGGAAAGAACCGTGCCACGTAAAGGACATATTGCGAAAAGAGACGTATTAGCAGATCCTATTTACAACAATAAGGTTGTGACAAAATTAATCAACAACATTATGTTAGATGGTAAAAAGGAGTTGCTCAGAAAATCGTATACGGAGCATTTGCCCGTATCGAAGAAGAAGCTGGAAAACCAGCTTTAGAAGTATTCGAAGAAGCTATGAACAACATCATGCCAGTTCTTGAAGTAAAAGCTAGACGTATCGGTGGAGCAACATATCAGGTGCCTATCGACGTTAGACCAGATAGAAGACAGGCATTAGCGCTTCGTTGGATCACAACTTTCTCACGTAAAAGAGGAGAAAGAACAATGGAAGAACGTCTTGCAAAAGAACTTCTTGACGCTTCCAACAATACAGGAGCATCTGTAAAGAAAAAGAAGATATGGATGGCAGAAGCAAACAACAAGCATTCGCACATTACAGATTCTAATTTCAAGAATCTGTTCTGATTTGCTTCTATGTTAAAACTTATAGGAGGAAAAAATCTTGGCTGGAAGAGAATATCCATTAGAGAGAACCAGAAATATCGGAATCATGGCTCATATTGATGCTGGTAAAACAACAACAACAGAGCGTATCCTTTATTACACTGGTGTAAACTATAAAATCGGTGATACTCATGATGGTACTGCTACTATGGACTGGATGGAGCAGGAACAGGAAAAGAGGTATCACAATCACTTCAGCTGCTACAACATGTCACTGGACACTGCAGGATCATTGCAAGCCTAAAAAGGTGCTTTAGAGCATCGTATCAATATCATTGATACTCCAGGGCACGTTGACTTCACAGTTGAAGTAGAACGTTCTCTGCGTGTACTTGATGGTGCAGTAGCAGTCTTCTGTGCAAAAGGTGGAGTAGAGCCTCAGTCTGAAAACGTATGGAGACAGGCTGATACTTATAACGTACCTAGAATGGCATTCATCAATAAGATGGATATCTTAGGTGCTAACTTCTACGGAGCAGTTGATCAGATGAAAGATCGAAACGGAACTTCAGTTACCTATCGGAAAAGAAGATGATTTCAAAGGAATCATTGACTTATTCGAAATGAAAGCTTACATCTACAACGATGAAAAAGGTGATGACATCTCTATCGTTGAAATCCCAGAAGATATGAAAGAAGAAGCAGAACTTTATCACACAGAATTGATTGAAAAGATCTGTGAATTAGACGACGATCTGATGATGCAGTATCTTGAAGGTGAAGAACCAACTGTTGATGATTAAAAGCTGCATTAAGAAAGGGGCGAATGTAAAGCAGTTCCAGTATGTGTGGTACAGCATATAGAAATAAAGGTGTTCAGAAACTTCTGGATGCTATTATCGAATTTATGCCAGCTCCAACAGACATCCCAGCTATCAAAGGTGTCGATGAAGATGGTAACGAAGTTGAAAGACATTCATCTGATGATGAACCATTCTCAGCTTTAGCATTTAAGATCATGACAGACCCATTCGTGGGTAAACTTGCATTCTTCCGTGTTTACTCTGGAACATGCAAATCAGGATCTTACGTATTAAATGCAACAAAGAACAAAAGAGCGTGTTGGACGTATCTTACAGATGCATGCTAACAAGCGTGAAGAATTAGATATCGTATATTCAGGAGATATCGCAGCTGCAGTAGGTTTCAAATCTACAACAACTGGTGATACAATCTGTGATGAACAGCATCCTGTAATTCTGGAATCCATGGAATTCCCAGAACCAGTTATCGACGTAGCGATCGAACCTAAAACTAAAGGTGATCAGGGTAAAATGGCTGAAGCACTTGCTAAGCTTGCTGAAGAAGATCCTACATTCAGAGCTCATACAGATCATGAAACAGGACAGACAATCATTTCCGGAATGGGTGAACTTCATCTGAAATCATCGTTGACCGTCTGCTTCGTGAATTCAAAGTAGAAGCTAACGTTGCTCCTCAGGTAGCATACAAAGAAACATTTACAAAAGCCGTTGACGTTGACAGCAAATATGCTAAACAGTCTGGTGGTCGTGGTCAGTATGGTCACTGTAAAGTTCACTTTGAGCCAATGGATGCCAATGGAGAAGAACTGTTCAAATTCGAATCTACAGTTGTTGGTGGATCTATTCCTAAAGAATATATCCCAGCAGTTGGAGAAGGTATCGAAGAAGCAGCTCAGTCTGGTATCTTAGGAGGATTCCCAGTACTTGGTGTTAAAGCTACAGTATATGATGGATCTTACCATGATGTCGATTCTAGTGAAATGGCCTTCCACATTGCCGGATCTATGGCATTTAAAGAGGCTATGCAGAAAGCCGGAGCTATCCTGCTTGAGCCAATCATGAGAGTCGAAGTTACAATGCCTGAAGAATACATGGGAGACGTTATCGGTGATATCAACTCTCGTCGTGGACGTATCGAAGGTATGGATGATATCGCGAGCGGTAAGATGGTTCGTGCATTCGTTCCATTATCTGAAATGTTCGGATATTCTACAGACTTACGTTCTAGAACTCAGGGACGTGGTAACTACTCTATGTTCTTTGAAAAATACGAACCAGTACCAAAGAACGTACAGGAAAAAGTACTTGCTGATAAGTAAGAAAATTAATATATAAATATTTCGGGGCTATTTTGTCAAAATAGTCTTGAAATATTTGTTTAAATGAAATATAATCAAATTTAGGACGGCCCTTGCTGGGCAACTATATTGAAGTTTGAAACATTATTGTAATTGCCCATAGGGCGAATAAGGAGGACAATTAAAATGGCAAAAGAAAAGTTTGAGAGAACTAAACCTCATTGCAACATTGGTACTATTGGACACGTTGACCATGGTAAAACAACTTTAACAGCTGCAATCACTAAAGTTTTAGCTGAAAGAGTAGAAGGAAACACAGCTGAGAACTTTGAAGATATCGATAAAGCTCCAGAAGAAAGAGAACGTGGTATCACAATCTCTACAGCTCATGTTGAGTATGAAACAGAAAAACGTCACTACGCTCACGTTGACTGCCCATACCATGCCGATTATGTAAAGAACATGATCACTGGTGCAGCTCAGATGGACGGAGCTATCTTAGTAGTAGCTGCTACTGATGGTGTAATGGCTCAGACAAAAGAACATATCCTGTTATCTCGTCAGGTAGGTGTTCCTTACATCGTAGTATTCATGAACAAATGTGATATGGTAGACGATGAAGAATTATTAGAATTAGTAGAAATGGAAATTCGTGAATTATTAAATGAATACGAATTCCCAGGAGACGACATTCCTATCATCCAGGGATCTGCTTTAAAAGCTATCGAAGATCCAGCTGGACCATGGGGAGATAAGATCATGGAATTAATGGATGCTGTTGACAGCTACATTCCAGATCCACAGCGTGATACAGACAAACCTTTCTTAATGCCAGTCGAAGACGTATTCTCTATCACAGGACGTGGTACAGTAGCAACTGGTAGAGTAGAAAGTGGTGTTCTTCACGTATCTGACGAAGTTGGTTGGTATCAAAGAAGAAACAAGAAAAGTTGTTGTAACTGGTGTAGAAATGTTCCGTAAACTGTTAGACGAAGCTCAGGCTGGAGATAACATTGGTGCATTATTACGTGGTGTTCAGAGAGACGAAATCGAAAGAGGACAGGTTCTTTGCCAGCCAGGTTCAATCACATGCCATACAAAATTCACAGCTCAGGTATACGTTTTAACAAAAGATGAAGGTGGACGTCATACTCCATTCTTTAACAACTATCGTCCACAGTTCTACTTCAGAACAACAGACGTTACAGGTGTTATCGAATTACCAGAAGGAACAGAAATGTGCATGCCTGGTGACAACGTAGAAATGACTATCGAATTAATTCACCCAATCGCTATGGCTCAGGGATTATCTTTCGCTATCCGTGAAGGTGGACGTACAGAAGGATCAGGAAGAGTTGCTACAATCATCGAGTAATTCTTACTTCTACGATTGAATTTAGGATAATATTTATGAGACTCAGAAAGTTTAGGCTTTCTGGGTCTTTTTTGTTGTGAGCAAATATAAAACAAGCTATAATAAAAGAGACACATTGGTCGTAAGGCAAAATTAATAGGAGGATCCGAATGAATCAAACATTAAAGCTGCCAGTTGGAATTGAGAATTTTGAAGATATTCGCAAGCTAGGATTTTATTATATAGATAAGACAAAATTAATTGAACAGCTCTTACAAAATTGGGGAAAAGTAAATCTGTTTACACGACCACGTCGTTTTGGAAAGACACTCAATATGAGTATGTTACGTACTTTTTTTGAAATTGGTATAGATAAATCACTTTTTGAAGGCCTATATATTTCTAAAAATAAAGAATTATGTGATGAATATATGGGTAAGTATCCAGTAGTCTTTCTGTCATTGAAGGAATCGATGGATTAACTTTTGAAGAAGCGATTATTCGGATTACAACGATTATTAAAAATGAAGCACGAAGACACCATTATCTAAAAAATAGTGATAAATTAATAGAAGAAGAGATTAAGCAATTTCAGAGCCTTTTAGATGGAAAAGCTGATGATATAACAGATAGTATCAGACTATTATCAGAACTTTTGTGCAAACATTATGGGAAGAAGACGATTATTCTTATTGATGAATATGATGTTCCGCTAGAAGCTTTTCAGAAAGGCTATTATGATGAAATGGTTGAACTCATGAGAGGTCTTTTGGGGCAAGTACTAAAAACAAATGATTTTCTACAATTTGCAGTTTTGACAGGATGTCTTAGAATTTCGAAAGAAAGCATTTTCACCGGACTTAATAATTTTGAAGTTTTATCTATTCTCAATGTTCAGTATGATGAATGTTTTGGATTTACCGATACAGAAGTGAAAAAGATTCTTAGCGATTATAATTTATCAGATCATTACCTTCAGATTAGGGAGTGGTATGATGGTTATCGTTTCGGAAATACAGATATCTATTGCCCATGGATGTGATTCGTTATTGTAAAAGTCTATGTGCAGATCCCGATGCATTACCAGAAGATTTTTGGTCTAATTCTAGCGGAAATGAAATTGTTCGCAGATTTATAGATAAGGCAGATATTCAGACAAAGAATGAGATTGAGCGTTTGATCAGTGGAGAGTGTATTGAAAAGGAAATTGCAGAGGAGCTTACCTATAATGAGTTGGATAAGAGTATAGAAAATTTGTGGAGTGTGCTTTTTACAACAGGATATCTAACACAACAGGGACGAACTCAAAATGGTAAATATCTTTTGTCGATACCAAATACAGAGATAAGAAATCTATTTACAAAAAAGATCAAAGAATGGTTTAGTGATGTTTCAAAAAATGATGGAAAAACACTAGAAATATTTTGTAATGGGTTTATAGAGAAAAACCAGAAAAAATTGAACAGCTTTTGAGATTATCTATGGAATACGATCAGTATAAGAGATACAGCAATCGCAAAAGAGAAGAAAGAAAATTTTTATCACGGAATTTTACTCGGTCTTCTTGGATATAAGTCAAGCTGGCTGATAAAGTCAAATGCAGAATCAGGAATCGGATACAGTGATATTCTGATAGAGGCCCCGGAGAATCGAACGGGAATCGTCATTGAATTAAAGTATGCCGAAGATGGAAATATGGATGCAGCGTGCAAGCAGGCTTTAAAACAGATTGAAGATAAAGACTGATAATCTTTTGTATCATATCCATGATCACTGGATAAATATAGGTGAAAAATATACTGCATTCATTCCTAATTTTTAATATGTGGAATCCAGTCTATCATCTCGAGAATTCCATGAGATGGCTGCCCATCTGTTAATGTGCTTTAGTGGAAACACTTTGATAAACCATTAATTCGTCTCATTTTCATAGTCTCTTTTCCTTTCTGTCACTCTGTGCTTTTAACGATTCAACCATATCGATCTTCTTCAATTGAAATACACGAAGGCATTTACAAGAATCGAAAAGCGATTGTTAGTAAAATAATGTAAATATAGCTTTGCACATAAATCTGCCTTCCAAACATGATCAAGTCAACTTCTGTTGTGAAGATTACGTATTTGTGTAAAATAATTCCTAAAATAATTCTGCGATCGTTCCAAGGATCGTTAAAAGGATATTCTCTCGATACACATACACGCTCCGACTTCACCGTCATAGAATCCAAGAACTTTGATCGCAAGTTCCATTCTACGCTCGGAAATGTTAATGTTATTTAAGTTATATACTACAAATGCAAGAAGTCCTGCAGATACGATGAACAACCACCACAATATTTAAGTTATTGACCATATCTGACATTGTCTCTCATCGTCGGCACACAAAATGCAGTGTTGAGGTTTCATCTCTTGCAAGAATCTGTTTTCCATTTTCCCTGCATCTTTCTTAGATATATTCTTTCAATACAATATATACCTGTCGTTTGTGCTTTTTATGATACAGTTTCTCATAAAGTTTTGGTGTCATGTAGACTTTATGCTGCATGTAATTTCTGTGATCTGACTTATTATTTTGCTGTATCTCCAGACCGTTGGATCTTGATCGAATCTCCTTTTTCACACCAAGCAGGACGCTGCCTTTTCTGTTAAGATGATCCCATCATCATCTAACTGATACTTTGTTTTACTTTTTCGATCCTGAAGGCTGATATAGCCATTCAGATCTTTTTGACATTGGCTGGATCATCGTTGCATCCTGTTTTTCCCATTAGCACGGATCGTCACTGCAGATTCGCTTACTTCTATCAAATCTGTCATATGTTCTTGTTTCTTTGCATACTGATCAGATCTTCTTTCTTTGTCTCGCTGATCCCGTCTTTGTGTGTGATCGAGAAATCAATAAGTAATGATCTCTCCCATACTGCTTTCTTCTGAGATTGCCGTTCCGAATCTTTGATTCCAAATCCTAAGAGTAATAATGCCATACATCCGCCGATTCCAAAGATCGTCATAAAGAATCTCTTCTTGTAGCGGAAGAGGTTTCGCATCGTTGCTTTCCAGATAAAACTTAATCGTTTCCAGATAAATGGAATCCGTTCTAACAAAAATCCCCTTTTTCCTTCTTTGGAGCAACTGGACGCATCAGCTGTGCGGTCTTTTCTTAATTCTTTATAACATGCAGATAATACTGCTAAAACAACAACTCCAACTCGCCAGTCCACCTGCCATCACAGAATATTCGATCTCGTCCTATCAATGTGCGTATAGACATCTCCCAGTCC
>SCPO01000265.1_pt1 | contig 18198 bp, 18 predicted proteins | sample 6106821 | NCBI WGS metagenome assembly SCPO01 (sample SAMN10720448, study PRJNA508395) | human gut metagenome | isolation source: Participant 2 stool, 0 month | host: Homo sapiens | collected 2017 | reverse complement strand
ATCAATCATAATTCTTCATTTTCCATAATCACCAGCCCGATTCCTCTTTGGGAAGCAATGAAAGCTCCTCCCAGCACCCGTTTTCCATCATAAAACACAGCTGATTGTCCGGGAGCAATGGCCGAAGCTATTTCAAGGAAACGTATCAACAAACGTCCGTCTTCCAATCTTTTCACCCGGCAAGGAATCGGACGACTGCGATAACGAATCCGTACCGTCAGATTCTCACATCCGAACAATTCCCGTTCATCCACCATTTTATCCTGCTCCGCCAACATGTATTCAGTTTCCAGCTGGTCGGCATTTCCAAGCATCACCGTATTTTTCTGCGGATTGATTTTCAACACATAGGCAGGCTTTCCTAAAGCGATCTCCAATCCTTTTCGTTGGCCAATCGTATAATAAGGTGCTCCTTTATGCTTCCCAAGCTTCACTCCTTCAGAGTTGACAAACCATCCCGGTCCAATTTCACTATCCAGTTCGGGGCACTGCTCACGAAGAAAATCACGGTAATCCCCCTTGATAAAGCAGACTTCCATACTTTCTCCTTCTTTCGACTTTGCTTCATATCCTTTCTCTGCAAGATACTCACGAACCTTCACCTTCGTATAATCTCCCAACGGGAAAATACAACGTTTCAGCACATCCTGCCCCAATCTCCAGAGAAAATACGACTGGTCTTTCTTATCATCGTCTCCGGCTACTATATAAATATTTCCGCTTTTCTCTTCCAATCGTGAATAATGTCCGGTAGCCACCCATGCACAATTCAACTTATCCGCCCACTCCGTCAAAACACGGAACTTAAACAACGGATTACACATCACGCACGGATTCGGTGTACGCCCCTGCTTATATTCGTCTATGAAGTTTTTTACGATGGTTTCTTTAAAAGGAATACGTTCATCTGCTACATAATGTTCGATCCCCATCCGTTCAGCCAACCCCCTGGCATCCTGTGGTTCATCTCCCCACACGCGCATGGTAACCCCTACAATCTCGTATCCTTGTTCCTGCAGCATCAAGCAAGTAGCGGTGCTGTCTATGCCACCACTCATACCTACCAATACTCTCTTATTTCGTTCTTCCATTCGAATTTTGAAAATTTACATGGATACAAATGTACGAGATTTCAAAGAGAAAAGTTGCTTTTCTGAAAGAAAATCCTTATATTTGAAATATACCAAAAGCGAGAACAATTATGGCTAACCCCAGATTACCGGGCATTTCCGAAAACGAGCAAGCCTTATTGTATGCCAAATTGAATGAGTACAACCGAGGCAGAGCCTCTTTTAAAGAGGTAGGAGTCTACCTGGTGGTGTTGCCCCGACCGGGGAAACCAAATTATTCCCTTTGGCTGTACTCTCCCCTGCTCGAAAAGCAATCCATTCTTTATATACATGACCTGTCACCAGACATCAACGAATCCCTGCGGATGGCCAGCACGATGTTTTATTATTCGAAGCGTTGCATCATCCTGGTAGATTACAATGAGAAAAGAATGCAGAGTAACGGTGACGATCTTATCTTCTTCGGAAAATACCGGGGACATTTTCTACATGAAATCCTCAAAATAGATCCCGCCTACCTAAGTTGGGTAGCATACAAATTCATTCCCAAAATACCGAAACAGGAACGTTTCGTCAAAATAGCACAAGCTTATCATTCCATACACCTGGATATAATGATAAGAAAATCGAGGGAGAAGCGTTCATCCAGCCGTTATCTGGGAGAATTAGGAGAAAAGCTGACAGACTTAAAATTAAAAGTCACCCGGGTAAGATTGGAAGACGATCCGTACAAAACAAGAGTGAACGGCACTACCCCACAGTTTTTTGTCAAGCAGGTACTGACTTTGACCGATGCCAGTGGAAATTTAGTCACCATGAGTATTCCATCAAAAAATCCCAGTGCGGTTTCATGCACTCTATCCGGGATAGAACATGAATACCGACTGGGAGATATTATCTACGTTGCATCGGCGAAAGTATCGCGCCGATACGAAAGCTATGGTTCAAAATACACGCGCCTTAGCCATGTGAAGTTCGCAAGTCTCAACGTTTAGTCCAATCGTCTTTGACAAAACTTGCCGGATAAGAGATTTTATCCACCACACCGTCTTTCTGACGAATCCAGGATGTGAATGTACGGGCACCCTCATCCAATACGATGATACGCGCACCATTCGGCAAATGGTTATATTCCGTATTTCCACCGGTAAAGCGTCCATAAGCCAGAAGTATATCTTTCCACATCACTGCATAGTCATTATCGTGGTCGTGTCCTACAAACATACCCATCACATCACCAGCTTCTTTAATCGCTGCAAACATTCCTGTATTCAATTTAGGCGCACAGGCTTCCTCCATACGAGTTCCACGAAGAATTGCATTTTCGCTACAGGCAGCTTCATTGTATTCAGGAAGAGGAATATGGAAAAAAGCAAGAGCCGGCAGAGGCTGTCCGCCGTTTTGCACTTTATAAGCCGCACTCTGTTGACGATACCAATTTATCTGGTCGAATGTAAGCCATGCATACCCCTTCACATCTTTCAAAGGAGAATAAGAGTGAGAATCCATGCAATATAGCAAAGCAGCATCCTTCTTTAGATTGGAAGACGATTTCACTGTCAACACATAATCCGGCGACAAAACTGTTCCGCGATCAGGCAATAAATTGCCGGGAACTTGACGGATGATATCATATAACTGTTCCCGTGTCATTCCCTGTTCATTGTCATGGTTACCAAAAGTGACCACAAAAGGTAGTTTACGTTTAACTACCGGTTCCAGTACCTGCAACATTCCGGAATCCGCCGGAGCAGAATAAACAACATCACCGGTAAATATCACCAAATCCGGACGTTCGTCATCAAGCACCTGATTAATACGTTCCAGAGCTATATCTGAAGCCCGATTTCCATATTTAAAATGCACATCGGTAAATTGCACAATCTTGAATTTACCATCTTTGCTAAATTTCAGTTCACTCTTCTGAGCCATACAAAAAGTCGTTACCAATAAGAAGGCAAGTGTTAAGTAAATTTTAAAAAGACGAATCATAATTATTTGTTTTAGGGGGTTAAGAAATCTTCTCTATCAGCACAGTAGCATAAGCCGATATACCTTCTTCACGACCTGTAAAACCGAGTTTCTCGGTAGTAGTCGCCTTAATGGAAATATCATCCATATCAATCCCCATAACAGTTGCCATCGTCTCCTGCATTAAAGGAATGTGCGCTTTTAACTTCGGGCGTTCGGCACAAATAGTTGCATCGATATTGCCCACTTTATATCCTTTGGTAGCAATCAACTCCACTGTTTTTTTCAGCAGTATCTTGCTATCTATATTCTTAAATTCTCCTGCCGTATCGGGGAAATGATAGCCAATATCACGCATATTCGCCGCCCCCAACAGAGCATCGCAAACAGCATGCAATAATACATCAGCATCCGAATGCCCCAGCAATCCTTTTGTGTGTTCCAAAAGAATGCCACCCAGCCATAACTCACGACCTTCGACCAACTGATGTACGTCGAAACCAAAGCCTACTCTTATCTTCATATTTTATATAACAAATGAGTACTAATGAATAAAAAAAGATCAACGAATATAGAAATCCAGCAGTTTTTCTCCCTCCAGATAACCTTGCAAACGCTGTCCGATACTAACAGGACCTACACCCACAGGAGTCCCAGTAAAGAGCAAGTCACCAATTTTCAAAGTTACAAACTGGCTTACATAAGCGATTATATCATCTATCTTGAAAAGCATATCTGCCGTACAACCGCGCTGCACTTCCTTACCGTCGATCAACAAATGAAAGTCAAGATTCTGAATATCCTTATAGTGCTCCACCGGAACAAAAGTTCCAATAGCAGCCGACGAATCAAAACCTTTGCAAAGCTCCCATGGGATTACCCTGCTCACGGAACTTTCGCTGAAGGTCACGAGCCGTAAAGTCGATCCCTACAGTCACTGCATCATAATAACGGTTAGCAAAGCGGGGAGCTATATTTTTCCCCAATCGATTAATACGAACCACCAGCTCCGTTTCATAATGTATCTCTTTAGAAAAGTCGGGAATGAAAAACGGTTTGCCATCCTTCAGAATAGCAGAATCAGGCTTCATAAAAATCACCGGCTCCGTATTTACTTGTGTATGTCCCAGTTCTTTGTTATGCTGGGCGTAGTTCATTCCTACTGCAATAATCTTCATTATTTCTCGTTAAAATTCAATCGGTTAAACATAACAGCCAAATGAGCATATAGAGACGTATTCTGCACCACTATATTCTCGGGTACACGGATTCGGAAAGGAGTAAAGTTCCATACGGCTTTTATGCCTCCGTCTACCATCTTATCTGTAATTTCCTGAGCAATATTAATAGGTACGGTCAATACACCGATATTTACATCGTATTCTTTCATCTTTGCTTCAAAGTCATCGGAATGAAAAATAGGAATACCATTCAGGTCTTTCCCCACCAGTTCCGGATTCACATCAAAAGCAGCCACAATCTCCAGTCCGAAATGATGCAAACCAGAATCCCGAAGCAAAGCAGCCCCCAGGCTACCTACACCAAACAAGAAGGCTTTGTGCATATTGGTAAATCCAAGAAAACTCTCTAACACCTCAATCAACGCATCAATATTGTACCCCACTCTCGTACGCCCCGAGATATTGACGTATGACAAATCCTTGGCGATTTGGGAAGCGTCAATATTTATTTCCTTAGAGATTTGTGTAGAAGAGACATACTGCTCCCCTTTTTCTTTCATTAGTTTTATATTGGACAGATACCAGGGAAGTCTGCGCAAGGTAGGCTCCGGCACTTTATCCGCCTCTTTTCGTATATAAGTGCTCATACTTCTTACAAAATTTGGTATTTTGCAAAAGTACATTATTTTTTGAGACTGACAACCCTATAACAGAAAACCTTAATAGAGATTAAACAAAACGATGAAAAGAGACTCAAATTTTGCTCTTTTCGATAAGTTTAATACTTTTGAAAAGGATTAAAAATGACAAGTATGAAAAATAATGATTGGAAAGATAGATTGAACGTTGTGTACTCCACGAATCCTGACTTCGGTTATGAAATGGATAACGATGAAGAACAGGTTACCCTCGACAAAGACAAGCAAAACCTGCGAGTTTCCATTGACAAAAAGAACCGGGGTGGTAAAGTGGTAACATTAATTACCGGATTTGTGGGTACGGATAATGATTTGAAAGAGCTAGGCAAGTTACTGAAAAGCAAATGTGGAGTAGGCGGTTCAGCTAAAGACGGAGAGATAATGGTACAAGGAGATTTCAAGACCAAGATCATAGATCTACTCATCAAAGAAGGATATAGTAAAACCAAAGGTATAGGAGGTTAAATTAAATAATACAAGAAATGAGAAAAGTAATATTATTCTGTGCGGCAACACTATTCTCACTGTTGTCATTCGCACAAGAAAGTGATGCGGATATTGTAAAGGTAGGTGACAATATACCTGCCTTCACCCTTCATTCAACAGCAAACGGCACCATAAACTCTGCAGATCTAAAAGGGAAAGTTGTATTAATCAATATTTTCGCTACCTGGTGCGGCCCTTGCCAAAGCGAACTGGCTGAAGTTCAGAAAATACTCTGGCCTAAATATAAAAACAACAAGGATTTCTGTATGTTAGTGATCGGTCGCGAGCATACAGACGACCAATTAGCGGAATACAATAAAAGAAAAGGGTTTACATTTCCCCTCTACCCGGATCCCAAACGGGAAGTTACAGGTAAATTTGCCACCAAAATGATTCCCAGAAGTTATTTAATAGACAAAGAAGGAAAAGTAATATCAGCTACTACCGGCTATGAAAATGGAGCCATAAATACGCTGATGAAGCAAATAGATAAAGCATTGAAGTAGTCCCTATCCTAAGATATGCCTTAAAGAAAAAAGAGTCCGGTGCAATACCGAACCCTTTTCCCAAATTTTACATATAATAAATCTGACTTTGTAAGTAGTACTTAACAAGATTTGAATCAGATTATTCAGCTTTCAGAGTGAAGCGCTTAAAGTCAAGAACCTTCAGTTCAGGATCAGCAGCTGCCAATACTTCTCTTACAGTCTTCTTAGCGTCCATGATATCTTCCTGGTTCAGCAGGCAAACTTCTTTCAAGAACTTAGCCAGACGACCCTTAGCGATGTTCTGAATCATTTGTTCAGGCAAATGTGCAGCCTTTTCAGCAGAAACGGTAGCAATAATTTCCTTTGCCTTAGCTATATCTTCAGCTGTAATCCAGCCCTTAGCCATATTACTTTCCATGTGATCTTCGCTGTCTACATGAGCCGGGTTGATGTTAGCCTTCTTCAGAGCAGCTTCTACAGCCTTCTGTACCTGTTCAGCCTTTGTCTTTTCGATAGCTACTTCGATTTCTTTTTGCTTCACTTCTTCAGAAACGCCATCTTCATCAATAGCAATCGGATTCATGGCAGCAATCTGCATAGCTACTTGCTTAGCCAACTGTTCATCAACGTTCTTGTTAAAAGCAACAATAGTACAAAGACCGTTTCTGTTCATGTGGTTGTAAACAGCAGTACTTGCACCTTCTACAGTCATGTAACCATCAAGCTCCATTTTCTCACCTGTGATACCGCTACGGTCAACCACTGCATCCTGTACAGTACCGTTACCCATCGGCAAAGCTTTTACTTCGTCCAATGTCTTGCATTTGTTAGCCACAGCAAGATCAAGAATATCCTGAGTCAGTTTCACAAAGTCAGCATTCTGAGCTACGAAGTCAGTTTCGCACTTCAAAGCAATGACAACGGCATAGTCACCAGTAGTCTTAGCCAAAACGCAACCTTCAGAAGCATCACGTTCTGAACGCTTAGCAGCAACAGCTTGTCCTTTCTTACGGATAATTTCCATTGCCTTGTCGTAATCGCCATCAGCCTCTGTTAATGCATTCTTGCAATCCATCATACCAGCTCCGGTCATTTTGCGCAGCTTGGTAATATCAGCCATAGTTACAGCCATAATAATTTCCTTTATTTAAATGAATAATAATTTTCAAAACAAAAAATGTGCCAATCTGCCAATCAAGATGCAAGTGTATAACAATACCCTTGCACATTAGCAAATTGGCACATTTATATATTTTAGGCCTCTTCGTCTTCCTTGATGAAGGCAGCAGCTTTAGCTGCGTTGATAGCTTCTTCGTCAGACTTGTCGAGTCTAGCTTTTACTGATTTCTTCTTGCCTTTGTTTGCAGGAGCTTCACCAGCAGCTTCCATATCGATCTTTTCAGCTTTTCTTTCTTCCAAACCTTCGATCATTGCAGCGCAACAAGCATCCAGGATAACTTCTACTGATTTAGTAGCGTCATCGTTAGCAGGAATTACGAAGTCAACGTTTGTAGGATCAGAGTTAGTATCAACGATACCGAATACAGGGATACCCAGACGGTTAGCTTCACGAACTGCGATATTTTCTTTCATTACGTCGATAACGAACAATGCAGACGGCAGACGAGTCAGATCAGCGATAGAGCCCAAAGTCTTGTCCAATTTTGCACGTTGACGAGAAAGATCTGAAGAACTTCTCTCTTAGAAAGAGGTTAGAATATGTACCATCGTTAGTCAATTTATCGATAGTAGCCATCTTCTTCACAGCCTTACGGATAGTCGGGAAGTTGGTCAACATACCACCCGGCCAAGCGCTCGATTACATAAGGCATATTAACAGATTGAGCTTTCTCAGCTACAACTTGTTTAGCTTGTTTTTTAGTAGCAACAAAAAGAACTTTCTTGCCAGATTTGGCAATCTGTTTCAAAGCTTCAGCAGCTTCGTCTACTTTTGCAACTGTTTTGTGGAGGTCAATGATGTGAATACCATTGCGTTCCATGAAAATATAAGGAGCCATTGCAGGGTTCCACTTTCTCTTAAGGTGTCCGAAGTGGCAACCAGCCTCCAATAATGTATCAAAATTTGTTCTTGACATCTTGTTTTTTCTTTAAATCGTTTACTTTCTTTTTTGTTTTTTCTAAACCAACCGCTGGGTAGTCTATGAGCAGAGTCCCAGTAGTTTAGATACTAAACATATTCCTCTATCAGGCAGCACATTAACGCTTGCTGAACTGGAATCTTCTACGAGCTTTCGGCTGTCCCGGTTTCTTACGTTCAACAGAACGAGGGTCACGAGTCATGAAGCCTTCTGCACGAAGAGCAGCTTTATCTTCAGCGTTCATCTTAACCAGTGCACGAGCAATTGCCAAACGCAATGCCTGAGACTGGCCAGTGAAACCACCACCACACAAGTTCACCTTGATGTCATACTTCTCAGCAGCACCCAGCTTGTTCAATGGTTGTTTTACAACATACTGAAGAATAGTTGATGGAAAGTACTCTGCAAGGTCTCTCTTGTTAATAGTAATCTTTCCTGTACCTTCGCTTACGAATACACGTGCAATTGCACGTTTACGTCTGCCTAATGCATTTACTACTTCCATTATATCTTATTTATATGAATTAATATCAATCATTTTCGGGCTCTGAGCAGCCTGTTTGTGTTCGCTACCAGCGTAAACATACAGGTTATTCAGCAATTTAGCTCCCAGGATATTCTTAGGAAGCATACCTTTCACTACTTTTTTCAGTAATCTCTCTTCACCGTTCGGTTTTGTGATCAAACGGGCAGGAGTCATTTCTCTCTGACCACCAGGGTAGCCTGTATATGACAAATATACTCTGTCATTCCATTTGTTACCAGTCAGTTTTACTTTGTCTGCATTGATGATAATAACGTTATCACCGCAGTCTACGTGAGGAGTAAAGTTTGGTTTGTACTTTCCTCTCAGCAATTTTGCAACTTTTGCTCCCAGACGACCTAAAGTCTGGTCTGTAGCGTCAACGATAACCCATTCTTTGGTTACGGTCGCTTTGTTTGCAGAAATGGTCTTGTAACTTAAAGTATCCACTCTAATTTTGTTTTTTAAATGTTACTACTAAAAATTTTCTTCACCACTCATTAGTCTTCCCCGGACAAAGGAATACTAACTTGCTATGAATTAATCTCTTATCATTTTGTGATAATAATCGGCTTGCAAAAGTACGGCTTTTCTTTGAATTGGCAAACTATTTTTGTATATTTTTCCAGTCGCCTATTCTATTGAGAGTCTTCTCAATACCCGTTATTATTCATTCCATTGAGTTTCGGATTACTTTGTATCTCTTTCAGAGGGATAGGGAAAAGTTCATGTTTACCCTCCGTAAAATTCCGGTAAGCCGGATATGGTTTGTTCTCTTTCTGATTGACGGAACTGATCTCACCAAACAGTTTCAGAGCCTTTCCCAACACTCCCCAACGTATCAGATCATATTTGCGTTGTCCTTCAAAAGCCAGTTCAAAGCCACGTTCCCAGTAGAGAGCCGTACGGAACTTTCCTTCTGGTGCAGAGTCGTCAATGAAACTCAGGTTATGTGTCTTTTTCCGTGCGCTCATCATTTCATCATAATTCGCTTCTGTAATAGAAGTTGCTTCAGCACGTGTACGTACGCTATTCAACAAATCCCATGCTTTTTGTCTATCTGTTCCTGTTTCATTATACGCTTCGGCAGCCATCAATACCACATCAGCATAACGCAAAGGGCAATAGTTCACATCCGCATAATTGATATTCTTGTTCCATGACTCTTTCGGCATCCATTCCCGGCGCCATTTTCCTACATACCAGCTACCTGCACTTCTTTCTTCTTTTACATGCTCTTTTTTAGTACCATTCCAGGTATAACGATAGGTGCAAATAGCAACATCACGGCGTTTATCGCTCGCTTCGAAGAAGTTACGCCATTCGGGAACGACTATAAAGAAACCATTGGCACGTCCCATATACTGACTTGATTCAGATGCAGAAACTCCGGTAGGTTCCGCCACCTGCGGACCGTTATAAATCCCCCATGCTCCACCGTTACGACGTCCTTGTGAATGATAGAAAGCAATCTCCCAAAGACTCTCCTTATTATTCAGTACCCCCTGCGAGTAGCTTTTAAAGAGTGCCTCATAACCACCATCATAAAAATCATGGTACCCTTTCTTTTCAAAAGCCTCCCACTCTTTTATCACTGCATCGAAATATTCCATCCGCTTACTGTCCTCCGGACGTTTCAACTGTCCATTCGATTGAAGGCTATATCCTGCACGTTGCAAATATACACGCATCAGCAATGCACGGGCAGCCCCTTGCGTCACCCGTTCGGGACTGGAAGAAGCAGTTGCCCAATCCAGATTGTTCTTAGCGAAAGTAAGGTCGGATATAATCTCGTCATAAATCACATCCCTGTCCACACGTTCACCAAAAGCAGATTCGTAGGATGATGAATAAGATGTTTTGAAAGGCACATCTCCCCAATATCTCACCAAATCAAATGCGAGGAAAGCACGCAGAAAGCGAGCTTCCGCTTCCAATGCTTTCAGACGGGTATTTTCTGCGTATCCTGTCATGCCACAGATTCCGTCAATGGTGAGGTTAGCCCGGTCGATTCCCTCATATTTCAGTTTCCAGATACTTTCAATCCACGTATTCGTGGAGTTTAGCTGATAATGTGCAATATCGTGAACCTGATTGTCAGACTGCGTACGAGCCGTATAATAGGTATCGTCTGATGCAGGAGAAGCCATTTCGTACCAACCATAATGATTAAAGTCCGACAATGAACTATATATTCCCATCACTGACATTTCCGCTTTATCTTCCGAATCGAAATAGCGGTCCCGGTCATATTTTGAGTTAGGTTCTTCCGTCAGCAAATCCTCACAAGAGGAAAATCCTGTTGCCAATAGGGCGAATACGGCATATAATAGATGTATCTTTTTCATGATTACTATGTATTTAAAGAATTAAAATGCTACGTTGAGACCAAAAATAAAAGAACGGCTAAGCGGATATGCCCCAAAGTCAACACCCGGTGTCAAACCGCTTTTCATCGTAGAGACTTCCGGATCGAAACCTGAATACTTGGTCCAAGTCAACAGATTATTACCGGTGGCATACAAACGCAAGTTCTTCAATCCTACCCTTGCAATCAGTTTTTTAGGGAATGTATATCCCAAAGTCACATTACTTAGTTTCAAATAGGAAGCATCCTCCACTGCCCATGAATGAATATAATTGTCTCCTTGTTGAGCATCATGATAAGCAGCTACGGTTTTACCAGCATTCAGAGCAGCCAGTTCTCCGGGATCTGTCACTTTCTGCCCATCCGAATTGATGGTCATCCAACGATTAGAGCTATTCATCACATCCAATGCGTTGTAGTTCAAGCTACCTACCTTACTGGTAACCAGTTTGGTCGCATTCAGCACTTCGTTGCCATAGCTGAAAGTCAGGAATATACTTAAATCAAATCCTTTGTAAGTAAAAGAATTGTTCAAGCCTCCGTAGAATTTCGGTTGAGCGTTACCAATGACCGTTTTATCATTTTCATCAATCACATTATCATCTCCGGTCAAGTTCTTAAACTTCCACATACCCGGACGAATCCGGCTTTTATCACCATGATAAGGTATCCCATCTTTCAGGGTATAGGTCTGCGTAGAAGCATCATAATTGAAATCATCTACCTGATACAGCCCTTCGGTGATGTAACCATAGAACTGTCCTAATGGTTCTCCGACAGCAATACGATGAGTGTTTTGGTTAAAGCCGAACCTGGCTTCATAGAGTTGCACCGCCTCACCGGTCAATGCTTTCACGGAATTTTTATTGTGCGACAGCGTCAGTGTAGTGTTCCAACTAAACTTCTTTGTAGAGAAATTCACAGTATTCACAGTCAGTTCCACACCTACATTCTTCGTTTCTCCGGCATTAATCAACATACTCTGATAACCGGAAGAATAAGGCAGCTGGGCGTTAAGCAACAAATTACTACTCCTATTTATATAGAATTCGGGCGAAACAGTGATGCGTTGATTCAGAAATCCTAAATCGACCCCCATATTAAAAGTCTTGTTCGCTTCCCACTTCAGATCGGGATTCGGTATCTGCTTGGAAGCATAACCGGGAGTAAGCTGATCTCCCATAGCTGTGATGATGGAAGACATTAAAGCAAGGCTGTTATAGCTACCGATTCTGTTGTTACCCGCCAAACCGTATCCGATACGGAATTTCAAGTCGGAGAAAACATTCAGTTTCTTTATAAAATCCTCTTCACTCACACGCCAGGCTGCCGATACAGCAGGAAAATATCCCCATTTATTATTCTTACCGAATTTAGAAGAGCCATCCGCACGGAAAGTTGCGGAAAACAAATACTTATCGGTAAAGTCATAGTTGAGACGAGCGAAGAAAGAGAGCAGATTATCATCATAGTTTTCATCGGACGAAGCAACGGATGGAGTACCCAGACTCATATCTCCCAAAATGAACTCATCGGTAGGCAACCCACTGACACCGGATTCGAGTACACGAGTCCAGCGTTTTACAAATTCCTGTCCCAATTGCACTACTACTTTATGCTTCTTCTGAAAACGTTTATCGTAAGTCAAGACGTTAGAGGTCTGAAAACTTCCGGTCTCCGTATTCCTGATAGAGCCGTAAATACCGCTGCGTCTTCCCATAATAGATTGGTCGCCATAGAAAAGCTCCCGGCGGTAAAGCTGATAACGCATACCCGTATTGTTGCGGAAAGTCAATCCTTTGATGATTTTGAAAGTCAGTCCGCCATTGGCTTGCAAAGTACGTGTTTCCTTATTATCTTTTTCTTCAGCGGCGGCAATCAACGGATTCTGCATCACGTTTCCGTCTGCATCGCTTAATACAGGGTCTTCTCCTGCCAACAAATCCGAGTCATTGCCACGTATACCAATGGTAGGACGGTATTGCAAAATCTGAACCATTTTATTAAACTTTGCATCTACATTGCTTCCGCCTTCATTCGTACCATTTCCGGCAACACCTGCTCCATACACTTTCAGATAATCGAAGTTGATACGTCCTGTAACGGAGAGCCGCTTATTCACTTCGCTTTTCACGCTAAGCGCAATGTTATGTTTGTCGCTGCCGCTATATACCATCGCACCTTCATCCTTGAAGTAACCATAAGACATATTGTAGTTCAACTTATCATTGCCACCGTTGACGCCTACCCGGTAATTTTGCGTAACGGTAGTGCGTCCCATCGTACGGTCCAGCCAGTCGATACCTTTACGATTGCCGTAGTTCTCATGAAGATCGACAAAACCACCATAACGATTTTGCCATGACCGCATACTTTCCTCGGGATCAGTAGCATCTCCTAATGTTCTTTCATAATCCGCCAACACAAATTCCTCCACACTTAATACATCTAACCGCTTGGCAAGCGTACGCACACCGACATAAGAATCGAAAGTAAGAGTCGCTTTCCCTTCACTTTTCGTACCGCTTTTGGTGGTGATTACCACTACGCCATTCGCTCCCCGGGCGCCGTAGATGGCTGTTGCCGAAGCATCTTTCAACACGTCGATACTTTCAATATCGGCAGGATCAAGGCTGGACATGCCATCTTCCGTCGGAAATCCGTCGATAATGTAAAGCGGCTCATTGCTTTGTGTAATTGATATACCGCCACGAACACGCACTGACATCGTAGCACCGGGCTGACCGTCTGTCTGTATAATCTGCACACCTGCCATACGTCCCGCTAAAGCTTGGATTACATCAGACGAAGGAACTTTGAGCAAATCGTCGCTTCTCACAGAAGCCACGGAACCGGTAAGGTCTTTACGCTTTACTGTTGCATAACCGATAGCTACCACCTCATCCAACAATACCGACGCAGCTTTCATGGTCACATCAATCTGTTTTCTTCCTTTCACGGGTACTTCCATATTTTCCAATCCGATAAAAGAGAAAACCAAGACATCTTTCTGCGGATCACTAACGGTAATGGTGTATTTACCATTGATATCGGTAATGGTACCCGTGTTTTGTTTTCCTTTCACGGTTACATTTCCTCCAATCACTTCCAAGCCTTCGTTGTCCACCACCTTACCGGCAACGGTCAAATTCTGGGCATAAATGCCGGATACACCGACAAGAAGCAACAAAATGCAAATAATTCTACTTTTCATCATATTCTGTTTGTTATTTATATTCACTATGTTTCATTGTTTATCATTGATTTACTACCCAGGTAGATATGGGACTCCGGTCGGTCATTTCAACCACCTGATAAACCCCGTCTATCTCATCGTAAAGCAACGAGGAACCCGTATATTGTCGAGAGTAAAAATTGCCATTCAACGCAGGATTGTCTGTTCCATAACTAAATACTGCTTGTTCGGTGCGATGACTCACTGTCAGTTCCGGTGCCTTGGAAGCATCCAAAACCGCTTTGACCGTCCAGTCGCCTACATTAAAGGTATCACCGTCACGGTTAATAATAGAAACAGCCTCATCTCCTACCTGAATAATAGCCAGGAAACGGGTGGCAGAACAACCGTCAACCCGTGCAGTCAAGTGCCACTGGTTAGGATACTCCGCTCCGGTGATGGCGGGCGGCACTACGAAACGGTCCGTTTGAGACAGCGTAAAAACATGTCCTCCAAACAGTTGCGTCACTGCCACCCATCCTTGGGTTTTATTATTTGTAGACAACGTTTTCTTTGTTACATCCATCTTAAATTCCGTAGGACTATGCAATAACCACTCCCAGCGGACAGCTTCCGAAGCCTCCAGTTCATCATACACAATCACCGTATGAGGATGAAGCATCAACACATGCCGGCGGTATTTAGTCAACGGGGTGGCACCGAATCCATTTTCCGGTGTCTGCTCAATACCTGCCTGCTTGAAGTAGCCAACCCACATCGGGTCATTGCTGATACCTCTGTAAGCATGTGAAGCATCCCCCAAACAGTAACTGATATGCTGTCCGCCCATAGCACGCATCACACTGCCATAACCTTCGGTAGAATAAGGTTGTCCGATGCCGTTTACCAACAGTGAATTATGCGCCCTCGTATGGCGATAGGACATCAGATTATGAGCATCGCTGAAATTCTGATAATAGCCCGTACTGCGATACACATCGACACCTTTATACAACAGGTTAAAAGCATTCTGACTGGCAGTAGTGTGACTGCCGGACCCGAATGTACTGGAACGGAACGAGAGCGCAAGATCCTTTCCCGTATCTTCCGGAGCACTGTGCATGGCTACTTCACCAGCGTCTTTATACCATACCATTTTATCAGCCCCGGCAGGAAAAGCAGTGTTGTAATCCTGATCGGTGCACATCCGGTAAAGACGCAATTCATAATCCCGACGCAACAGGTCCCGACATTCTCCGGCATACCATCCGGCATAGGAATTACCCGTTTCACATGCCAGATAGTCAGCAAAGGCGGCAATCAGACGGTTGGGTTCACTCCCCTTTTCACTACTGTCACCAAAGCCGTTGCTTTTCGATCCCGGCGGGCAAGTATAAACCAACGAACGTCCGGCATTCTGATACCACGGATGTGATAGAAAATCGTACCGACTGATAAATGAAAGAAGAGACGGCATATACGCCAAAGTCAATATATTGGCACTGAAATAACCGGTACCATTGTGCCATATACCGTCGCGATTGAACCCGGAGGCAGGAGCGCGGGCTGTCCATAATTCGTAATAATACTCCATCATGGGCAGCACTTCGGAAGAATAAGCCGGTTTGTCGTAAAGCGACAAAGCCACTTGAAAGAGGACACGCATATTCTGCTGCCAAAAATGATTATCAAAGAGATGGTTTTCCTGAAAACCGCAATTTACCTTGTAATAGTAACGTGCCACACGCATCATCAGTTCTTCGGCAGCAGTACGATCGGAAGCAGACAAGTTATTATAAAGCAGATCGTAGGCTGCAACAAGACACCATGCGATGTTGCTGGCAGTAAAGTTGGATGCAAAAAGTTGTCCGTCAGCAGGGGGAGCGACAATCAACGCTTCGAGAAGCTGACGTAACTTTTCGGCATAAATTTCTTTTTGGGTTAAATGATAGGCCTGATAAAGATAAGTGGCATGTTGCCGGAGCTCTTCTGCACGGCTATATAAATCAGTCATTCCGGTGTATTCGGCTTTCAATGCCTGTGAAGCACGACTTTGTAGTTCTGCATATTCAGGGTGTGAAGTGACACGGTTACGAGCCTCTCCGATACGGTCGTCTAAAAAACAGTAAATACGAGGATGCAGACGGGGAGCATTTGCTAAGAATGTCTGAAAAGGAGGTGTTACAAATTCCGGTGTATCATTCTTTACTTCGAAACGATAGATAGCACTCCATTCACCGGGCGTAGTTCCATTAAGATTGGTGGAACGAAAGCGCCAATACCATGTGCCGACCTCCAAACGACGATGAAGATTATACATACACCATTCCTGCGGTGCGGAAAGTAGCGTTTCGGAACTGCTGAAATCTTCAGTACGTGAAAGGGAAAATTGCAGTCTTTCGCCCGTCTTCATGGCTTGAGGAACAATAAGAGGAGCAGGATTCAGATACAATTCATTATCTGCTTTGGGATAAGGTTGCGTCCGTATCTTATCCTGATAGGCATCGGGAATTCCGGCAGGCGTCTCTGGCTGCGTACTGTCCGGTTCGGGCAGCGAGTCAGATGTACAGCTACAGAACAACTGTACCATGAACAAAAGAAAAACCGATAGGTGAAATGTGGTGTGCATATTATTTTCTTTTCTAGGTATAAGATTAGAGGGCTATTTTCAAAAGTTTCAATGTAAGAAGAAGGTAAAGCGGGATGGGGGATCCCACTTTACTTGAACTTCTATTGAGTAAGGTCGATTATTCAGTGACTATTTAAAGATTGTAATCATTGGGCGGCAAAGAGCTTTCTGCGAACTACCAGTAACTTTCAGACTACTTGCTTTTGCATCCAGCACCTGCTTAGTTGTTTTATCCACGTTAATGATTACACCGGAAATATCTTTACTTCCATTAACCGTACAAGAGGCATAATATACGGACTCAATAGGATCCCGGTCAAACATTACACCATTTTCAAATGCAAATTCCGGCATTTCTCTGAAAGCTTGTCCACCAGTGGGCTCTACCTCTCCTATTTTAAATAACATTCCCATGAATTCACCTAATTGATCCACTGTAGGAATATACCATGAACTCAAACTTTCACCATCAAGCGGATGTTCATTCACCCAGCTATTATAAGTTGTCATAAATGCAACTTCTCCAATACCTGTAAGTAAAGTCTCTGTAGCCTGTGTTCCATTAGTTACTGTTGCATCTGTTGTAACTAAAGAGCTCATTGCGGCATTATTAAGAACCTGACGACCAGCCGCTACATTCTCAATCGCTACCGCATATCCGGCAATTGTCTTGCCCTGAAGTGCTACAGGATAATTAGCCGGCACATCACTACCGATAGCCTCCATTTTGAAAACAATACCGACAGCATCCGCTGCATCACGTACCACTTTACCTTCTGCATTGATATAACTACCAACCTTCATTTCCAACGCTTCATAATCCGGGTCTACTCCTACTTCAATGTCAAAGTTGCCATCTCCGATTTCAAATTTAGCCATAATCTGCATATTAGCATCCAAAGGTAATGTATTTGCCGGTATTTTAATCTCTTTACTATATCCGCCACTCAATGCCATGGTTATTTCTTCTGTAAATTTACCTACATTTGAAGGAGCAAAAAAGAAATTAGCGAACCAATTGCCATCCGCAGAAGCAAAACCTGCATTTGTATAAGTCACAGGAGTCGTAGCAGAACATTTACCCTCTAAAATATCATATCCACTCAAAGCGTTATATTTTATTTCCAGTTTATCAGCTGCCGCAGCTACTTCCGGATTCTTCGGTTTTACGCTCACATTGGCAAACGGCCGCTTCAATGTCACACTGGCATTAGCAATCGTTTCCAATTTTCCGCAGAAAGCGTCGCTGGCTGCCATCAACGCATCATTTGTCAGATCGAATGATGCAGTATTATATCCTACTGCTCTCAAATCAGCAGTGTTATATACTTTATTAGCGGCACCGCTTTCCGGTACATATTCAGCCCAAAACAATGCTTTCGACACTTCTTTTTGTTCATCTACAGAAATAGTGAAAGATACCTTACCGTCTGTAATCGGTTTAGTTACCTGATCGCCTATCTTATTGCCATCAGCATTCAGTAATTGCATGATACATTGCATCGTATAA
>SCPO01001315.1_pt1 | contig 18272 bp, 21 predicted proteins | sample 6106821 | NCBI WGS metagenome assembly SCPO01 (sample SAMN10720448, study PRJNA508395) | human gut metagenome | isolation source: Participant 2 stool, 0 month | host: Homo sapiens | collected 2017 | reverse complement strand
CGGGTTTTATTTCTACTTCCAGCACTACGATAGACTTGGCGGGAAGGAGTCACTTTCAAGAAACTTCGCGCATTGATAGCCGACGGTAACTGGCAGGCGGCTTCCACATTCAGTTTCTCAGAAACTATTGTAATCACCTATATTGTTAGCAGTCAGAATACGGCCGGTAACACTCTTGGCCTTTACCTCACCCAGTTCAACTCTATTTCCTGCGATTCCTGCAAATCCACATTAGACAAGGAAATATGAATCAAACCGTTTGCATCCCGTGAAGCGGTAGCACTTACCATCGGGACAATACGGTCGTCGCGTACAATCTTGCGTTCACAGTTCAGTTCAAAGGAAGATAAGTAGCATCCTGATGCACTTTATACATTTCAAAGACATGGTAAGTCGGTGTCAGAACCATCTTGTCGTCCTTTGTCAAAATCATAGACTGAAGCACATTGGCAATCTGGGCAATGTTTGTCATCTTGATGCGATCCGTATATTTATGGAAAACATCCAGTGTCAAAGAGGCCACGAAAGCATCGCGCAACGTGTTCTGCTGATACAGATGTCCACTGGACAGTTCCGGCTCTTCATCCCACCAGGTTCCCCACTCGTCCACCATCAAACCGATTTGCTTCTTCGGATCATATTTATCCATAATTGCCATATGCTTCTTCAGCACCGGTTCTATTTCCAGACATTTGCCCATAGTCCAATAATAATCATCATCAGTGAACTGTGTAGCCGATCCTTTGCTTCCACTCCATCCCATCACTGTATAATAATGTAAAGACACACCGGCCATACGGTGACCTACATTCTTCATCAGTACTTCTGTCCAGTTATAGTCATAATCACTGGCACCACTTGCAATCTTGAACAAGTGATTGCCATCATAGTCACGACAATAAGTGGAATAACGGCGGTACAAGTCCGCATAATATTCAGGACGCATACTGCCTCCGCATCCCCAACTTTCATTACCTACCCCAAAGAATTTCACTTTCCATGGTTTTTCACGACCGTTCTCCTTACGCAGTTTCGCCATCGGGCTACCTTGTTCGGAAGTCATGTATTCCACCCATTTCGCCATTTCTTCCACACTCCCACTTCCTACATTACCGCTGATATAAGGCTCACAACCTATCAGCTCACACAAGTTCAGAAATTCATGTGTTCCGAAACTATTATCTTCCACTGTACCTCCCAATTGTTATTGACCATTCGGGGGCGGTTCTCTTTCGGACCGATACCATCCATCCAATGATATTCATCGGCAAAACATCCGCCCGGCCAACGAAGCACCGGCACTTTCAAGTCTTTCAATGCCTGAAGCACATCATTACGATAGCCTTGGGTATTGGGAATTTTAGAATCCTCACCTACCCACAAGCCTCCATAGATACAGGTTCCCAAATGCTCTGCAAATTGCCCGTAAATATGTTTACTGATGATTTCTTTCCCTTGCTCGGGATGTACATTGATAGTCGCTTTCTGTTGGGCAAATACCGGCATTGCAGCGAACAATGCCAAGCCCATAAGTGCATTTTTCATGATTAAAAATAAAATAATTAATTATACTATATTTGCGTTCTCGTTTTTCGTTTGGTCAAATTTACACATTTTACATCAACCGGATAGTGGACAAAATTGTATTTTTAGGGGTACAAAATCGTCAAAGTAGAAAAGAAACGGATATTTGCCTATATTTGCATACAAAAAAGCCCGATAGACTAAAATGAATAAAAAGAAGCGTACTATTGTATGGATTGTTATCCTTATCATTATCCTGACAGGAGCAGGCGGTGCAGGAAGTATATATTACTATTTCTTTGCCAAACAATTCCAACTTACAAAAACCACCTATATTTATATAGACAGAGATGATAACCTGGATTCTGTATACCATAAAATAATCCGGAACGGACATCCTAAAAGTATGTTCGGTTTTCAATATCTGGCAGAAAAAGAGAAGTATGGCGACAATATACGGACAGGACGTTACGCTCTCAATCCATCGGACAATATGCGCTACCTCTTCCGACGTCTTTCCATGGGATACCAGACTCCCATTAATCTGACTGTACCCAGTGTACGCACCGTGGACAGATTAGTGCGGGCCGTTTCGCGCCAGCTCATGATTGATTCTCTGGATATTGCCAAATTAATTTCCGACAGTGCTTACTGTGCACAAATGGGATATACCCAAGAGACACTACCCTCCCTTTTATTCCTAATACTTACGAGGTTTATTGGAATATGAGTGCTGACGCTTTCATGAAACGAATGCAAAAAGAACATGCTGCCTTTTGGAATAATGACAGGCTGAAAAGGGCTCAACATATCGGACTTACTCCTGAAGAAGTGTCCACCCTGGCCTCTATCGTGGAAGAAGAAACGGCCAATGGTCCCGAAAAGCCCATGGTCGCAGGACTTTATATTAACAGATTGAATAAAGGGATGTTGTTGCAAGCAGACCCGACGGTAAAATTTGGTTTACAGGAATTCGGACTGAAACGCATTCTTTTCAAACATCTGGAAGTGGATTCTCCTTATAATACCTACAAACATGCAGGTTTACCTCCGGGACCTATCCGAATCCCATCCATCCAAGGATTGGAAAGCGTACTGAACTATACACAGCATCATTATATTTATATGTGTGCAAAAGAAGATTTCTCAGGCACTCATAATTTCGCTGTCACAGCAGCCCAGCATCAAGCTAATGCAAGACGCTATCAACAAGCGTTAAACCGGCGAAAAATAAAATAAAAGGAGCGGACTATAGGTCCGCCCTCCCAATGGATTATTTAATGTGTATCTATAAATCTTTCAGCAACCTTCCTTTGTATTGTCCTTTTTTCCCGGTCATCTTTCCATATTCCACTGCATGTACCGGACAAACATGGTAACAAGCCAGACATTGAGTACAGTTACCTCCCCAAACGGGACGATCCGTCACTGTTATATTGCCCACAGGACAAACCTTCTCACACTTCTTACAACCAATGCAGGCTTCCGTTGCATGAAAAGGCTTGGGAGACATCAGAAAAGCATTGAAAAGAGGGCGCAGCAAATAGGATTTAGTAAATGGAAGCGCACCTTCATGACAATTATATTGTTTCATTTGAGCCCTTGATGTAATTTCTTCGTTGATAAAACGCACACGGGCAACAGCATTCTGTACTTTCTGGGTTTCTATATCTTTATCATCTACATCAAAACCGGGCAAAGAAACATACGTATTCGGCATAGTAACCGAATAGCCGGCAACACATTGCCAACCTTTCCGGGTAACGGCAGAAGAAAAAATTTGTGCAGTCCGGCCTGTATCATCTCCGCAAGTACAGACAAAGAAAAGGTATCCCGGCTTATCCAACTTTAGCTGATGAATAAAACGAAGTACTATCTTGGGAGGGCCCCATGCATATACAGGAAAAACAAAACCTACTTTTTCCCCTTCTTTCAGCTTATACGCTTTGTTCCTGTCTATTTCCATAGCTATGGACAACAATTCCTCATTCTGTCCTTCCGCCAGCTGCCTTGCCACCCAAGCCGAATTACCTGTACCTGAAAAGTAAAATATCATATCCGTACTATTTTTATAAAAAGAAGCGATGCTAATCTTTTGAATTAGCATCGCCTTATAATGAAGCCGCACCAGTGATGCGATGAAACTCCGAATGACAGGTTTTGAGTGCTCTCCTCCTTTGTAATCCACCGGCATAAATGCTACCCGAAGGCGTGGCCCGCCATTGGAAGATGAAGCTATGTCTCGGTTTTCAGATTAGTTTGATGAGTTTCCCAATCCAACTAATGCGGCTCGCTTTTCATCTCTTTCCGTATGACAAATATACGTCCTTTTTATGATATAAACAAGAGTATAGCAGAATTTGTTTGTTAAAAATAATAAGCAAGAAAATAACTCTCTGTAATTCTGCTTATTGTTGTTTCCATTTCTTAAGGAAACATCACAAGGCATCCGCAATAAAAGAGCAACCCCGTAGAGATTGCTCTTTCATAAATCTTTATATCGCCGTTTACAGAAGAATTAAGCAGCTTTTGCTTTAGCAACAATTGCTTTGAATGCTTCCGGATGGTTCATAGCTAAATCAGCTAACACCTTACGGTTGATTTCGATACCTGCTTTGTGCAATGCACCCATCAATTTAGAATAAGACATTCCTTCCAGACGAGCGGCAGCGTTGATACGCTGAATCCACAAAGCGCGGAAATTACGTTTCTTGTTCTTACGGTCACGGTATGCGTAGGTCAAACCTTTTTCCCAAGTGTTTTTGCTACTGTCCATACATTCTTTCTTGCACCAAAGTAACCTTTGGTAAGACCTAAAATTTTCTTTCTTCTTGCTCTAGAAGCAACATGATTTACTGATCTTGGCATAGTTTTAATTCTTTTTGAATGTTAGCGCCACTGTTTCACACGGTGAACTTAAAGCTAAAGACATTCGGTTAATACTTTAAATAATACGTTTACGCTTTCGTTGTTTTTAGATTACTTCATGCAAAGCAATTCCTTAACCTGATCCAAGTTAGCATTAGCTACTAGACCTGAGTGTACAAGGTTTCTTTTCTGCTTTTTAGTCTTCTTAGTCAAAATATGACTGTGAAAAGCGTGCTTTCTTTTGATTTTACCTGTTCCGGTAAGAACGAATCTTTTTTTAGAACCGGAGTTAGTCTTGATCTTTGGCATCTTGTTTTAATTTTAAATTATTATTCAAATGGTGGTAACGCACTATACCGGCGCGTTACGCACTCTTTTTTCATTCTTTTGTTTCTACTGCCTTTTTCGGATTTTCCTTTTTAGCAGTATCCGTTTCTGCCTTCTTCGGAGAGCCCGCTTTCTTCGGAGCTAAAGAAATAGTCATTCTCTTACCTTCCAACAAGGGCATCTGCTCTACTTTTGCATATTCTTCCAAGTCATTCGCAAAACGAAGCAACAATACTTCGCCTTGTTCTTTGAAAAGAATGGAACGACCTTTAAAGAACACATATGCTTTCACCTTGTCTCCGTCCTGCAAGAATCCGATGGCATGTTTCAACTTGAAGTTGTAGTCATGATCATCTGTTTGAGGTCCGAAACGGATTTCCTTTACGTTTACCTTTACCTGTTTAGCCTTTTGTTCCTTTTGACGTTTCTTTAATTGATAAAGAAATTTAGAATAATCAATAATTCTACAAACTGGAGGAACAGCATTGGGTGAAATTTCAACTAGGTCAGCCTCATGATCCTCAGCCATTTTTAAAGCTTGAGCTATCGGATAAACTGCCGATTCTACATCGTCGCCCACTATGCGGACTTCTTTGGCACGAATCTGTTCATTGATTCTGTGTTGCCCTTTTAAACTGTCATTCTTCATTAAAAAACTTTTAGTTCCTGTTTGTTTCTTCTTATTTTAATTAGTATTTCTTTATCTTAACGCAAAAGAATACATAAAGGTTTAACAATGCGCTCTTTTGCAAACGGCTGCAAAGTTACCATTTATTTATCATATTAGAAACTTCTTCGGCAAGATTTTTTCCGAATTCTTCTATTTTCATGGTTCCTTTGTCTCCTTCGCCCTGCTTGCGGACTGCAACTTCACCGTTTTCAGCTTCTTTCTCGCCTACAATCAACATGTAAGGAATACGCTTCATTTCATTGTCACGAATCTTACGGCCGATTTTTTCATTACGGTCATCCACAATAGCACGAACATCGAATTTTCTCAGTTCCGCTTTCACTTGTTCCGCATACTCATTGAATTTCTCAGAAATAGGCAGAATAGCTACTTGGTCAGGAGTCAGCCACAGCGGGAATTTACCGGCAGTATGCTCAATCAATACGGCAACAAAACGTTCCATTGATCCGAAAGGCGCACGGTGAATCATTACCGGACGATGCTTTTGGTTATCCGAGCCCATATATTCCAACTGGAAGCGTTCGGGCAAGTTGTAGTCTACCTGAATTGTTCCCAATTGCCAGCGACGACCGATAGCATCTTTCACCATAAAGTCCAATTTAGGACCATAGAATGCAGCCTCACCATATTCCACTTTCGCAGTCAGGCCTTTTTCTTCGCAAGCTTCAATAATGGCCTGTTCGGCTTTTTCCCAATTCTCATCGCTACCGATGTACTTTTCGCGGTTCACCTTGTCACGAAGAGAAATCTGAGCTTCCACATTCTCAAAATTCATAGACTTGAACACAATGTTGATGATATCCATCACGCGAAGGAATTCTTCCTTCACTTGGTCGGGACGACAGAACAAGTGAGCATCATCTTGTGTAAAACTGCGCACACGGGTCAGTCCGTGCAATTCACCACTTTGTTCGTAGCGGCATACGGTTCCGAATTCCGCGATACGCAACGGCAGGTCCTTATAAGAACGTGGAGAATTCTTATAAATCATACAGTGATGAGGACAATTCATCGGTTTCAGGAAATATTCTTCCCCTTCTTCGGGTGTATGAATAGGCTGGAACGAGTCCTTACCGTACTTGGCGTAGTGTCCGGAAGTGATATACAGGTTCTTGTTGCCAATAGGCGGACACATTACTTCCTGATAATCATAACGGGCCTGGATACGGCGCAAGAAATCCTGCAAACGGATACGCAAGGCAGTACCTTTCGGCAGCCACATGGGAAGTCCCTTGCCCACCATATCGGTAAACATGAACAAATCCATTTCCTTACCTATCTTACGATGGTCGCGTTTCTTGGCTTCTTCCAACATTACCAGATATTCGTCCAGCATTTTCTTCTTCGGGAAAGTTATACCATAAATACGTGTCATCTGCTTGCGGTCTTCCTGTCCTCTCCAATAAGCACCGGCTACAGAAAGCAGCTTGATAGCTTTGATAGGAGCGGTAGAGGTCAAGTGAGGACCACGGCAAAGGTCGGTAAACGCACCTTGTGTATAAGTGGTGATGTGTCCATCCTCCAGTTCGGAAATCAATTCACATTTATAAGTTTCACCTCTTTCACCGAATTTCTTCAATGCATCCTCTTTAGCGATGCTCTGACGCACCAATATCTCTTTCTTTGCAGCCAACTCGGCCATCTTGGCCTCGATAGCGGGTAGATCTGCTTCCTTAATGATTGCTTCACCCGGGTCTACATCATAGTAAAAACCGTTTTCAATGGCCGGACCGATACCAAACTGAATGCCCGGATAAAGTTCTTGCAATGCTTCGGCCAGCAAGTGGGCACTAGTGTGCCAGAAAGCATGTTTGCCCTGTTCGTCTTCCCATTTATAAAGAACGAAGTTTGCATCTTCATTGATAGGGCGAGATAAATCAATCGTTTCACCGTTCACGCCACAAGCTAAAACATCTTGTGCCAGCCGTGAACTGATACTTTCTGCAATCTGCAGACCAGTAACTCCTTCGTTATATTCGCGAACGGAGCCGTCGGGGAATGTTATCTTTATCATAATCTTCTATTTATATTCTTTCTTGAGGATGCAAAAATAACGAAATCTTTTTGACTTATCCTCTTTTTAGCAAAAAAATGTTATTCTTTTCGTTCCGTAAAGCGTTTGATGATATTGTAAGCAGAGAAAAGCCCCAACTCACCTGCTTTACTCAGGTCCTGTATACCTTGCCTGTTGTTACCCAAGAAAATATGTGTCAAGCCGCGATTGAAATAAGCATCCGCAAATTTAGGGTCCAACTGGATGGCTCTGTCATAATCAACAATTGCCGCACGATAGTCTTTCAAGATAGAAAGCACATTACCTCTATTATAATAAGCATAGACAAAATCCGGAGCCAGCTCAATCACCTTGTCCAAATCGCGCTTTACCATTTCATAGTCCGCAGCTTTCACTGCACTCTTCTCTCCCGGACCGGCTTTCAAATCATACTCTTTTTCCATCTTCTGGTATTCCAGCTGCTTATAACGGATGAGAGCACGGTTGAAATAAACCGGGAAGAAATGATCTTCTATAATAATAGCCTGATTCAAGTCTTCAATGGCACTTGCAAAATCCTGCACCAGATAAAAGTCCAATGAACGTGCAAAACGTTTGTTCACATCATTCGGATCAGCCACAATGGCAGCAGTCTGTTCGTCAATGGATGCAAAATGTTTTGTAGCTTGTTCTTCCGTCAGAGGAGCTTCCTCATTAGTTATAATCAGACGGCCGGGAAGTACTTTCTGATTATTCAATGTTTCAATGAACTTATAATAGTTGACCTGTCGCTTCACGTCATCATGCTTTTCATAATAGGTAAGCACGAACATGGGCTGGGGAACAATATTCACATTCTTATCCTGCACGCGTCCACGATAGTCACTCTTATATTTTTCTTCTCCCTCTTCGTTGTCGGCAACCACTATCTTACGATAGTTGTTCATGTTCTTATCGGACTTCTTACGGGTTTTATTATTCTCCGTATTATCGGCAGTCTGCTTATTAGGATCTACTCCGCTCTGTTTATCCAGCTGTGCTTTCAACACCTTGAATTCATCTGCATCAGCACCTTTCACATCCCCTATTTTCCTACGCGCCTGCGCTCTGTACTGATATCCCAGCAAGAAATTGGGATATTCATTTATCACCGTAGAATAATCTTTAATTGCCCTTTATAATCTCCTGTCTGATCCAACAACAGACCACGGTTGAAAATAGCCATCATATTGTCGGGCTCCATTTCGATAACAAAATTAAAGTCTTGAATAGCCCGGTTGTCATCGCCTACTTGTGCACGTAACAAGCCCCGGTTATAATGGCCGATGAAATTATTGGGATCAATATCCAATGCAATATCATAGTCACTCATCGCTCCTCTCAGGTTATTCTGATGGTAACGGGCCAAAGCACGGTTGATATAAACACCTGAATTCCGGGTGGACAGACGGATGGCATGATCAAAATCGGCTTCCGCATCTTTATATCTCTGCTGTTGCAGACGAAGGATAGCACGGCTGGCCCATGTATCTGCATCATAACGGTCTATTTCAATCGCCTTGCCAAAGTCTTTTTCGGCAGCCAAAGTATCTTTCTGCTTCAAATCCACCTCACCACGCATCAAATAGGCCTTTGTATATCGGGGGGAAATGGCGATCAGCTTATCCAGATCATTCTTCGCCCCCTTATAATCCTCCTGTCTGATACGGCAAAGGGCCATATTATGCCATACCCCTATGTTCTCAGGAGCAAACTCCAACGCCTTGGTATAATCTTCTATAGCTCCCGCAAAATTATTCTGCTGGATCCGTGCCAATCCACGCACCTGATAAGCACTTACCACAAACGGATTCCTCTCAATAGCTTCCGAACAATCACTCTCCGCCCCCTGAAAATCATCCAAATTTATCTTCGCCAGACCTCTATAGAAATAAGGATCAGACAAATAAGGCTTTGCATTAATCACCTGATTGAAATATTGAATCGAAAGGACATAATCCTCAAAATAAAGCGCATTACGCCCTATCGCCATCACCCTGTCCGTATTTATCTGTGCCGAAGCCACTACAGGGAACATTATTAATAATGTATAGAGTATCCGTTTTATCATTTTGTATTTATAAAAATACGGTTTTCCCACAAATGCGCCACTGGTGGCTCATAGATCAAAATTGCGGAGTTATCATTTTATAGTCTTGACCTTATAGGAGCAACGCGCCTTGCCCTTCAGCATGGCCCCCAGCTTTCCTTTAATCATCTGTTTGCGTAATGCAGACAAATGATCAATGAACATTTTTCCGTCCAGATGATCAAATTCATGCTGCATGACCCTTGCCAAATAGCCTTCCACCCACTCGTCATGTTCTTTCAGCTCCTCATCCAAATAAGTCACATGAATACGGTCCGGACGTTTCACCGTTTCATGGATACCGGGCAAACTCAAACAACCTTCTTCCATGCTGACTTCCTCTCCACCCACTTCTAAAATATGAGGATTTATATAGGCACGGCGGAAATCCTTGAATTCGGGCAAGTCATCAGACATCACATCCAAATCAATAGTTACAACACGAATAGGCAGACCTATTTGCGGAGCAGCCAAGCCCACACCATCTGCACGATTCATGGTTTCAAACATATTTGCTATCAACTCTTTCAAATTAGGGTAATCCGGGGTAATATCCTCTGCTTCTTTACGCAACACCGGTTGTCCGTACACATAAATAGGTAATATCATTTTTCTTAATCTGTTTTTATTTATTAAATATATTTCTTCGACTCCAAATAAGACTGTAAGATTATCGTAGCACTGATTTCATCAACCAAGGCTTTGTTCTGTCTGTCTTTTTTCTTCAAGCCTCCATCCAACATGGCTTGGTGGGCCAATACGGACGTAAACCGCTCGTCAACAAACTCTACCGGTATATCCGGTAATTTTTTCCTTAGTTGATTGACAAAAGGGACAATATTACGCATATTTTCCGACTCCTGATTATTCATTTGCTTAGGATGCCCCACAATGATGCGTTCCACAGGCTCTTTTCCACATATTTCAGAATAAAGTCCAGTAGTTGGTGTGTAGGAACAGTCGTCAACCCGTTTGCAATAATCTGCAAAACATCCGTCACAGCCACACCTGTGCGCTTTTTACCGTAATCTATCGCTAATATTCTACTCATATAGTTTGCAAAAATACAAATTTATTCCATACCTATTTTATATATAAAGATTAAAATATGCTTTTTTGTTTTTTCAAAAGGAATGATTCATTTCGTTTAATTTTATTTGCTATTTAAAAAATAGTACTTATTTTTGCACCGAATATGTGGTTTAACGTAGAGGCCGCATAATTGTTAAATCGAAACAGGTATTTGTTATAAAATGAAAAATCAGAGCTCTTCCAAAGGAGTTTCATATAGATGTTTGTTGTATTGTATAGCTATATTGTTGCTTGTTATGATTCCATTAAAAAGTTTCAGCCAATCAACAGGAGAATTAACAACAGACAGTCTTGTAAAAATGGGATTTGAAAATGTAAGATGGACAGATACTCCTGAAGAAAGAGTTTATGTGGTTGAAAACAGTGCTTACAAAATTCAAGCGTTGGGCATCAGAAAGGCTGTAGATATCATACAGTCGATGGGATTACCCAAGGACAAATCTTGTAAGTTGATTGTTACCAACTATAATATACCTCAGGTCTCACTGACCTATCAGCCTCTTGCCGGTGACACAACAGTGGTAAGCGGTGAAGACTGGAAAGTCAGTTATGATATAGGTGACAGTTGGGACAAGGTGAAGAAAGAAAAGAAAAAGAACAGTTCGCTGTTTAAAGTAGATATTATGGTATATCCTCAATTATCATATATGAATATGATTATTACACAAATATATCAGGTGTTATTTGACTTAAGCCCAGCTATTGAAGTTTCCTTATGGCCAGGAAGTAAGTTAACAGGACAGATAAAGATACCTGTGTATAACGATGGATATGGGATATTGGAAGATAAAGTTCATCCGGGACATATAACCCTTTCCCAGCGTTTCCGTCTGCCATATAATATATATGGGAAAGCAACTATAGGCTATTTTAATGCAGACAGATGGGGAAGTGATTTATCATTGTTTTATCCGTTTAAAGACGAACGTTTCTCTATAGAAGCACGTATTGGTTATGTAGGTATAGGTTATTGGAATGGCTTCAAGCTACATTATGATACGAAAATGACAACAACATGGACAATTGGAGGAAACTTTTATTGGCCGAGATATAATACACAATTTAGCTTAAAAGGAGAAAGATATTTATTAGGAGAAAAAGGTATCAAGTTTGAAATGATACGTCATTTCCGATATGCGTCCATAGGTTTTTACGCAATGAAAGCAGAACATGCCAACAGTAATGGTGGATTCAGGTTTCAAGTCGCGCTTCCTTTTTATAAAAACAAAAGACATAAATATATACCGCGTGTAAACTTCTCAAATAATATGGGAATTATTTATAACGCAGGAAATGAACGAAAATATTATAAACAATATAAAGCTGAAACGAGTGACAACATAATGGAAAGTAATAGTTTTAATCCATATTTTATTAAATCAGAATTATTAAAATTTTAATTTTATCGAGATGAAAAAAAACAAATTTTTAAGTGGTTTAAGTGCTAAATTGGCACTGGCCATAGTAGCATTGACAACAACAATGTTTACTTCTTGTGAGAAGGAAAATATTGGAATTGAGGTTACCCCCGTAAATGCAAAATTTATTATAACCCCCGTGGTTATTGATGCGACTACAGGTACAGATGTAACTCAAAGTGCAGAAATTTCTTTCAGTAAAGGTAACGGAACCTACGAAGGTACACCTGAACTAGCTAGTGAATCCATTAATATAAATGCAAAATACAAGGGAATGACTGGTTCTGCATCAGTTACTATTCCTGCACTAAAAAGGACAGTTTGCTCTTATTCCGGTAAATTACTATTATCTTAAGCGAGAATTTCTGCACAAAAAGTAACAGTAAGTAAGACCCAACTACAACTAAACACAGTGGGTTCAAGGATAATACCAGTGATTATTGGTATTACATTACAGTAACTTATATTGAATAAGAAGCTAAAGTAGGTTCAGAAGTTGTTAATATTAATGCTATTAACAGTTACATTGAAACTCTTGTTAACTAAAGAGCCGAGAAGACAAAGTGACTCTAAATGATGTACAGGTATTAGCACATTCTCGTTTTAGTGTTTTGTGGACTGATATGAGAAACAACATCTGTTTATCAGATAATCGAAAAATCACCTAAAAGAGATGGAAATCCTGTTGCAAGCTTCACAGTCGATTCTTACAATACTATAGTTTCTCCTAAAAATGAGCAAATACCGGGTCATGGACATGCTCCAAGTCACGGCCACGGTCATGGACATGGAGATGACAGCAATGCCGGTGGTGGTATTATTATTGCAGACTAATAGCCAGTTAATATTTTGATTTAATCACTAAAAACATAATATAATGAAATATAAATTTTTAACCCTGTCTTTATTATTGGCAGGCGTATGTGCAACAACAATTAAAGCACAAGAAACTAATTATTATACTCCGAAATGGAGCGATAATATTTTTATTAGCGTAGGTGGTGGTATACACTCTGTAGCAAACGATGGTTTAACAAATATCTCCGAATTTCAGTATTTCGCTTGGTAAATATATTACTCCGACTTGGGGAATACGCGGTCAAGTAAATGGTATACACAAACTTGTGCTTTATAACAGTTACTACCAACACAACAAGAACTATGTTGGAGCGAATATTGATGCAATGGTAAACTTGTCATCTTTATTTGCAGGCGCTAATCCTAACCGTTTCTTTGAAGTTTATGGTTTTGTAGGTCCTCAGTTATCTGTTGCAAAATCACAGAATGTAACAATTAAAATGATGGAACAATGGTTCCCGAAGGTGAAAATAAAGTAAGAGCACGTATAGGCGCTTCTGCCGGTTTAGGTTTAAAGTTTAACTTAAACAATAAATGGGCTATCGATGTTGAAGCTCGTGGTGCAATCGCTCCTTCAATCTTCGGTAACATCAGCGATCACCGTAAGGCAGAAGGTACAGGTATGATCACAGCAGGTGTAAGCTATACTTTTGGTGGCAAGAAGTTTGCTAAAGTTGAAGACCGTGTAGTAGAAAAAGAAGTGATCAAGGAAGTGGTTCGTGAAGTTCCGAAAGAAGTAGTCAAGGAAGTGATTAAAGAAGTTCCTAGCGCTGCAGAAGTTGCTATCTTCTTCAAGATCGGTAAAGCAAAGATCAGTCCGGAAGGCATGGTTAATGTACAGTTAATGGCTAAAGCTATCAAAGCTAATCCTAACGCTAAGTACAAAATCGCAGGTTTCGCTGATAAAGCTACAGGATCTGCTTCATTCAACCAGACTTTGTCTGAAAAACGTGCTCAGGCTGTTTACGATGCATTGGTTGCAGAAGGCGTAAAAGAAAGCCAACTTGAAAAAGTTGCTATGGGTGGAACAGACAACATGTTTGGCAAGAACTATCTGAACCGCGTAGTTATTCTGGAAGTAAAATAATCATTGCTACCTGATAAAACTCTGATAAATTAAAGAAGGGGGTATCGTAACAAACGATGCTCCCTCTTTTTTTCTTCAACTGCATTTTAATCACATAAGCAGCAACAGCAAACAAACCGTATAACAAGAATCTACGAATCTTGGCTATACAATTCCGGAAACCAGAGGCAGCATTTACCGAATCTTGTAACAAGATACCGGGCTATATCACAAACAAAAAGCTTTTTTAAAATACTCCCAGGATATATAAACAAAGGGCATATAATGTTGCAGGGTAAGCATTCGGCCTCGGGCGTGTTTCTCTCAAGTTATAATAAAGTCAAAAGCCAGACGAAGCATGTCTGGCTTTGACTTTATTATAGCTTTCCTGTTTATCCTTTCCAATTAAATGGCAGTAAATCGGTGTAATCGTTTTTCTCTTCTCTTTCTTTCTCCTGTACCCTAATCAGCACGTCCTGCATCCATAGTTTTGGGTTCACCTTATTTTCCCTACAGCATCCCATCAGTGAAAAGAAAATTGCCGCTGCATGTGCTGCCTCATGTGATCCGGAGAAGAGCGTATTTTTTCTGTTTAAAGTCAACGGCCTTATAGAACGCTCCACCGGATTATTGTCAATGCAGAACTGTGCGTCATTGACATATCCGGACAGTTGTTCAAAGCGTGTGTACATATAGAACATGGCCTTGGCAATAGGCGATTTATCGACCGTATGTCCATATTCCTCCTTGCACCATTTTTCCAGTTCTTTGATAATATGGTACGATTTTTCCCGGCGAAGCTTTACCACCGCCTCCCCTTCCAGATGTTCCATTCTGATTTTCTCCTCCACGGCATACAGTCCGCCTATTTGTCCAAGTGCATGCCTTGCTCTGGGAGGGTCATTTCCTTCCGCTTCCACAAAGTTGCGCCTGACGTGCGCCCAGCAGCACAGATGCAACTTTCCGGGTAGCGTGTCGAACTTGTCATATACTGCAAAGCCGTCACTCTGTACCACCCGGACCTGTCCTGCCAGCAGTGTGTCTATTCCGCTGCTGCCACGGCCCTTGTGATATTCAAAGAAGGGGTATGGAACCGGGGCAGATAGAAGTTCCACATATACCCGCGGTGAAGAGCACCGGGCCGGTCGCTTTCAAGTACGGGATGGGGTGTCTCATCGGCCATGACGTAATAGCTGTCCTTGACCAGTTCACGAAGTTCATTATAGATTGGTTCCAGACGCTGTGCGGCAGCCATCATCCAGTTACTTACGGTGGAAGGACTCAGATGGATTCCTTCACGCTCAAAGATATCCAGCTGTCTGTGCAGAGGCAGGTGGTCGTAATATTTGGCGGTAGCAATGTGGGCCAGTACACTTTCCGAGGCATTGCTGTGGGGATGTGCCATTACGGGCATGGGAGCGGTTATGATACGACCGTCGGCGAGCCGGTATTTAGGACGGATGATGCGTTTCACATAGAATCGGGCGGGGCTGACAGCATACTGTTCGCTCACTTCCTCTCCCAGCTTCGTCGCTCCCTCCAACGAAAGGCCTTCCGGCATGGGAATGATAATCTCCTCACGGGGAAGGGACGGGTCGATGGGCTTACGGGCGTGGGGAGTGATCTTTTCGTGAAGCTTTACGGAAACGATTGTAGCCATTCTCCGATGTGACGGATTTCCCAGCGGTTTTCTGTTCTTCCGCTACCGGGTCATTGACATCGGACGGAGACTCGAAACAGATGCTCAGCTGGCCGGCATCTTCGGGAAGATGACGTTTTTCACTGGATTTACCCCATAAACGGCGTGTCAAGTCAGCCAATTTCCATCTCAGATCGGCAATGACGGCTGTACAGGCCGAGATTTCTTCGACCTGGCGGGAATACTCCTGCAAAGAGGCTTCGTATTTTCTCTGAAGTTCCGCATGCTCCTTTTCAAGGCATTCATGTTCCTTGCGCAACTCTTCGTACTCTTCCAAAGTAAGGGTAATAACCGGTTCTTTCACTGTACATCCACTTTTTATTATGTGGCAAAGTTATCAAAATAAAACTGCACGGCTTATAGAATGGGAATTACTTTTCAACTGTTTTCCGATACTTTTTAACAGTAAGCAGCTCATTCAGGCGATTCCAGGAAATTTGAAGAAAATCCTTCTTCCGTTCCTCCTTTTTCAAGAGGAAAGAACCGCGATTCAGACGACGGCATTCCAGACGGTATTCGTCGTCGCACCGATAAAGGATATGCAACCTGCTACGGGAGCGGTCGGGAAAAATATGACAGCTCTGCTCTGACACGCAGGAACCCGTGTGTCGGATGACCTCGCCACAAAGACCGTCAATACCTTTATGGAAATTACAACCTTGGGGATAAAGGTAATAAGACCAAAAGGACTGCTGCGGAAAAGGCCAAGACCTAAAGGGAGAAGTAGGTCCTGAGGGGAATGGATACCAAGGCTGGAAGACGAAACTTTATAACGACGGCCGCCATCAAATATGAAAAGAACAGAATCAAAATGGTTAGACTCGGAAAGAGAGTACGTAGTTTATCACTTTCGCTAGAAAATTCTAATACTGAACACATAATGGATTAAGATTATAATGAAGCCACAAAGGTAGGAAGGAAAAGAGGGGAAAAAAACACGCACGAGGCCGAATGCTTACATTCTTCCTTTTCAATTTATCGTTTCACCTTAGTGATAAAACTTCATCACTAAGGTGAAACGATAAACAAAAAGCGGCCTGCAACGATTTCTATCGGACGAAAAACTGTGTGTATCCTTGGCTTGACTATATAAGATAGCGCGTGGCAAGATTGCCATTCAAGAGGAAAAGGTCTCGCCTCGGAAATAGAAGACCGGGCGGGGGGAGTCTGGAACAAACTTACAGAGATGAAGAATTTATGAAGGATTGAAAAAAAATCCTTCATAATAAGTGGCAGTAAATCAACTTGCTAAGCCATAATGAAGAATTTGAAGGAAAAAACGGTTAAAACTTATTTCCTTCCCTAATTCCTTCCAGTCCAGGATACCCTTGTCCAGATTATACACCTTGAATCCTTTTTTTACCAGAATGTTGGCGGCATTGCGGCTGCGTCTTCCACTTTTGCAGTAAACGGCTACGGGGCGGTCTTTTTGAAGAAGCTCCTCGATGTTTGTGCCAAACTCATTGTCCAATACATTGATATTGATGCTGCCCGGTATATGGCCTTCGGAATATTCGGCTACCGTGCGTACATCAACCAGTTGGATGGTCTTGTCCTGTATCATTTCCTCAAACTGGTCGGAGGATAGATTCTTGAATTTGTCACTGTCTTTGCCGGTACATGCCCATAATCCTAGTGAGAATGCGCAGATGAAGAATACAAAATAGATGGTCTTTATCATAAAATGGAATGTTTTGATGTTTTTGTTTGCTAAAAATAAAAGATACGACTAGTCATACCTTCTTTGTAAGTACGGATGTTGAATACAATCTTATCGCCTTTATGCAGTTTGCCGGCGTATGCCCACAAGGGAACAGACAGATAGACTTTACGGTTGAAACCTTCGATGTCATTATTCCTGTCATGATAGAGTGTCAAGTATAATGTTTGTTCTCCGTCTTTGTTCTCCAGTTTGTTCTCAATAAAGTGATAACCGTGTTTCTGGTCTTTGACTTTGACTTGTAAAATCAGGTTCAGGTAATTCCCACCCCGCCAAATGCTTTGAATGGCTACCGGGTCGGTCTTTATCTCCTTGAATTTAGATTCGGACAAAGGAACAGGAGAAATAACCAGTTGGGTATTGTAAAGCATGGCTTCTTTTTCTGCTTCTTCCGAGTCTGTCAATGGAGCGTACATGGTAACCGTGCGGTACGTGGTGTCTGGTGCCAGTCCGTCAAGACCGGTACGTGACTGGATGCGCCACTCTGTCCCTTCATCCGTTATCAGATACCGTCCGGTTCCTGTATGGTCGGTTTTCAAGTCGATCATATCTGTCAGAACATTAGGATATACATAGTCGTCTTCACCGCACGCCGAGAAGCAAAGAGGTTAGAAAAGATAAAATAACGACTTTTCTCATGTTTATTATTTTCTTTTCAGGGTGGACTGTAACATCCACCCTTTACGGTAAACGTTCTTATCCTTTGCCGCTTCAGGTAATTTGATGAGCGGCGGCCATAGTCAGCAAAGCATGACGCAGGAAGGCGGTGTCTTTGTTAAAGATCGACTTTGCAATCTGCCGTTCCAGATATTTTCAAAGTGCTCTTTCTTCTTCTGTACCGGCCGTGAAACGGTTGTCTCCCATCAAGAGGTCACACGCTACATAATT
>SCPO01000450.1_pt1 | contig 18282 bp, 34 predicted proteins | sample 6106821 | NCBI WGS metagenome assembly SCPO01 (sample SAMN10720448, study PRJNA508395) | human gut metagenome | isolation source: Participant 2 stool, 0 month | host: Homo sapiens | collected 2017 | reverse complement strand
GTTGGTTCCGGAGGATACAGAATGTGTGATAACCATTGGCGGAGACGGCACCCTGATCCAGGCGGCCAGAGATCTGGCAGGCAGGAATATCCCTCTTTTGGGAGTAAACCGGGGCCATTTGGGATTTTTAACCAGATCAGCTCTCAGGATGAGATTGAAGAAGCCATTGCTTTGATCGAGAACCGTTTTGAGCTGGAGCGGAGAATGATGATACGGGGAACAGGTTTCATCAGGGAAACCCGTATTTCAAGATATTGCGCTAAATGAAATCGCTGTTACCAGCCGGGTTCCCCTGCGGGTACTCCGGTATCAGGTATCAGTGAATGATGAATACTTAAACCATTACAGCGCAGATGGAGTCCTGGTGGCAACGCCCACCGGTTCCACGGCCTACAACCTGTCCGCCGGTGGGCCAGTGATGGCTCCGGCAGGCCGGATGATGGCCCTGACTCCGGTGTGTCCTCATTCCCTAAATGCGAGAAGCATTGTGCTCGCAGCAGAGGATCGGATCCAGATCGGGGTATTAAGCAGCGGAAGAGTTTCCTTTGACGGAGATTCCTGGGCAGATCTGGAGACGGGGACTGCCTGATCGCAGAGCGTTCCGCTTTGGAGACAGTGATGATCCGAAGGAAAAGCAGTCGTTTATGCAGAATTTAAGCGATCATTTAAGCGGAATCTGAGAAACAGCCACAAAAGCTCTGCGCTTTGCAGAGCTTAACAAGGAGGAAAGATAGATGAAGGTAGAACGCCACAGTAAAATTGTGGAACTGATCGGGAAATATGAGATCGAAACGCAGGAGGAACTGGCTGAAAAGCTTAACCAGTCTGGTTTTAATGTGACTCAGGCGACTGTTTCCAGAGATATCCGTGAATTAAAGCTACAAAGATTCAGGGAGACAACGGAAGACAACGGTATATGGTTCTTGAAAGTCCAAGAGGAACCTCTGCGATCAAATATATCCGTATTTTAAAGGATGGTTTTATGTCCATGGATATGGCACAGAACATTCTTGTGATCAAGACCGTAGCCGGTATGGCAATGGCAGTGGCGGCCGCCCTGGACGCCATCCATTTTCAGGAGGTAGTAGGCTGTATTGCAGGATGACACCATCATGTGTGCGGTACGCAGTGTGGATGACACGATCATCGTGATGGAAAAGATCAAAAAGATGGTGGAGGACTGATCGATATGTTATTAGAGCTGCACGTTAAAAATCTGGCCCTTATTGAAAGAGCAGATGTGGAGTTTGGCGAGGGCCTAAATATTCTTACCGGCGAGACCGGCGCCGGTAAACATTATAATCGGCTCCGTGAGTATGGCTCTGGGAGGAAAGGCTTCCAGAGACAGCATACGCCACGGAGCCGATTATGCCTATATAGAGCTCGTTTTTTCAGTCAAGGGAGAAGACAGGCTGCGGGCGCTGCGGGAACTGGATACAGAACCTACCGAGGATGGCCTGGTGATCATCTCAAGGAAAATCACCCCGTCACGCAGTATCAGCCGCATCAATGATGAGACAGTTACGGCAGCAAGGCTGAGACAGATCACAGGCTTGCTTTTAGATATTCACGGTCAGCATGAGCATCAGTCTCTGCTGTATAAATCAAAACATCTTGAAATCCTGGATGCCTATGTCAAGGCTCAAACCCAACCGGCAAAAAAGAAGATGGAAGAGGAATACAAAAATTACTGTATTCTAAAGAAACGGCTATCCTCCTTTGAGATGGATCATGACGCCAGACTCAGAGAAGCGGACTTCCTGCGTTTTGAAATCCAGGAGATTGAAGAGGGCAATATAAAAGAAGGGGAGGAGGAGGAGCTGACCGCTCGTTACCGCCGTTTCTCCCATGCAAGACGCATTGCTGAAAATCTGAATGAAGCCTATGACAGCCTTCAGGCATATGCAGTTACAAGAGCCCTTCGGTCGGTGGAGCAGGTGACAGAGTATGATGAAGCATTGCAGAGCATAAGAGATCAGCTTTATGATGCAGAGGCCATATTAAGTGATGCCGGAAGGAAATTTCAGCTTATATAAGCAGTATGGAGTTTGATGAGGAAAGCTGGAGACAGACGGAGGAGCGTCTGGATCAGATCCACAGCCTCCAAAACAAATACGGAGCTTCGGTTTTGGCAATCCAGGCCAGTCTGGAAGAAAAAGGAAACGCCTGGAAGAACTGGAAAATTATGATGCATTTAGGGAACAGACGGAAAAGAAGCTGAAAATTTCCACGGATCATCTTTGCAGACTCTGTACAGACTTATCAAAAAAAAAAAAAAAGCATCGGTGGAGCTTGTAAAACGGATCCGGAGCGGACTTCTTGATTTAAATTCCTGGATGTGGAATGATATGGAATTTGAAACGCTGGATCATTTTACGCCGGATGGCTGGGATGAGGTTCAGTTTCTTATTTCCACCAATCCGGGACAGCCTATGCGTCCTTTAAAGGATGTGGCTTCCGGAGGCGAGACTCTGTATTATGCTGGCGATCAAGACGGTGCTGGCGGATTCCGATGAGATCCCCACGCTTATTTTTGATGAAATTGATACAGGCATCAGCGGACGCACAGCCCAGAAAGTATCAGAAAAGCTTTCTTATATTGCAGGCAGCCACCAGGTGATCTGTATCACCCACCTGCCTCAGATCGCAGCTATGGCGGATATCCATTTTGAAATACTTAAATCGGCCAGTGAGGGTTCCACTGCTACCACCATTGAACGTCTTGGACGGGAGAAAAGCATAAGAGAGCTTGCCAGATTGTTAGGCGGCGCGCAGATCACAGAGGCAGTTCTTAAAAATGCACACGAAATGAAGGATTTGGCAGACCAGACAAAAAGCCATGGATGGAAAGATAAAACCAGATTGAAATATGCCATGCAGACTCATACTAATGACAGGATCATTAGAAAGGAGGCAGGGCATATGATGAGGAAGAACAGGGGTTTACCGGAAGCTGGCCCTGGGGTTCTGGCTGTCAGCCATAGCCGGAGGGTCTTTGTGGCATCTTGCATACCGGGCAGTACCCGATCAGATCAGTATGCTTGAAAACCAGAAAGAGGAATTTTCATTTTCTCTGCCCTGGCGGGCTACGCTTTCCAGCGAAAGCGCAGAGGTATCCCTGGGAAATGAAAGCAATATTCCGGGGATGAGATCACTGTAAACAGCAGCGAGCCATTTCATGTTTTTTCGGGAAAAAGGGAAGTTATCAGATGAATCTGAAGCTTCTGGGGCTGATCAAGCTGAAAGAAATACAGGTGGATGTAGTGGATACCAGGTATGCCATACCCTGCGGAAGTCCCATAGGAATCTATCTGAAATCTCAGGGAGTCATGGTGGTAGGAACCGGACGGATTACCAGGGAAGACGGCCGGGAGACCGAGCCGGCTTTCGGCAAATTAAAATCAGGGGATTACATTGAAGCGTTTAACGGAACGCCGCTGTCAACCAAGGAGGATCTGGTCAGGGAAGTGGGGAAGTGGAACGGGGAGAAGCAAGTCTTACCATACGGCGCAGAGGAGAAAACATGGAGGTAGCCCTGTCTCCGGTAAAGGGAGAGGACAGGAAGCTATAAGGGGGCCTGGGTCAGGGATGATACCCAGGGGATCGGTACTATCACTTATGTGGATCCCAACGGACATTTCGGAGCCCTGGGCCATGGGATAAGCGACAGTGATACGGGAGAACTGGTGGAAATAGAGACAGGCGCTCTCTACACAGCTAAGATTATGGGAGTGGAAAAGGGAGAGGCGGGAAAGCCGGGGCTTCTTTCGGGGGTGATCTACTATGGTCCGCAGTCCTGCAGGGGAGAGATTACCGCTAATACGGAGGACGGTATTTTTGGAATGGTCGATCAGCAGCTTAAAAAGCAGATCCAGGAGAACCGATGGAGGTCGCCAGATGTCAGGAGGTAAAGCCGGGGCCGGCAGTCATCCGAACGGCTGTTTCGGGTGAAGTAAAGGACTATACAGTAGAAATACAGAAGGTGGATCAAAGCCCGTCCAAACGAAATAAGGCAATGGTTCTTAAGGTAACAGATCCAGAGCTTCTTTCTTACAGGCGGTATTGTCCAGGGACTTTCCGTACTCCCATTCTTCAGAATGGAAAACTGGCCGGAGCTGTAACACATGTGTTTGTCCAGGATCCATCAAGAGGCTATGGAATACTGGCAGATGATATGATGAAATATGGGGAAGAATGAAAAGATGGGTTACAAATAGTCGAAAAACACTAAAAATGGTCGAAATTTTGTGTCTAAATTTGCGATTACCATATATTGTCAAATGACAATAAGTAACGGTATAATATAAAATGTTACTTTTAAAGACAAAGGGCCGTAAATGGGCGGCTCCTTTGTGCTAGTTGGACAAGGGGGATAATACTCCCGGTCCTGATGTAATAAGGAGGAAAAATGGAAAAGCAGGAACAATTAAACGTGGTAATTGTGGATGATAATCCCATGGTATTAAGTACTTTGGATGAGATGATCAATGCCGAGGACGGGCTGACGGTCATTGGAAAAGCTGACAATGGAGAGGATGCCATTGATATGATAAAGGACACTACACCAGATATTGTGCTTCTGGATATGGTTATGCCAAAAGTAGACGGGATTACAATTGTTGAGAAATTCAATCACAGAGACACGTTTCGCAAGCATCCTGTTTTTATCATGCTCAGTGCTGCCGGAAGTGAGCTGGTTACGGAGGAAGCGTTTCAGGCCGGAGTAAATTATTATCTGATGAAGCCCTTTGACCGGGATATTCTCGAGGAAGATCCGTCACGCAGGCCATCTTCCGCGCCGGATCACGGCAGGAAAGATGATGGAAGTGCCAAGGCCGGCTGTGATGGAAGAGCCTGCGGTTACAAAGGAAGAGTATATGGAAGAACATCTGGAAGCAGATATCACAAAGATGCTTCATGAACTGGGAATTCCCGCCCACATCAAGGGCTACCAGTATTTAAGAGATGCGATCATTATGGTTGTAAAGGATCAGGAAATGATGGGTTCTGTTACAAAAATTCTTTATCCAGCGATTGCCAAGAAAAATCAGACTACAGCCAGCCGCGTAGAGCGCGCGATCCGCCATGCGATTGAAGTGGCCTGGGGAAGAGGTAAAATGGAAACGATTGATGAGCTGTTTGGATACACCATCAGTACGGGAAAAGGAAAGCCTACCAATTCTGAATTCATTGCTCTGATTTCTGATAAAATATTCCTGGAATACAAAAAAATTTAAGACAAATCCTAAGAAAACAGCTTCTAATTTTGAAAAAGTACGCTATACTATATGGTAAGGCAAAACGCCGCCTGGATACGTCAGGAGAGGGAGGGTTTGGATGAAGAAGATTTTATTTGCAGCTTCTGAAGCAGTACCATTTATCAAAACAGGGGGACTGGCCGATGTTGTCGGTTCACTTCCAAAATATTTTGATAAGGATTATTTTGACGTAAGAGTCATGATTCCCAAATATCTGTGCATCAAGCAGGATGGAGACAGGATGCAGTATGTGGATCATTTTTACATGGATTATCTGGGACAGAGCCGTTATGTAGGAATTTTACAGTATGTCCATGAGGGGATCACATTTTATTTTATTGACAATGAAAGCTATTTTAACGGAGAAAAGCCATATGGCGATTGGTACTGGGATCTGGAAAAGTTCTGCTTTTCTGCAGGGCTGCTCTTTCTGCCCTGCCTGTAATCGGCTTCCAGCCGGATGTGGTGCACTGCCATGACTGGCAGACCGGCCTGATTCCTGTACTATTAAAGGATACTTTCCGGGGAGGTGATTTCTTCCGCAATATGAAGTCTGTTATCACCATCCACAACTTAAAGTTCCAGGGGGTGTGGGATGTAAAGACCATCAAGCGTTTTACAGAGCTTCCAGATTACTATTTTGCTCCAGATAAGCTGGAGGCCTATAAGGACGGCAATCTGTTAAAGGGCGGTATTGTCTATGCGGATGCCATTACCACGGTAAGCAATACATACGCAGAGGAGATCAAGATGCCGTTCTTACGGAGAAGGCCTGGATGGCCTGATGCGGGCCAGGGCCAACAGTCTTCGGGGAATCGTAAACGGAATTGATTATGATGATTTTGATCCGGAGACCGATCCTTTTATCGCCCAGAAATATAATGCAAAGAATTTCCGCAAGGAAAAGGCGAAAAACAAAAAGGCGCTCCAGCAGGAGCTGGGACTTCCTGTGGATGAGAAGAAGTTTATGGTGGGTATTGTATCCCGTCTTACAGACCAGAAGGGCCTGGATCTGATCCAGTGTGTGATGGATGAGCTCTGCAGTGACGACATGCAGCTGGTGGTTCTTGGAACGGGTGATGAACGCTATGAAAATATGTTCCGTCACTATGACTGGAAGTATCACGACAGGGTTTCCGCTCCAGATCTATTATTCTGAGGCAATGTCTCACAAGATATATGCAGCCTGCGATGCATTCCTGATGCCGTCCCTGTTTGAGCCGTGCGGTCTAAGCCAGCTTATGGCCCTGCGCTACGGAACGGTACCCATTGTCCGGGAAACCGGCGGTTTGAGGATACGGTTCAGCCATATAATGAATATGAGAGTACTGGAACGGGATTTTCCTTTGCCAATTACAATGCGCATGAGATGCTAGGCAGCATACGCTATGCCAAGTATGTATATTACAGCAGACGCCGGGAGTGGAACAAGATAATCGACCGTGCCATGGCGGCAGACTTTTCATGGAAGACCTCAGCAGCTAAATATCAGGAGCTTTATGACTGGCTGATCGGCTGAGACACTGCATTTAAACAGATAAATACCCGAAGAAAGGGGAAAAGAAACTACACTATGAATGTTTGGAACGATATGCTTGGCAATCAGATCCTTGTAAGTGCCGTAGTAGGCTGGACAGTAGCCCAGGTTTTAAAGACGCTCATCGACTGCGCTTTAAACAAAAGCTTTAATGCGGAACGTCTGGTGGGATCGGGCGGTATGCCAAGCTCCCATTCAGCTACGGTCTGTGCATTGACGACGGCTGCGGCGCTGGAATACGGCGCTGGCTCCTTTGAATTTGCCGTATCCTTTGTTCTGGCCATGGTCGTCATGTATGATGCCATCGGAGTGCGCAGAGAGACGGGAAAACAGGCAAAGCTTTTAAATTCCATTTTGATGGAAAATCCTCTGAAGCTCAATGCGGAGGTTCTTCAGGAGAAACTTAAGGAGTATGTGGGCCATACGCCCCTTCAGGTTCTGGCCGGAGCGATTTTGGGAATTGGCCTGTCTCTGCTTCTGGATTCCTATTATTGAGAAATCATCAGCAGCCCCTTACATTCATATGAACCAGCAGATGCGGACCGTGGCTTTTGCCATGGCCCCTTTTGCGTCGTAGGTATTTTCACGCGTACAGGCATATTCCCATATTTACAGATAAGAGCAGGAGAATAGAAATGAAAATGACAGAATATTTTAAGGGTCATCCGGTGGTTTTAGCTTCCGGTTCTCCCAGAAGAAAGGAACTTTGGAACAGATTGGGATCAAAGCCCGGATCAGGCCCAGCGTGCAGGAGGAAAAGTCCCAGGCTGAGACGCCGGAGGAGCTGGTGATGGAACTGGCCGCTGTAAAGGCGCAGGATATTGCCGCAGGCTGTGAGTCTGGAACCTTAGTCATTGGAGCCGATACAGTGGTTGTCCTGGATGAGAAAATTCTTGGAAAGCCTCAGACCCCGGAGAGGGCTGTCGAAATGATACAGAAGCTTCAGGGCCGGGAACATCAGGTTTATACCGGTGTTACGGTAATCCTGTGTATGGAGAATGGAGAACTGCACGGAACATCCTTTGCGGAGCGCACAAATGTAGAACTCTGGCCCATGACAGAGGATGAAATTTCTACATATGCACAGAGCGGGGAGCCGCTTGATAAGGCAGGCGCATATGGGATACAGGGCAGTTTTGCGGCCTATATAAAGGGGATACAGGGAGATTATACCAATGTGGTAGGACTGCCTTTAGGGCGTCTGGTCCATGAGATGAACACACTTTTGACAGAAAATGGAGGAACACAGGATGATTAAACTTATAGTATCCGATGTAGATGGAACACTGGTAGAGGACGGATCTGCCGATATCAATCCGGAACTGTTTGAGGTGATCCTGAAACTGAGAGAAAGGGGATTCAGTTTGCCATAGCCAGCGGACGGCCCTGGTCCAGTGTAGAGCATACCTTTGACCCGGTAAAGAAAAAGATTTTATATTTCCAATAACGGTTCCTATATTGGCTGCCATGGCCGCAGTCTTTATACCTATACGATTGATAAGAAACTGGCAGAACGGGTGATCCGCTCCGTCCGCCGTCATCCGGAGCTTGAACTTGTTTATGCCTGTGCCGGAGGAGATTATGTGGATTCAAAAATGAAGACCTTGTGCGCTGGCTTGTTGATGGGTATAAATTTAAGCTGAACCGGGTGGAAGATTTATTAGATCTTGAGGAGCCCCCTGTAAAAATATCTATTTACAAGCCGGACGGCATCGAGGAGGCCACCCGTTTTGTGTTTGATGAATTTGGAACAGAGCTTAAGCTTGCCTGTGCCGGAGATATGTGGATGGACTGCATGGCTTTGGGGGTAAATAAGGGAAATGCTGTAAAAACCATTCAGGAGAGTCTGGATATCCGCCCGGAAGAAACAATGGCGTTTGGCGATCAGCTCAATGATCTTGAGATGCTTGATCAGGCATACTACAGCTTTGCTGTGGCAAATGCCAGAGAGGAAGTGCGCCGGGCTGCCAGATTTCAGGCGGATAGCAATGTAAATGACGGAGTTTTGAAAATTCTTAAATATCTTCTGTAGAATGTACGACTGGAAAGGAGACTTCATTGGACCAGAGAAGGAAGGATAAAAAAAGAAAATGGTTCCGGCCTTTAAAGCAGGGATTTCTGATCGCGTTTTCAGCGGGATGTCTGGCGGCCTGCGGACAGACGGCATCCTATCAGAACGCAAAGGGTTCTGCAGCAGAGTACACGCCGGGCAGATCATGACTGTTGCGGCGACGGAGCGCAACCGCTATCAGAACATCTACACCGGACAGCTCTGGTCTGTTGCGGCTGATGGATCGGGAACCACCTTTGAATCCCTTTTAAAAGGCCAGATGGAGCAGTTTTGACAGAACTGGCAGCCATAAATCTTTTGGCAGAAGAAAAAGGGGTTGAGCTTACCAATCAGGAAAAGACGCAGGTGCAGAGTCTGACGGATACCTATTTTTCATCCCTTACACCGGAGGATCTGGATTATATGAAGGTATCCAAGGATGAAATCTACGATTTATACAGCAAATATTATCTGGCGGATAAAACCGTATCTCAGCTGACAGATGAAAAGCGCTGGAGGTAAGTGACGCAGAGGCAAAAGTGATCCGGATTCTGCAGATTGAAACAGATACAGAAGAAAAGGCGGAGACGCTGTGGAAAAGGTCAATGAGCCAAAAGCTGATTTTGCTTCTATCGCTGAAAAGAGTCGGCGGCAGCCAGGTCGAGTTTCAGCTGGAGTGGAGCGATACATTAAATGCTTTGGAGGAGACGGCTTTTTCTCTGGAACAGGGATCAGATCAGCGAAATTATTTCCTGGGAAGGGAAATTTTATATTCAAAAATGCATATCGGCCTATGATGAGGAAGCTACAGCTGCCAGAAAGCTCCGGCTTTTGGAAGAAAAAAGCCAGAGCCTTTGACCAGATTTATACGCCGTTTATTCAGAACCATCCGATCCGCCTGAAAAACGGGTTTGGGAGGGCGTGGACTTTTCACAGGGAGAAGAGTGCACCTCCGATGATTTTTTTCAGCTGTATCATGAGATGGGGGAATGAAAGCGAAATTCCTTCTTTTTGTTGATACGGCGAACCTTTGCCCGGGGAACATATTTGCCGCAGTGCTGGCAGTAGGTTTTGTGGCAGGCGTTCCGCCCTTTTTGGCAGAGGCCAAACGCTTCATAATACTTACAGGGGATTTCTCTGTACTTAGCCATTTTTACGCCTCCTCTCCTGCTTTGAAGTTGTATACCGGGCGCAGGATTTTTTCTATGGATACGGCATCAGCCGCCGCCGAACGGATTTCCTCCAGAGACCGGTAGGCAAAGGGGGCTTCATCTAATGTCCTCCTGGAGATGCTGGGGGAATAGATCCCTTTCATTTCTTTTTTGTAATCAGAAAGAGTCCAGTGTTTTCCCACATCTACTCTTTTCATGATCCGCCCTGCGCCGTGAGGGCGGAACAGTTCCAGTCAGGATTTCCCAGACCTTTTCCGAGAATAACCCCGTCTTTCATATGAATGGGAATAATAACAGGTTCATCTTTTTGGGCCGAAATGGCGCCTTTGCGCAGGATGGGGGATTTTGGGTCTGATCCACATAGTTATGCTGGCAGGAAATGACCGTATCCGCTTTCCACTTCATTCCGCGGAGAAGTTCATCCAGAATAGCTTTCCGGTTCAGTGCGGCAAACTGCTGTGTCAGTTCAAGATCATTTAAATACTGCTCTTTTAAACCGCTTTCCAGCCATGTGAGCTCATATGGAACGTGAAGGCCCTGTTTTTTTAAGTATTTCTGGCCTTTTTTCATATAATGATCGAAAATATTCTTTCCGAGACAGCGGCTTCCAGAATGAATGATAACGTAAAAACAGCCATTTTCATCCTGATCCAGTTCAATAAAATGGTTTCCTCCGCCCAGACTTCCCAGACTTAAAACGGCTTTTACCTCATTGATGCTGTTTTTGCAGCAGAAGGCTTCCGGATGGAAGTGATCTGCGTATCGGTGGAGTGTTCTGCGGATTTGTGAGCCAGAGGGAATCTGTTCCCGGATGAGTGAGTCGAGCTTGGGAAAATGATCCGTTCGGACTTTGCCGGACAGTCTGGCCATGGTAATTCCGCAGCCGATATCAATTCCTACCGTTTGCGGCAAGATCTGTTTTCCGACAGTGGCAGTAAAACCGATGGTGCCTGCCTTTCCGGGATGGACATCCGGCATGATGCGGATCTTGCTGCCTTCAAAGGCTGGATTGTCACAGAGCATCTGGATCTGGGCCAAAGCATATGGCTCAATGGAGGTTTTGGGGTTATTTGTGTGATAAATGATAGCGGATGTATAGATTCCAGTTACTGTTTTCATTGTATTCCTTTCTCTGTAAGGGTGTTTTGCCTGAAAAAGGGCGCAAAAAAACACCTCATAAACGGTTAGGCTCAGAGGCGGGAAACTGGAAATATTTGGAATGGACTTTGCCTGTGAATACAGAAATATCCAATCAGATATGGAGTTTAGAACCTCTGAGAAATTTGACTGCTGTATCGTTGTTTATAGCTGCATTCATAGTAAATCCTCCTTTCGTCCGGGTTGATAGCTGCAAACAGTCGTGCTCCTGTTTTATGGCCTCATTATACGCGGGAAAGATAGGATTTGTCAATATGAGAAAATGGCAAAACAAAAATGCGTTATGATTGAAAGAACTCTTCGGTTTTTGATGAAATGGGTTAAGGTAGCTTAAATGAGTGGATTATGATATACTTAGAAAAGCAAAAAATACATAAGAAATGGAAAGGGGAAAACACAATGAAAGCAGTAAACGTGCATAGACTGTGGAAAGGGATTTTTACGGCAGCAGTATTATCCTGTCTTCTTGCTGTTCCGGCATCGGCGAAAGAGGAGAGGACGCCGGTAGGCCGCATTACGCTGAATTTCAGCGCGGATATTCAGGCGGGAGACTCAGAGGCGTACATCGATGTATCGGTAGAGGATGGAAGCTGCTCCGTGGAAAGCGCAGATTTTGTCAATGAGCAGGAATACTGGGCAGGAGGCGTTCGCCCCAAAGTGGAAATATGGCTGGAGGCAGACAGCGACTGTTATTTTAAAAAATCAGGAAAAAGTGCGTTTACCTTTACGGGGGATGATGTGAAGTATGTTTCAAGCTCTACCAAGTATGATAGGGAAATGATGCGTCTGGTGGTAACGCTTGACAAGCTGGATGAAGAGGATGAGGATCTGGAGGTATCAGGACTTATCTGGGATGAGGACAATGCCATTGCTAACTGGGATCAGAATGGGATCGCAAAAAAATATAAGGTGCGTCTGTGCCGGGGCCGGGGAGGAAGCTCCACGGAGGATGGCGTGGGCTCGGTTCATACGGTGACAGAAAACAGCTTTGATTTTGCAGAGCAGATTCCCAAGGCAGGAAATTATTATTTTAAAGTAAGAGCCGTTGATATCAGGGACAATCTGGGCGATTGGGAAGAAGCTCCATGGTTTGAGGTGACAGAGGAGGATTTATCTGAGTGGAAGGGAAGCTGGAAGCAGAATGAGCGCGGTTGGTGGTATGAAAACAGGGACGGCTCCTGGCCGAAGGAGTGCTGGCAGATGATCGATTCAGACTGGTACTTTTTTGACAGTGAAGGCTATATGAAAACAGGATGGATTGACTGGAACGGAAAATCCTATTTCTGCAGCGAATCAGGAGCTATGCTGGTATCTTGTACAACGCCGGATGGATATTCGGTAGGAGAAGACGGCGCTAAGATCCTTCCATAGCTTTTCGGGATATAAGGCGGTCTTTTCGGGTAAAACCGCAAGAAAAGCCTTGAGTTTACAGAAAAGTATGATATATTAATTTTGTTTTACTATAAGGAAACGGAAAGAGGTACAGGTCATGGCAGTGATTCAGGTTATTTTATCGATCATATATGTACTCCTTGGCATCGCTATTTCAATCGTAATTCTGATGCAGGAGGGTAAGTCCAATGGACTGGGCGGCGCTATCGGCGGCATGGCTGAGAGCTATTGAGCAAAATAAAGGCCGTTCCATGGAGGGTGCATTAGAGCACTTTACAAGATACGGCGCTATTGTATTTATGATCATCACACTGATCCTGAATATTATTTTAAAGGTTCAGGGATAATAATACGGACACAAAACACCCTTTCATGTATCGCATTGAAGGGTGTTTTTTTAAATGAATAGACAGAAAAGAGGATACATGGAAAAAGAACAATTGGAACAGAGAAAGAAAATGCTGACAGAGCTGATGAATGACAAAGCATATGTGCCTATGAAGGCAAAAGAGCTTGCCATGCTGCTTGATATTCCAAAATCCAGAAGAGAGGAGCTTCAGGAGGTCCTTGATAAGCTGGTGGAGGATGGTGTGATCGGAGTCTCAAAGAAAGGGGAAATATGCTAGATCAGAGACTTTTCTGTGAACGGCCTTTTTAGCGGCCATTCCAGAGGATTCGGATTTGTTACAGTTGAGGGAATGGAGAGGGATGTATTTATTCCAGAGGACAAGACCGGGGCTGCCCTGCATGGAGATCGGGTGCAGATCGTGATCACATCCGATGGACAGAAAGGACGCCGTCCGGAAGGGGCAGTGATCCGGGTGCTGGAGCACGCAAAACCGTGAGGTTGTAGGATATTTTCAGAAAAGTAAAAATTTTGGCTTTGTTGTGCCTGATAATGTGAAGCTTTCCAGGGATATATTTATCCCTCAGGGCTGCAGCCAGGGGGCTGTAACGGGCCATAAGGTAGTGGTGCAGCTTACAGATTTTGGCGGTCCGGGAAGAAAGCCGGAGGGACGGATTACAGAGATCCTGGGACATGTCAATGATCCCGGCACGGATATTTTATCCCTGGTGCGGGCCTATGGGCTTGCAGAATCATTTCCTGAGGATGTGATGGAGGAATTAAAAGCGATACCGGATGAGCTGGAGACAGAAGCAGTGTCTGAAGGAAAACGCTTTCGTGAGGATATGCCGTATTATTTGGATGATCTGGTCTCTAATGACGGGTGGAAGGAGCCTTACAGAGGACGGTTGGATCTTCGCGGGCTTCAGACTGTGACCATTGACGGGGAAGACGCCAAGGATCTGGACGATGCGGTGACGCTTGGACGGACACCGGAGGGTAATTATATTTTGGGAGTCCACATTGCGGATGTAAGCCACTATGTAAAGGAGAACAGCGCTCTGGATCGGGAGGCGCTTCGGAGAGGAACCAGCGTGTATCTGGTGGATCGCGTGATCCCTATGCTGCCGCACAAGCTTTCTAATGGAATCTGCTCCTTAAATGAGGGAACGAACCGTCTGGCGTTAAGCTGTATCATGAGATAGACGGCCAGGGAATGTGACAGACCACAGAATCTGCGAAACAGTAATCTGCGTAGACAGGCGGATGAGCTATACTGCGGTGAACGGAATTTTGACTGGAGAAATGGAAGGGCTTCAGGAGGAACATGCAGAGCTTGTGCCGCTTTTTAAACGGATGGAAGAGCTTTCGGGAATTGTGAGAGAACGGCGCAGGAAAGAGGGGCTATTGACTTTGATTTCCCTGAGAGTAAAATTTTCTGGATGAAAAGGACGCCCTCTGAGATTCGTCCCTATGAGCGCAATACAGCTACAAAGATCATAGAGGACTTCATGTTGGCAAATGAAACGGTGGCAGAGGATTTTACTGGCAGTCCGTACCCTTCTTTATCGGACATGATACGCCGGATCCGGAAAAATGAAGCAGCTGAGTGTTTTTATCAATAATTTCGGCTATTTTATCCGTATGCAGCAAGGAGAAATCCATCCAAAGGAGCTTCAGAAACTTTTGGACAAAATTGAAGGAACACCGGAGGAACCGCTTTTAGCAAGGCTGACGCTGCGTTCCATGAAACAGGCAAAATACACAACGGAATGTTCGCCATTTTGGACTGGCGGCCCGCTACTATACCCATTTTACCTCTCCCATCCGCAGGTATCCGGATCTTCAGATCCACCGCATTATAAAGGAAGCGATCCATGGAGAGTTAAAGGAGAAAAAGACAGGCGCATTATGAGCAGCTTCTTCCTCAGGTGGCAGTCCAGACATCTGCGTTAGAGCGCCGTGCAGAGGAAGCAGAGCGGGAAACGGAGAAATTAAAGAAATGCGAGTATATGGCAAAGCATATAGGGAGAAACCTTTGAGGGGTGATCTCCGGCGTTTCCAACTGGGGCTTTTATGTGGAGCTTCCCAACACGGTGGAGGGAATGGTTCATATCAGCGAGCTCCGGGATGATTACTACATTTTTGATGAGAGCCGATATGAGCTTACAGGAGAACTGAAAAAGAAAACATACAAGCTGGGACAGCCGGTGCGCGTGATCGTATCAAGGACGGACCGGATGCTTCGAACGGTAGATTTTGTGCTGGATCGAGATCTGTAACAATTTCTTTACTTCACTGTGGGCCTGTGGTATGATAATAACATCTGTCTGAGCAAAAGAGAGGCAGAGGGAGGTAAAAGGTGAACGATCGTATTAAGCTGGTAGCAAATAATAAAAAAGCCTACCATGATTATTTTATTGATGATAAATATGAAGCCGGAATTGAGCTTTTCGGTACAGAGGTCAAATCGATCCGCATGGGAAAGCAGTGTGAAGGAAGCTTTTGTAAAGATTGATAAGGGACAGGTTTACATTTACGGAATGCATATCAGCCCCTATGAAAAGGGAAATATTTTCAATAAAGATCCTTTGCGAACCCGCCGTCTTCTTCTTCATAAATCAGAAATTATGAAGCTGAATGGAAAGATATCCGAAAAAGGATACACCCTGATGCCCCTTCAGGTATACTTTAAGGGAAGTCTGGTAAAGGTGGAGATCGGACTGGCAAGAGGAAAGAAGCTTTACGATAAGAGAGCGGATATTGCCAAAAAGGATCAGCGCAGAGAATTGGAAAAAGAATTCAAGGTGAGGAATCTGTATTAATCTGAAAAGAGTTTATGAATGAAAACGTACAGCTGCAGGAAGCTTGTGCTCCGAAAGGCTGTACGTTTTTGTTTACAGTTTATTAAAATGTTTTCTGTAGACCTGGAAGGACAGGATTACTGTAAATATATCAGCTGTAAACTGAGACCAGACAAGGCCATACATGCCAAAGACGGCATTTAACAGAAACAGCATGGGAATATTGAAGGCGCTGACCTTTTTCACGTCCTCTTATCTGTAGATGGTAAAAACAAAAAACAAGCAGAAAATTACACTGCTTGTTTCAAATGACCTGACCGGGAATCGAACCCGGGTTTACGCCGTGAGAGGGCGTCGTCTTGACCGCTTGACCATCAGGCCTTATTAAATTGACACATAAATACGAAAGTATAATTATAAAACACTTTCAAATGACCTGACCGGGAATCGAACCCGGGTTTACGCCGTGAGAGGGCGTCGTCTTGACCGCTTGACCATCAGGCCTTATTAATACTGTATCCTCATCGCTGAGAACTCGTATAGTCTACCATGAGTTTTTCGATTTGTCCAGTGTTTTTTGTAAAAAAATAAAGATGTTTAATTGATAAAAATAAAGACAATATTCAGAAAATTCATTTTGTTAAAAGGAGGCCGGCTGAATTCTTTTCAGCCGGCCGAGTATTATGAAAAAGTTTAATAGCATTAACTCTTTACAATGTTCAGTATAGAAAGCAAACATGAAGAGAGTTTGATCAATCTGTAACAGAATTATGAACAGAGTGTAAGAAGTTTGTGAATGGAAATTGTGAGAGGTCTGAAATGCAGGATAAAACCTTGGCAGATCTGGAAAACGGGCTACGAAAAAACCGCATAAACACTGGCTTTCCCAGCATTTACGCGGTTTTTAAAAAGTGGAGCTGAGGGGAATCGAACCCCTGTCCGAAAACCAATTCCCTGTTCTTCTACTATCATAGTCTCTTATTTAACATTCCCTCCGCCGCCCGGGAAAAGACACTCTGACGGTTTTAGTAGCTTCATAATACGCCCATATACTCAAAGCTTTGTATACGTCGTTTCCCACATAGTCGATGCCAGGGTCTTAAAGTGTGGGTGCCTTAAGTCTGACAGCTGCCATTAGGCAGCGTATGCTAATCGTCGTTAGTTTATTTTAATTTTGCCATTTAACCCATCGCATAGGGATAGCTTCACCAGCTGCATGATCCCCGTCGAAACCAGTACAACCCCTGAATATTCAGATTGGATTCTGGTGTGCCAACGAAGCAATTCGCTGTTTATTATCTTAGCAGGTCAAAACCGGACTGTCAAGGTCGTAAACGTAATTTAAGCGTAAATGGGTGCAGACACAAGGTGAAAAACATTAAGAAATTTGTAAATATAAATATTTTGCTTGTAATGGGGGAATATGGTACACTTATTTCAAGATACTGGCAGATTAAATGTTAAAAATGCACAAAAATTACATCGTGCGATGGCGAAGGGGAAGAAGATGCTGCGGGCGTCCGGAATCTGTAAATCATATGGAAAACGCAGGATTATTGAGCAGGCAGAGTTTTTTGCCGGAAGGGGAAGCTGCGTAGGGGTCGTGGGAGCAAATGGCTGCGGAAAAACGACCCTTTATCTATTCTGGCCGGAACCAGGAAAGCCGATAGGGGAAGTGTAAAGATTGACGGGGAAGAGGCTTTTGGCCATCCATCGGTATTTGCCCGGAATGTGGCGTATGTTCCGCAGGAAAATCCTCTTATGGAAGAGCTTACGGTAAGAGATAATCTCCTCCTGTGGCACAGGGGAAATAAAAAGCAGATGAATGAGGATCTTAAAACGGGTTCCGCGGCTCTTTGGGAATCCTGCTATGCTGGGGATGAGAGCAAGCTGTCCGGAGGAATGAAAAAACGCCTCAGTATTGCCTGTGCTCTGTCGGGAAATGCGCCTGTCCTTATTATGGATGAGCCTGGAGCAGCGTTGGATCTGGAGTGTAAGGAGTCCATCCGGCAATATTTGAAAGGTTATGTAAATGAAGGTAAAACTGTGATCCTTACTTCTCATGAAATGGAAGAGCTATCGCTTTGTGACCGTCTGTATGTAATGAAGGACAGATGTCTGAAAGAGATTGAAGCAGGATTAAGCTCCAGGGAACTGATCCACTATTTTTAATGGCAGCAAACAGATAAAAGGATTGGCGAAGAACAAAAAGGCGCACGTTGGCGTGTGCTGTTAATAATGGAGGAAACGTGTATGGAAATGACAAAAAAGATGAAAATGGCAGCAGTCGGAGCGGCAGCAGTGGCAGTGGTTGGCGGAGGAGTATTTGCTTATACCCGCTGGCCGGCGGCGATCCAAAGGAAACGGTGATCCAGGCCTATGAAAATGTTTATACAGAGGGACAGACCGACCCTATGGAGGAACTGTTTGGCCTCGTCGGAGTTTGCGAAGGCAGGGGTTTCTGCCAGCCAGAATTCGGGGCTGATGTTAAAGCTGGACAGCTGCTCTGAGCCTGCGGTAAATACCTATGCAGGAGCGGACTGCGGATCGATGCGAAAACGATGT
>SCPO01000499.1_pt1 | contig 18464 bp, 24 predicted proteins | sample 6106821 | NCBI WGS metagenome assembly SCPO01 (sample SAMN10720448, study PRJNA508395) | human gut metagenome | isolation source: Participant 2 stool, 0 month | host: Homo sapiens | collected 2017 | reverse complement strand
TCTTGCTATCGGTACAAGTTCTAATTCTAAAAGTAATCAGTCTGTTGCGATTGGTTATGCAAGTTCTGCCCAAGCACCAGGAGCAAATCCTGAAAATCAGCTACAGCCGTAGGTGCTGGTGCGAATGCTAATGGTGCAGGTACCAGTTGCCTTGGTCTTTCAGCCAATGCTACAGGTGCAAATGCAGTTGCCCTTGGCGGGGGATCTAATGGCGGTACAAATAAAACAGAAGCTACTGCAGCAAATGCTACTGCTGTTGGTTTCAATGCTAAAGCTAGTAATTCACGTCGCGCAATTGGTTCTGGTGCCGTCAAGTGGATCGGATGCTATTGCCTTCGGTACCTCTTCTATCGCAAATTCTGAAAAGCCATTGCTATTGGTACAGATTCAAAGGCTACTGCTATAGGTACCACTGCATTAGGTCGCTCCTCAGCTGCAACTGGTGCATCAGCTACAGCATTAGGTTCTCTAGCTAGTGCTTCTGGTATACACAGCTACTGCTGTGGGTATGCAAGCATCTGCATCTGGAAATGAGTCGCTAGCTATTGGTACAACCGCAAGTGCAACTAGTGGTAGATCATTAGCTGTTGGTACGAACGCCAAAGCTACAGGTGAAAATTCCGTAGCTGTTGGTAGTGGTGCGGGAAACTCTGGACCACTAGGATTTGCAAGTAGCATAAATTCCTCGGGTTCGGTTGTTAATACGAATAAGACTATTAATTATGCCACTACTGCAGATGGGAATAATGCGGTTGCCTTAGGTTTTTATGCGAATGCTAAGAATAGTGGGGTCGCAGTAGGTCAGAATGCTTTAGCTGCAACAGGTGGCGTGGCTATTGGTAAAGGTGTTCTTGAAGATACAAATAATAATCTTGCAGGTGGGGTTGTAATAGGCCAAGATTCTGCATCAACAGGTATTTATTCATTAGCTATGGGACGACATGCTTTTGCTAGTGGTTCTACTTCTATGGCTATAGGCTATGAGGCAAGTGCCAACGGTAACTTTGCCGTTGCTATGGGCCGAAATGTGACGGCTACAGGAACATCTACAGCAATAGGTCGTCATGCGGTAGCCTCTAATGGTGGTTTAGCTATTGGTAGTCAAGAAAATGATGCATCTAATGATAGGACAACCGCCTCTGCAAAGGGTGCTGTAGCTATTGGTAAGAATGCCAAGGCTACTTCAGAAGATGCAGTGAGCGATTGGTACAAATGCACAAGCGACTTTACAAGGTGCTGTTGCGCTAGGTAGTGGTTCTACAACGGCGACAGGAGCTACAAGTCAAGGATCTACTACGATTAATGGTATTACCTATAATTTTGCAGGTGCCACAGGCAATCCAAATATGCAAGTTTCTGTAGGTAGTGCTGGCGCAACACGACAAATTAAAAATGTCGCAGCAGGGGAAGTGTCTGCTACAAGTACAGATGCTATTAATGGATCCCAATTATATGCTGTAGCAAGGGCTGTTAAACCGCTAAAATACGTATCTGTGAACTCTGCAGCAGCAGGTACTGGTAGTAATGTTGATAATGATGGAGCACAAGGGGGCAATTCTATTGCTATAGGTCCATCTAGCACAGTTACAAGACAAAATGGTATTGCTATCGGTAGTGGTGCTCAATCCTTAAGTGAAGATAGCGTTGTTATTGGTAGAGATGCAAAAGCAGAAACTAAGACTGGTGCGGGCTTAACAACTACAAGTCGTGCAATTGTTATTGGTTCAAATTCTCGTGTAGCAGCCGATGTAACACAAGGGGTTGCCATTGGTAGTGGTCTTTCTCCAGATGAAGGTGCTGTTGTTACTGGTGACCAGTCTATAGCTATTGGTGGCAATGTAAAGGTTGATGGCCATTCTGCGATTGCCATTGGTGGCGATGATGCCAGAAAAGCTGCAAATCAGATAGTCTCTTATACGAATACTGATGATACTGAAGTTACTGGTACCTTACAAACTGCAATTCAAAATTTAACAGGGTATAATTTGTCCAATTATAAAGGGACAACTGCATCTCATGCTGTAGCTTATGGTACGAGTGCTCTTGCGGGTAATGCAGGCGTTGCAATTGGTACTGCAGCTGACAGTATGACTCGTATGAATGATAAAGGTCAGGTTGTTAATAATAAACCTGTTACTAATGCTGTAGCTATTGGTACCGGCGCTCGTGCTAACTTTGATAACTCTGTTGCCATCGGTGGTGGTTCTAATACAGATCACTATGCGACAAAACAAGTAAATGCCGTTATTGATGGTGTAGAAGTTAAATGGTCTGGCGGTGAAAACATTTCTCCTGGTGACGTTGTTTCCTTTGGTGCTAAAGGTTTTGAACGTCAGCTTAAAAATGTAGCACCTGGTGAGGTTTCTCAAACAAGTACAGATGCAGTTAATGGTTCTCAAATCTACTCCTTAGCTCGTAAAATTACCAACATTATGAACGGTGGGGCAGGTAGTGTTGTTAATGTAAATGCATCAGGCGAACCTCTTACAAAGGTTGTAACAGGTACAGGGGCATCTAAGGTTGAGAAATATTATCGCACAGTAGATGTTAAGGATGATGGTACGTTAGTAACTGGTGCTATTGCACAGACTCCAACATCCTTATCCTTAGTAAATGTTGACCAAACAAATGTAAACCAACAAACACAAGTGCCTCGTACACTTGGCAATGTGGCCGATGGTGTGAAGGATAATGATGCAGTTAACGTTTCTCAACTAAATGCAGCTAAGGTAAAATACTTCTCGGTAAACTCTACAGTTACAGGAAACCGAGATAATACAGGGGCTACAGGTGTTAATGCTATTGCTATTGGACCTGCAGCAACAGCGACAAAGGCCCAATCTATTGCTTTAGGTAATAGTGCGACAGCAGGGGGTACTGATTCTATTGCAATTGGTAATGGTAGTGTTGCGGCAGATAAAGTTGCTCCTGTTGCTATTGGTAGAGGCACTCAAGCAAATGGTGATTTCAGTGTTGCTTTAGGTGGTGGTAACCATCAGTTTGTAGGGGCTATTGCAAATGGTGTAGGAACGACTGCACTTGGTACATATACAAAAACGACAGCTGGTGAAAACTTCCAAACTGCAGTTGGTTTTGGCGCTAATACAACTAAATCAAATGCTACTGCAATTGGATATAACTCTGCAGTAAGTACTGAAGGCGGTGTTGCTCTTGGGGCGAATTCTTCTTCAAGTACAGGTCGTATTGTAGGTTATAATCCTAATGATGGACGTACAAATACATATAGTGCTCTTACAGGAAATGTAATACGTAGCACAACTGGTGCGGTAGCTGTGGGTAATGGTACAGAGGTGACACGTCAGATTACTGGAGTTGCAGCAGGTACAAATGATACTGATGCAGTTAACGTAGCACAATTGAAGAGCGTTAATCTTGCTTTTGTTGGTGATAGTGGTTTTGGTGATGTTAATCTCGCCAATAATGATACGACTAAAAGATTTGCTGTTAAAGGCGACTCTACCTACCTTACAACACGTGCCAATGGTAATTTGATTACTGTGTCTGCTAATAAGAAGGATATTAGTGTTACTAATGGTACTGCTACAGCGGCTGCTGGTATGGCAGATGCTAAAAATGTAGCAGAAGCGATTAATAAGGCGGTTTCACAAAATGCATATACCTGGAATTTAACGGCAGATAACGATACGGCTGGTAGTCGATCTACTATCAATAAAGAAGGTACTGTTAAATTCAGTGGTGATCAAAATATTACGGTAGCGAGAAATGGTAATACCATTACTTCAAGCTTGAATAAGTCCATTATCGTTGACTCTGTGAAAGCTAATAACCCGTTAAACGGGATCTGGCTCAAATCAAATTACTCTTGATGGTACAACTGGTGCCGTAACAGGTAAAACTTTCAGCGGACAATCCTTTACTGCTGGCGATAATGTGTTGAGTAATACTACCTTGCAAATTGGCTCACCTACGAATGGTAATAATGTAACTATCACTAAAGATGGTTTGACTTCAAAAGCAGGACTAAAACAGCAAAGTTTGGTGCTAATGGTATTGATGCAGCAGGTCAACAAATCACGAATGTCTCTAGCGGTGGAAATGTAGGAACTAATGCAGCTAATATTACGGATGTTAAGAATGCGGTGTCTGATGTTACATTAAAATTAGATACAAATTCTAAAACTGGCACTGTTAAGCTCAGTGAAAGTCCACTTAAAGTCATTGGTGCTAATGGTATTAGAACTGATTTAGTTGGTACAAACAATGGCAGTCTTGTTGTTGGCCTAGATAGCAATACTGTAAATGCTACGACTAAAGGTATTGGTTTAACTGGAGATACGGGATCCACAGGCCTCAAGTATCTAAAAGATGGGGATGCATCTTTTAAAGTGGCTGGTGATGGTAATCTGGTTACTACAAAGGCCTCTGCTACAGGTGTACAAGTAGCTGTTGATACAGCAAAAGTAAAAGATTTAGCTGTAGAGGCTGTTACTGTAAGCAAGGCTAATACATCAGATAATCCTATTACTGTAACGCCGACAGCAGGTACTAATTCCAAAGACTATGCTATTGGTATTGATACTACAAAATTAGCTAGTAAAACAGATTTAACATATCGTGCTAACAATGATGCAGATGCTAATGCACAAAAAGTATCCTTAGCAAAAGGTCTTAACTTTGTAAATGGTGATAATACTGTTGCAACGGTTGCTGCAGATGGCAAAGTGTCCTACGACCTTAATGCGTCTACTAAAACTAAAATTGATGAATCTGCCACTGCTGTTGCAAGAAATATCTCTCTTGGTGCAGATAGCGGTACAGCATCTAGCCAATCCTTAAAAGATGGTGATGTAGCTTTCAATGTAAAAGGTGCTACTGGTGACTATGTATCTACAAAGATGAATGGTAACACTGTAGAAGTATCTACAAAACGTGCTACTATCAACAGTGATGCAAATACAGGTGCTGCATCTGTAACCGGTAATGATGGTTTAGCTACGGCTAAAAATGTCGCGAGTGCTATTAACTCTGCTGTTAATGGTTTATCTCAAAACTTAAACATTAGTGATGGTACAACAGATAGTACTGTAGCACTTAAAAATCAAAAGTTAACTGTTACAGGTACGGGAGCAGCAACAGCGACTGTTAATAATCAAACTATTACTGTTAATGTGGCAGAGGGAACACTTTCAAATAATGCTGACGGTACTGTGAAAGCAGATGCTGCAGGTGTTGCAACAACTAAAAATGTTGCCGATGTTATTAATAAGTCTATCTCTGATAATCAATATAGCTGGAAACTATCTGCTAATGGCGAAGCTAATACTGCAACTGTAGGTAAAGGTGATACTGTAGATTTTGCTGGTGATACTAATATTACAGTTGATCGCAATAATAAAACTATTTCTACTAGCCTAAATAAAAATCTTACAGACATGAACTCTATATCTCTTGGTAATCCAAGAGGGGAAACAATTTTCCTAAATGGTAGAGATGGTAGTATTAAAGCTAGTAAAGCTGAATTTAAAGATAATGTTGGTGCTGGTTCGACTATTACTAGTGTATCAGTTGCTTTACAAATGGTGCAACTGGTGCTAATGAGGTTACAACCACTATAGCTTTAGACACGGTATCAATTCAATCTGACCTAATAATAGTGCTCTTACATCTAAATACCTCATGTTTAGTGATGAAGATGGTAATAATGCTGAAGGTAGTGCCAAAGGTATGGCATTCAAGGATGCAGCTGGTAAAACGGTTCAATTTAGTCTTGATGAAATCAAGGCTGGTGGCAATAAAATCCAGGAGGTAGCAGAAGGTACAGCTGATACTGATGCGGTAAATGTAAAACAGTTGAAAGACACTGTGGCAAGTCAAACATTAACCTACCGTGCCAATACTGCATCTGATGCAGATGCTAAATCTGTAAAATTATCTAAAGGATTAGACTTTGTAGATGGAACATCCACTGTTGCTACTGTTGATAATGATGGAAAAGTATCCTTTGATTTAAATACAGCTACTAAGACTAAAATTGATGATTCTGCTACTGCTGTAGCAAGAAATATTTCTCTTGGTGCAGATAGCGGCACAGCATCTAGCCAATCCTTAAAAGATGGTGATGTAGCTTTCAATGTAAAAGGTGCCACTGGTGACTATGTATCTACTAACATGAATGGTAACACTGTAGAAGTATCTACAAAACGTGCTACTATCAACAGTGATGCAAATACAGGTGCTGCATCTGTAACAGGTAATGATGGCCTTGCAACTGCTAAAAATGTGGCTGATGCAATTAACAAGGCTGCTGATGCGGCTAAAGCTGGTGCGGCATGGAACCTTACAACGAACTCTAGTACAACAGATAAAACATCTGTACAGGGTGGGGACACAGTAGATTTTATCAATGGTGATAATATCTTCATTACACAAGATGGTACAGATAAAAAGAAAATTACTGTAGCTACTAAGAAAGATCTTACTGTAGATTCCGTTACAGCTGGTATACAGTTATCAATACGTCTGGCTTAACAAATGGTACAACTGCTATTACAGGTACAGGCATTACAACTGATAAGGTAACAGTAGGTGGTATCTCTATTGATAAAACGGATGGCATTAATGCTGGTGGTAAAGCTATTTCTAATGTTGCCAGCGGTGGTACAACAGATACAAATGCAGCTAACATTGGTGACGTTAAGCAAGCCGTTGCTAATTTATCTCAAAACTTAAACATTACTGATGGTACTAATAACGGTACTGTTGACCTTAAAAACAAAACTGAATGTAGCAGGTGCAAACGGTGTAACTGCAACTGTAAATAATCAAACGATCACAGTTGGTTTGGACGCGAATACTGTTAATGCTACAACGAAGGGTATTGGCCTTACTGCTGATACTGGTTCTACAGGTAATAAATACCTTAAAGATGGTGATGTATCCTTTGCTGTGACTGGTGATGGCAATCTTGTGAGCACATCTGCTACTGCAGCTGGTGTGAAAGTTGCGGTTGATGCGGCTAAGGTAAAAGACTTGGCTGTAGATGCTGTTACAGTAAGTAAAGATGCGCAAGCAGATAATCCTATTACAGTAACACCAACAGCGGGTACTAACTCTAAAGATTATGCTATCGGTATCGATACTACGAAGCTTGCAGCTAAAACTGATTTAACATATCGTGCAAATAATGATACTGATGCTAATGCAAAGAAAGTATCCTTAGCTAAAGGTCTTAACTTTGTAAACGGTACATTAACGACAGCATCTATCGATAATGATGGGGTAGTAAAATACGATGTAAATACAGCAGCTATTACTGCTGGTACAGATGGCACCGTAACAGGTCCAACTACAGATGGCGTAGCAACAGCACAAAACGTAGCTGATGCGATTAATGCAGCTAAAAAAGCAGCTAAAACAGAAATTACTGCTAATACAGGTGGAGCCAGAATGCTACAACAGGTAATGTGACCCTTACATCTACTACCGCTGCTGATGGTCATACTATTTACGACGTAAAACTCAATGACAAAGTGACCCTTGGTACTGGTACTAATGCCGTAACAATCGATGGTACAGCTGGTAAAGCAACTGTTGGTACTGCTGTTGTAGATGGTGTGAATAACACAATTACAACTGGTGGTGCTAATGCAGTGTCCTTAGATGGTGCAGCAGGTACTGTTACTGGTTTAACTAATAAAGATTGGCCTGGCGTAACTAAAGCCGTAACTGGTCGTGCTGCTACAGAAGATCAATTACAAAAGGTAGCAGATGCAGCATCTAGCCAAACTTGGAACATTACGGCAGATAAAGCAGGCACAACTGGTGCTCAAACAGGTACTAAGAAAAATGCTAGTGTTGGTAAAGATCAAACTGTTGAATTAGTGGCAGGGGATAACCTTACAATCAATCAAAATGAACGTAAGTTTACTTATTCCTTGAATAAAGACCTTGCTGGTTTAACTAGCGTATCCATTGGTACTGGTACAACTGAAACTATCAAACTCGATGGTGCTACAGGCAAAATGACTGCTAAGAATGCAGTGATTGGTGGCGTAACTGTTGATGGAGATAACAGCCATGTAACTGGCCTATCTAATACAACATGGAATGGTACAGCTACGACTGGTCGTGCAACTGAAGATCAATTGAAAGCGGTAGCCGATACTGCTAAAGCGACAACTGATGCAGTTAACTTGAAATTCTCTGGCGATACTAATACATCTGCAGGTGTAGTCAATCTGAAAGATGATACATTCAGCATCGTTGGCGATGGTAAATATGTAACTACTGACGCAAACGGTAAAGATTTAACTGTAAAAGTATCTGAAGCAGAGGTTAAAAAATCTGCTGTATCTGCTGTAACAGTAAGCACCGATACAACGGATGCCAACAATCCAATTTCTGTAACACCTACAACGAGTGCAGATGGTACCACTAAGGATTATAAGGTAACTATCGATGGTACTAAGATTGCGAATAAGACGAACTTGTCTTATAAAGCAAATGATGGTACAGCTAAACAAGTTTCCTTGGCAGATGGGTTGAACTTCAAAAATGGTACTCTTACAACAGCATCCATCGATGATGCAGGTGTTGTGAAATACGATGTAAATACAGCAACTATCACTGCTGGTACAGATGGTACTGTAACAGGTCCAACTACAGATGGCGTAGCAACAGCACAAAATATAGCTGATGCGATTAACGCAGCTAAAAAAGCAGCTAAAACTGAAATTACTGCTAATACAGGTGAAGCAGCTAATGCTACAACAGGTAATGTGACTTTTACATCTACTACGGCTGCTGATGGTCATACTATTTATGATGTAAAACTCAACGATACAGTGACACTTGGTACTGGTAGTAATGCTGTAACAATTGATGGTACAACAGGTAAAATTACTGCTAAGAATGCAGCTATTGGTAGCGTAACTGTTGATGGAGATAACAGCCATGTAACTGGCCTATCTAATACAACATGGAATGGTACAGCTACTACTGGTCGTGCAGCTACTGAAGATCAATTGAAAGCTGTAGCCGATACTGCTAAAGCGACAACTGATGCAGTTAACTTGAAATTCTCTGGCGATACTAATACATCTGCTGGCGTAGTCAATCTTAAAGACGATACATTCAACATCGTTGGCGATGGTAAATATGTAACTACCGACGCATACGGTAAAGATTTGACTGTGAAAGTCTCTGAAGCAGAGGTTAAAAAATCTGCTGTCGCAGCTGTAACAGTAAGCACAGATACAACGGATGCCAACAATCCAATTTCTGTAACACCGACAACAAGTGCGGATGGTACAACTAAGGACTACAAGGTAACTATTGATGGTACTAAGATTGCGAATAAGACAAACTTGTCTTACAAAGCAAATGATGGTACTGCAAAACAAGTTTCATTAGCCGATGGCCTTGAACTTCAAGAATGGTACATTAACAACTGCATCTATCGATGATGCAGGCGGTTGTAAAATACGATGTAAATACAGCATCTATCACTGCTGGTACAGATGGTACCATTACAGGCCCAACTACAGATGGCGTTGCAACAGCACAAAATGTAGCTGATGCGATTAACGCAAAAAAGCAGCTAAAACAGAAATCACTGCTAATACTGGTGAAGCAGCAAATGCCACAACAGGTAATGTAATCCTTACATCTACTACAGCTGCTGACGGTCATACAATCTACGACGTAAAACTCAACGATAAAGTAACACTTGGTACTGGTGCTAATGCTGTAACAATAGATGGTACAGCTGGTAAAGCTACTATTGGTAGTGCAGTTGTAGATGGTGTAAATAACACAATTACAACTGGTGGTGCGAATGCCGTTACATTAGACGGCGCAACGGCAAAAGTAACTGCAGGTGTAACAACTGTTGATGGCGTGACTGGCACAATTACTACTGGTGGTACTAACTCTGTTAAGGTAGATGGTGCAACTGGTACAGTGACTGGTTTGACTAATAAAGATTGGACCCCTGGCGTAACTAAAGCCGTAACTGGTCGTCTTTGCTACAGAAGATCAATTACAAAAAGTAGCAGATGCTGCGTCTAGTCAAACTTGGAATATTACAGCAGATAAAGCTGGCACAACTGGTAATCAAACAGGTACTAAGAAAAATGCTACTGTTGGTAAGGATGAAACTGTTGAATTAGTCGCAGGGGATAACCTTACAATCAATCAGGATGAACGTAAGTTTACATATTCCTTGAACAAAGACCTTGCTGGCCTAACGAGTGTATCTGTTGGTACTGGTACAACTGAAACTATCAAACTCGATGGCGCTACAGGTAAAATCACTGCTAAAAATGCACATTGGCGGCGTAACTGTTGACGCAGATAACAGCCATGTAACTGGCCTGTCCAATACAACATGGAATGGTACAGCCACCACTGGTCGTGCAGCTACTGAAGATCAATTGAAAGCTGTAGCCGATACTGCTAAAGCGACAACTGATGCAGTTAACTTGAAATTCTCTGGCGATACTAATACATCTGCTGGTGTAGTCAATCTTAAAGACGATACATTCAACATCGTTGGCGATGGTAAATATGTAACTACCGACGCAAACGGTAACGATTTGACTGTAAAAGTATCTGAAGCAGAGATTAAAAAATCTGCTGTAGCAGCTGTAACAGTAAGCACAGATACAACGGATGCTAATAATCCGATTTCTGTAACACCGACAACAAGTGCGGATGGCACAACTAAGGATTACAAGGTAACTATTGATGGTACTAAGATTGCGAATAAGACGAACTTGTCTTATAAAGCAAATGCTGGTACTGCTAAACAAGTTTCCTTGGCAGATGGCCTTAACTTCAAGAATGGTACATTAACAACTGCTTCTATTGATGATGCAGGGGTTGTGAAATACGATGTGAATACAGCATCTATCACTGCTGGCGCAGATGGCACAGTACAGGTCCAACTACAGATGGCGTTGCAACAGCACAAAATGTAGCTGATGCGATTAACGCAGCTAAAAAAGCTAAAACAGAAATCACTGCTAATACAGGTGAAGCAGCGAATGCTACAACAGGTAATGTCACCCTTACATCTACTACAGCTGCTGACGGTCATACTATTTACGACGTAAAACTCAACGACAAAGTGACCCTTGGTACTGGATCTAATGCTGTAACAATCGATGGTACAGCAGGTAAAGCTACAATTGGTTCCTCCGTTGTAGATGGTGTAAATAACACAATCACAACAGGTGGCGCTAATGCCGTTGCCTTAGATGGTGCAGCAGGCACTGTGAAAACTGGTACTGTAACCGTAACTGGTGGCACTACAAACGATATTACAGGCTTGTCTAATACACTGTAAATAGTGCAGATTTTGCAACAAAGGCCGTGCCGCTAAGGAAGAACAATTGAAAAGGTAGGGGAACAAACATGGCAAATCACTGCAGACAAAGATGCTACTACATCTGGTGCTCAAACAGGTACTAAGAAGGATGCTAAGGTTGGTAAAGATGACAAAGTTCAATTGATTGCTGGCGAAAACCTCACAGTGAACCAAAACGAACGAGACTTCACATACTCCTTGAATAAAGACCTTGTGAAGATGAACTCTGCAACCTTTGAAGCCACAGGCGGTAAAACGACTGTTATTACTGGTAATAGCATCGCGCAAACTGACGGCACTAAGACCAATACATCTACAGCCGCTGGTAATACAGTAGCTGATGGTGGTAAATCTACAGCAACTACAGCTGATGGTACGACTGTAACTAATGGTGCTGACTCCACTGCAACAACAGCAGGTACAACGGTAACTTCTGCGAATGGTAATACGAATTACGCAGCTGATGGTGTACGTATTAATAGTACAGGTAAGGATCCTGTATCCTTAACAGACACTGGCTTAGATAATGGTAATAATGTAATTAAAATGTTGCTAGTGGTCATGTAAATAATGATGATACAGACAATACAAATCACGGCTAATATTGCAGATGTTAAAAAGCTACTACAACTGTAACTGCTAACAATGGTGAAGCAGCCAATGCTACAACAGGTAATGTAACTCTTACATCTACTACGGCTGCTGATGGTCATACTATTTACGACGTAAAACTCAATGACAAAGTGACCCTTGGTACTGGAGCTAATGCTGTAACAATTGATGGTACAGCAGGTAAAGCTACTGGCTCTTCCGTTGTGGATGGTGTAAACAACACATTCACTACTGGTGGCGCCAATGCTGTTAAGTTAGATGGTGCTTTGCAGGGACTGTGAAAACTGGTACTGTAACCGTAACTGGGGCACTACAAACGACATCACTGGCTTGTCTAACATAACTGTAACTAGTGCAGACTTTGCAACAAAGGCCGTGCCGCTACTGAAGAACAATTGAAAGCAGTAGGGGAACAAACATGGCAAATCACGGCAGACAAAGATGCTACTACATCTGGTAACCAAACAGGTACTAAGAAAGATGCTAAGGTTGGTAAAGACGACAAAGTTCAATTGATTGCTGGTGAAAACCTCACAGTAAACCAAAACGAACGAGACTTCACATACTCCTTGAATAAAGACCTTGTGAAGATGAGCTCTGCAACCTTCGAAGCTACAGGTGGTAAAACAACTGTTATTACAGGCGATAGCATCGCTCAAATTGACGGCACTAAGACCAATACATCTACAGCCGCTGGTAATACAGTAGCTGATGGTACTAAGTCCACAGAAACAACTGCAGCTGGTCAGGTAATTAAAGATGGTGCTAAGACTAATACATCTACAGTTGATGAAAACACATTAGTTGATGGTACAAAATCCAATAAAACTACTGTAGATAGTAATGTTATCGATGATGGTAATGGTAATGTAAATACATCCAATGCAACATCTAATACTATTGCTAATGGTGCTAACTCCACAGCAACAACTGCAGCAGGTATAACAGTAACTAATGCGAACGGTAATACTAATTACGCAGCTGATGGTGTACGTATCAATACAACAGGTAAAACCCTGTATCCTTGACTGATGCTGGTTTAGATAATGGCAATAATGTTATTAAAAATGTAGCAAGTGGTCATGTAAATAATGATGATACAGATAACACAAATGCAGCTAACATCGCAGATGTTAAAAAAGCTACTACAACTGTAACTGCTAACAATGGTGAAGCAGCGAATGCTACAACAGGTAATGTAACTCTTACATCTACTACGGCTGATGGTCATACAATCTATGATGTAAAACTCAACGATAAAGTGACACTTGGTACTGGAGCTAATGCTGTAACAATTGATGGTACAGCAGGTAAAGCTACTGTTGGTACTGCTGTTGTCGATGGTGTAAATAACACATTCACTACTGGTGGCGCTAATGCTGTTAAGTTAGATGGTGCAGCAGGTACTGTGAAAACTGGTACTGTAACAGTAACTGGTGGCACTACAAACGATATTACAGGCTTGTCTAATACAACTGTAAATAGTGCTGACTTTGCAACCAAAGGCCGTGCCGCTACGGAAGAACAATTAAAAGCTGTAGGCGAACAAACATGGAAAATTACTGCAGATAAGGATACTGCTACATCTGGTGATCAAACAGGTACTAAGAAAGATGCTAAGGTTGGTAAAGACGATAAAGTTCAATTGATTGCAGGTGAAAACCTCACAGTAAACCAAAATGAACGAGACTTCACATACTCTTTGAATAAGGACCTTGTGAAGATGAACTCTGCAACCTTTGAAGCAACAGGTGGTAAAACAACTGTTATTACAGGTGATAGCATTGCACAAACTAATGGTACTAAGACAAATAGATCTACAGCGGCTGGTAATACTGTAGCTGATGGTACTAAATCCACAGAAACTACAGCAGCTGGTCAAGTGATTAAAGATGGTACTAAGATAAATACATCTACTGTTGATGAAAACACATTAGTTGATGGTGCTAGATCTAATAAGACTACTGTAGATAGTAATGTAATTGATGATGGCAATGGTAATGTAAATACATCCAATGCTACATCCAATACAATTACTGATGGTACAAATACTACAGAAGCAACAGCTAGTACTGTAACTGTCAAAGATAATGCTGGTAACAGCACAGTTATCACTAAAGATACAATTACGACAGGTACTGGTGCTAATAAGGTGACTGTTGATGGTACTGTAGGTAAGGTAACTGCAGGCTCTGCAGTTGTAGATGGTGTGAATAACACATTCACCACTGGTGGTGCTAATGCAGTTGCCTTAGATGGTGCTTTGCAGGGACTGTGAAAACTGGTACTGTAACAGTAACTGGTGGTACTACAAACGACATTACTGGCTTGTCCAATACAACTGTAACAGCAGCTGACTTTGCAACAAAAGGCCGTGCCGCTACTGAAGAACAATTAAAAGCAGTAGGGGAACAAACATGGCAAATCACTGCTGATAAAGATGCTACAACTTCTGGTAACCAAACAGGTACTAAGAAAGATGCTAAGGTTGGTAAAGATGACAAAGTTCAATTGATCGCAGGTGAAAACCTCACAGTGAACCAAAACGAACGAGATTTCACATACTCCTTGAATAAAGACCTTGTGAAGATGAACTCTGCAACCTTCGAAGCAACAGGCGGTAAAACGACTGTTATTACTGGTGATAGCATTGCGCAAACTGATGGTACTAAGACAAATACATCTACAGCGGCTGGTAATACAGTAGCTGATGGTGCTAACTCCACAGCAACAACTGCAGCAGGTACAACAGTAACTTCTGCGAATGGTAATACTAATTACGCAGCTGATGGTGTACGTATCAATACAACAGGTAAAAACCCTGTATCCTTGACTGATGCTGGTTTAGATAATGGTAATAATATCATTAAAAATGTAGCTAGTGGTCATGTGAATAATGATGCTACAGACAACACAAATGCACTAATATTGCAGATATTAAAAGCTACTACAACTGTAACTGCTAACAATGGTGAAGCAAATGCACAACAGGTAATGTAACTCTTACATCTACTACGCGCTGATGGTCATACTATTTACGACGTAAAACTCAAAGATACAGTGACCCTTGGTACTGGAACTAATGCAGTAACAATTGATGGTACTGCTGGTAAGGTAACTGCAGGTTCTGCAGTGGTAGATGGTGTAAATAACACAATCACTACAGGTGGTGCTAATGCTGTTGCCTTAATGGTGCAGATGGTACTGTGAAAACTGGTACTGTAACAGTAACTGGTGGTACTACAAACGACATCACTGGCTTGTCTAATACCACTGTAAATAGTGCAGACTTTGCAACCAAAGGCCGTGCCGCTACGGAAGAACAATTGAAACAGGTAGGGGAACAAACATGGCAAATCACGGCAGACAAAGATGCCGCTACGTCTGGTGCCCAAACAGGTACTAAGAAAGATGCTAAAGTTGGTAAAGACGACAAAGTTCAATTGATCGCAGGTGAAAACCTCACAGTGAACCAAAACGAACGAGACTTTACATACTCCTTGAATAAAGACCTTGTGAAGATGAACTCTGTAACCTTCGAAGCAACAGGCGGTAAAACAACTGTTATTAAAGGTGATAGCATCGCTCAAACTGACGGTACTAAGACAAACACATCTACAGCAGCTGGTAACACAGTAGCTGATGGTGGTAAATCTACAGCAACTACAGCTGATGGTACGACTGTAACTAATGGTGCTGACTCCACTGCAACAACAGCAGCAGGTACAACGGTAACTTCTGCGAATGGTAATACGAATTACGCAGCTGATGGTGTACGTATCAATACAACAGGTAAAAACCCTGTATCCTTGACTGATGCTGGTTTAGATAATGGCAATAATGTTATTAAAATGTAGCAAGTGGTCATGTAAATAATGATGATACAGATAACACAAATCACTAATATTGCAGATATTAAAAAAGGCTACTACTACAGTAACTGCTAACAATGGTGAAGCAGCGAATGCTACAATAGGTAATGTAACTCTTACATCTACTACCGCTGCTGATGGACATACTATCTATGATGTAAAACTCAACGATAAAGTGACACTTGGCACTGGTGCGAATGCTGTAACAATTGATGGTACTGCTGGTAAAGATACTGTTGGTACTGCTGTTGTCGATGGTGTAAATAACACAATCACTACAGGTGGTGCTAATGCAGTTGCCTTAGATGGTGCAAGGCACTGTGAAAACTGGTACAGTAACAGTAACTGGTGGTACTCAAACGATATCACTGGTTTGTCTAACACAACTGTAACTAGTGCAGATTTTGCAACAAAAGGCCGTGCGGCTACAGAAGAACAATTAAAAGCAGTAGGCGAACAAACATGGCAAATCACTGCAGATAAAGATACTACTACTTCTGGTGCCCAAATAGGTACTAAGAAAGATGCTAAGGTTGGTAAAGATGATAAAGTTCAATTGATTGCTGGCGAAAACATGACAGTAAATCAAAATGAACGAGACTTCACATACTCCTTGAATACAGATCTTGTGAAGATGAACTCTGCAACCTTCGAAGCAACAGGTGGTAAAACAACTGTTATTACAGGCGATAGCATTGCAAACTGATGGTACTAAGACAAATAGATCTACAGCGGCTGGTAATACAGTAGCTGATGGTACTAAGTCCACAGAAACAACTGCTACTGGTCAAGGATTAAAGATGGTGCTAAGACTAATACATCTACAGTTGATGAAAACACATTAGTTGATGGTGCAAAATCTAATAAGACTACTGTAGATAGTAATGTAATTGATGATGGTAATGGCAATGTAAATACATCTAATGCTACATCAAATACGATTACAGATGGTACAAATACTACAGAAGCAACAGCTAGTACTGTAACTGTCAAAGATAATGCTGGTAACAGCACAGTTATCACTAAGGATACAATTACGACAGGTACTGGTGCTAATAAGGTGACTGTTGATGGTACTGTAGGTAAGGTAACTGCAGGCTCTGCAGTTGTAGATGGTGTGAATAACACAATCACTACAGGTGGTGCCAATGCCGTTAAGTTAGATGGTGCTGCAGGTACTGTGAAAACTGGTACTGTAACAGTAACTGGTGGTACTACAAACGATATTACAGGCTTGTCCAATACCACTGTAAATAGTGCAGACTTTGCAACCAAAGGCCGTGCCGCTACGGAAGAACAATTGAAACAAGTAGGGGAACAAACATGGCAAATTACTGCAGACAAAGATGCCGCTACATCTGGTAACCAAACAGGTACTAAGAAGGATGCTAAGTTGGTAAAGACGACAAAGTTCAATTGATTGCTGGTGAAAACCTCACAGTGAACCAAAACGAACGAGACTTCACATATTCCTTGAATACAGACCTTGTGAAGATGAACTCTGCAACCTTCGAAGCAACAGGTGGTAAAACAACTGTTATACAGGTGATAGCATCGCGCAAACTGATGGTACTAAGACAAATAGATCTACAGCGGCTGGTAATACAATTACTGATGGTACAAATACTACAGAAGCAACAGCTAGTACTGTAACTGTCAAAGATAATGCTGGTAACAGCACAGTTATCACTAAGGATACAATTACGACAGGTACTGGTGCTAATAAGGTGACTGTTGATGGTACTGTAGGTAAGGTAACTGCAGGCTCTGCAGTTGTAGATGGTGAATAACACAATCACTACAGGTGGTGCTAACACTGTTAAATTAGATGGTGCTGCAGGTACTGTTACTGGTTTAACAAATACAGCATGGACAACCAGGTGGTTACAAAAGCTGTTTCTGGCCGTGCTGCAACAGAAGATCAATTACAACAAGTATCTGATGCAGTAGGTGCTGGTTGGAATATAAACTCTGGTACAGTAGCTGGTTCCACTGGTGAAGCTAATGGCTCTGCTAAGACTAAGATCTCTAGTGGTGAAGAGGTTCAATTACAGGCTGGCAATAACCTCATTATTGACCAAAATGGTAAAACTTTAGCGTACTCCTTAAACAAAAATCTTAAGATATGGTCTGCTATATTCAATGCCACTGGTGGTAAAACAACTGTTATCAAAGGCGATAGTATCGTTCAAACTGATGGTGGTAAAACGAATACATCTAATGCGGCTGGTAACACTGTTGTAGATGGTACAAAATCCACAGCTACTACGCTGGGGACTACTATCACTGATGGTGCTAAGACGAATACAAATACAGCAGATAAAATGTAATCGATGATGGTGCAGGTAATACAAACACATCAAATGCAACATCTAATACGATTGCTGATCCAAACGGCAATATGAATACTGCGACAGCAACTAGCAATACTTTGGCAGATAATGCGGGAACTCTAACGTATCTAATGCTACAAGCAATAACTTGACAGATAATGCAGGCAATTCTAATGTATCTAATGCGACTAGCAATACATTGAAAAATGCCGCTGGTGATGAAACTAAGATTGACGCTAAAGGTACTACTGTTAAAGATTCAGCTGGTATACAACAAATGTTGCTGCTACAGGTGCA
>SCPO01000493.1_pt1 | contig 18631 bp, 11 predicted proteins | sample 6106821 | NCBI WGS metagenome assembly SCPO01 (sample SAMN10720448, study PRJNA508395) | human gut metagenome | isolation source: Participant 2 stool, 0 month | host: Homo sapiens | collected 2017 | reverse complement strand
TATGAACTTAATCGTCTTTCCAGTACACGTTCCCCGGCCTACCGAGAACTGACAAACAGGTTGCAGTCGTCAGCATATCTGCAGAAACTCAACCCTCGGCTCTCAAGTTTGTCGAGCTCGTCGAGGACGATCAGCGACAGAATCGGGCTAAGGTTCGAGCCTTGCGGCGTACCTTCCTCTCGGGGCGAGACAAGACCATTCTGCATGATGCCATTGCGTAAATAACGCTCAATTAGCTTCAGCAGGGCCTTGTCCTTGATCCGTTTAGCTAGGCGCGCCATTAAGCGGTCGTGGTTCACGGTGTCGAAGAACTTTTCCAAGTCCATCTCCACCACCCAGTTCTTTCCCTCCTTGATGTACCGAGAGGCCTGTTCGATCGCTTCGAGGGTGCTTCGGCCAGGGCGGAACCCGTAACTTGAGTTCGAGAAGTGGGGGTCATAGGCTTCGACAAGTATCTGAGCTATTGCCTGCTGTATCACGCGGTCCTGCACCGTCGGAATGCCGAGCATTCTCGTCCCTCCGTTCGGCTTGGGAATATCCACGCGACGCACCGGAGCCGGAATATAGCTTCCCGCCCTGATGTGTTCGGCAATGCTCCGCCAGTGTCTCCGATGAGCTTCGTATTGGTCGACAGTCATGCCGTCAATGCCCGGAGCCCCCTTATTGGAAACCACCTGTTTGATGGCTCGCAGGATGTTTCTCCCTGAGAGCACCTGATCCAGTGTGATCACTGAATATTTCCTCCTTGCTTTCGTCCGCCTTTCATTCGCCGCTTTGGTCTCTGCCCATTTGCGCCTCCCTCAGAGTCGGGACTTCCGGTCCTTTCTCCTCGGCGGCGAGGTACTCACCTGAGATCCCTGCTGTTCGCCTTCGGCCACCGACTTACGCGAGAGTGAACGGCCTACTCACACACTTTAAATTCGATCCTTCGAGGTTCGGCCTCTACTACGACCTCGGCTGACTTCCCTGTCAACATCCCTCTGCCTTGCGGCATCGGTAGCCCTCGCGGGCATCGACAGGGATCTCCCCGGGTATCACACATGCGCTTCGCGCCCTACCTGTCGGATCTACACATCGCCTTTCCGTGCCGCTACGGGGTTAACTGAATGTGGCCAGCTCTCCCAGACCTTGTGCCTCATATCCGATTCCTGTTTGTCAGGCTGGCGGTTTGCTATCGGCTTCCTTCATCGATTCTTTGCCTCCTCGACTCTGCCGAGTTGCTAGTCCTTCCCGCGACCGGGCGGACAGTGGACTTTCACCACACAATCACACGTGCGCTGCCGGGCGCACCTAAACACATCGGCCGATCTGCAAGCAGACCGGCCGATGCATATGACTTTGCGGCATTTCGCCTTAAAGCTTCCTGCGCCGCAGCATGATGAGCTTCCAGGCCGCGGGAATAACAAAGAGCGAAAGAAGCGGGGCCGTTACCATGCCGCCCACCATCGGCGCGGCGATGCGGCTCATCACCTCACTCCCGGCGCCCGTTCCCACCAAAATCGGAATCAGGCCGGCAAGCACCACAGCCACCGTCATGGTCTTCGGACGAACTCGAAGCGCCGCGCCATGCTCAATAGCTCGGTCAAGCGCCTCCACCGTAAAGGTCTTGGGATCGGCCAAGGACTTATCGTTCTGCACGGCATGCCGCAGGTAGACGATCATCACCACACCGAACTCTGCCGCGAGACCTGCCAAGGCAATGAAGCCCGTACCCACGGCAACTGACAGTCGGTCGCCCAACAGGTAAAGGAGCCAAATGCCGCCCGTGAGTGCGAAAGGCAGACTGCCCAAAATAAGAAGCGACTCTGCAAAACGGCGGAACGCCAGATAGAGCAGCACAAAGATGATGAGGATGGTCATCGGCACCATCAGGGTCAGGCGATCCTTGGCGCGCTCCATCAATTCGTACTGCCCCGAAAAGGCCACGGAAACGCCCGGCTTCAGAGACACCGACTTGGCAATGGCTTCACGAAGATCCCCCACTACCGACGCCATGTCGCGATCACGGGCATCGACAAAGACCCAGGCAGCCGGCCGGGCATTTTCCGTACGCAGCATCGAGGGACCGAGAGACGTGCGGATTTCAGCCACATCCCCCAAAGTCAGACTCTGGCCGGACCCGGAAATAATCGGCAGATTGCGGAGCGCTTCAGGCGAATCACGCCAGCTCTGCGGAAAGCGAATCGTGATCGGATAACGCGCGATCCCGTCGACAACGTCGCCCGCCATCTCTCCGCCGACGGCGGACTTAACGTAGCTCTGCACGCCGGCAACAGTGAGCCCCCAGCGGGCAGCCTTGAGACGATCTACGCTGACTTCAACGTAGCGTCCGCCCGTCAGTCGTTCAGCAATAGCTGATACGACACCCGGAACCGTCTTCGCGGCCTCTTCAATCTGCTCGGCAGCGCCGTCAATGTCGGCAAGCGACTGTCCGGACACCTTAATGCCGATGGGGCTCTTCACGCCGGTGGAGAGCATGTCGATACGATTGCGAATCGGCATCACCCACAAGTTGGCCAAACCCGGGAGACGAACGGTCTTATCGAGCTCGTCGATTATCTTTTCCATCGTCATGCCGGGGCGCCATTCACTTTCGGGTTTGAGCTGAATGGTGGTTTCAATCATCTCCAAAGGCGCCGAGTCGGTAGCCGTATCGGCGCGGCCGGCCTTGCCGAAGACCGTAGCGACTTCGGGCACGGTACGGATGAGCTTGTCGGTCTTTTGCAGCATGGCTGCCGCTTCAGATGAAGACACCCCCGGGAGCGTAGACGGCATATAGAGAATATCGCCCTCGGCAATCTGGGGCAGAAATTCGCCGCCCAGCTTTTCCACCGGATAGAGGCCGCCGATAAGCACCAAGAGCGCCGCGAAGAGCGTCGTCTTCGGCCGCCGCAGCACGCCCATGAGGAGCGGCTGGTAGAGACGCACAAGCCAGCGGTTCAGGGGATTTTTGTCTTCGGGCGGAATCTTGCCGCGAATCCAAAGTCCCATCAGCACCGGCACGAGCACCACCGCCAGAAAGGCCGAGGCGGCCATCGACCACGTCTTCGTCCAGGCGAGCGGCCCGAAGAGACGCCCTTCCTGGCCTTCGAGCGTGAAGATCGGAATGAAGGAAAGCGTGATGATAAGGAGGCTCATAAAGAGCGCCGGTCCCACCTCTACCGCAGCTTCCGTGATGACCTGCCAGCGCTCCGCGCCGGCAAGATCTGCCCCAGGATGCGCCTCCTCCCAAGCTTCAATATGCTTGTGGGCGTTCTCAATCATGACGATGGCCGCATCAACCATAGCGCCCACGGCAATTGCAATACCGCCGAGGCTCATGATGTTGGCGTTAAGCCCCTGAAAGTGCATCGCAATGAAAGCGAGTGCGAGGCCTAGCGGCAGTGTGATCACCGCCACCAGTGCACTGCGCACATGCCACAGGAAGATGGCGCAGACGAGCGCAACGACGATGAATTCCTCAATGAGCTTATGCGTGAGGTTTTGGATGGCACGGTCAATGAGTGAACTTCGGTCATAAACCGGCACAATTTCCACGCCTTCGGGGAGCGCACTCTTAAGTTCCTCAAGGCGCGTCTTCACAGCAGCAATGACTTCACGGGCGTTGCCGCCGGTACGGAGCAAAATAATGCCGCCCGCGACTTCACCCTCGCCGTCAAGCTCCGCGATGCCGCGGCGCATTTCCGGCCCCAGACGAACCTGAGCGACGTCGCCCAAAACCGTCGGCGTTCCCGATGCATTTGTTTTGAGCACTATGGAGCGGAAGTCGTCAAGCGTCTTCAGATACCCCTGAGCGCGCACCATGAATTCGCTTTCGCCCATCTCGATGGAACCGCCGCCCGCTTCCTGATTCGAAGCGGAAAGCGCCGTCTTGATGTCGCCCACCGTAACGCCGTACTGCTCGAGCTTGACCGGATCCGGAATGATCTGATATTCCTTCACGGCGCCGCCCACGCTCGCCACTTCGGCTACGCCCGGGATGGTCTTGAGTTCATATTTGAGAAACCAGTCCTGGAGCGCCCGCAGGCTTTCCAAATCATTCTTTCCGGATTTGTCCACCAAAGCGTACTGATAGATCCAGCCCACACCGGTGGCATCCGGGCCGAGTTCGGGCGTGACGCCGCTCGGGAGTTTCCCTGCAGCCGAATTAAGCGACTCCAGCACGCGCGAACGCGCCCAGTAAAGATCCGTTCCGTCCTCAAAAAGAACGTAGACAAAAGAGGTGCCGAAGAGTGAAAAGCCGCGTACGGTCGAGGCACCCGGCACGGAGAGCATCGTCGTGCTGATGGGATACGTCACCTCGTTCTCAACAATTTCCGGCGCCTGTCCCGAGTAATCGGTCTTAATGATGACCTGAACGTCGGAAAGGTCGGGAAGCGCATCCACGGGCGTCTTCAGCACCGCAACGATGCCGGCGATCGCGAGCAGAAGAGCGCCGAAAAGAACGAGTACGCGATTTTCAACCGAGGCGCGGATGACGCGTTCAATCATTTCGCGGCTCCTTGGGATTGTTTTGCCGCCGAGGGCGTCAGACTGCTGAGGTCGAGCACCGTCTGAGGCTTGGACGCTGTTTCGAGAGACTCATCCGGCGCTCCGTGCGTCATGCCCTGCGGCATGCTGCTCTGCAGCTCGCTCTGAACTCCTGCCGGCGAAGCCGGTTTCATAGGATCTGCGGGCATCGCCATGGGGGCTGCCGCGCCCTCATTGGCGCTCTGGCCATCGGCAGCCGGCTGCATGCGGGCAAGCGCCCCTTCAATATTGGCTTCGCTGTCGATCAGGAAGATGCCCGATACCACCACGTCTTCGCCGGGCTGAACACCCGAGGCAAGCGCTGTCTGTCCGGACGATTCACCGAGGATGCGCACGGACTTCGGAATGAAGCGCGTGCCTTCACGCACGATCACGCGGGGATTTCGTCCGTCGTCAATCACCGCCTGCGAGGGCACGAGAATGCCTTGAGCACCCGGCGCCGCAAGCAGAAGCTTGGCCGTCATCCCCGGGCGCAGTTCAAGATTGGGGTTGTCGACCGAAAACCGCAGCTTCAGCGTACGCGTAGCCGCTTCGCCCTCCGGCAACACTGTCGGCGCAGAAGCCTCCCAAATGCGGCCGGGGAAGGCGTCAACGGAGAGCTTAAACTTCGCTTGGGGCAGATACGGCGCATAGCGCTCCGGCACCGAAGCCGTTACCCAGAGCGGATCGAGTCCTTCAACCGCGGCTACCGCATCGCTCTTCGTGACGTTCATGCCGTTTTTCAGCGCGAAAGCGGTCAGCACGCCGTCAATCGGAGCGGCAATATGAAAGCTCGTGCGGACTTTCTTCGTACGGCGAAGCGCTTCAATGTCGGCATCGGGCATGCCGGCAAGCTTGAGGCGCAAAAGCACTGCGTCGAGCTCAGCACGGCTGCGCTTTAATTCAACGAGCACCAAATATTCACTCTGCATCTCCACCCATGACGGGATGGTCAGCTGAGCGAGCGGCTGCCCTTTTTTGACAAAGTCGCCGACCGTCACCGGCGCAACAGACTCCACAAACCCCTCTGCCCGAGCCTGCACCTGAGCCGTATGGTGGCCGTTGACGAGAACTTCTGCCGGGAACCAGCGCGAAAGCGAGAGCTGCCCCGCCTCGGCCTTTGCCGTCTTCAGCCCCAGATTGGCCGTGAGCGTCGGATCAATGACAACGCCCTGAGGCTCAAGATTTTCATCCTCGCCGCCCGATAAATCGGCTTGAGAAGCGTACTTCGGCACGAGATCCATGTCCATGAAGGGCGACGGACCGGATTTCTCGAAGTGCACGTCGGGCTTCATCGGATCGTACCAGTAGAGCACGGGCTTGCCGTCAGCATCCGGTTCGGCGAGCTTCACCTTGGCTTTGGGCTTTGCCGCGGCAGCGCCGACGGGGGCGTATTTCGGCACGAGGTCCATATCTATGAAGGGCGAAGGACCGGGTTTGTCGAAATGCACGTCAGGCTTCATCGGGTCATACCAATAAAGCACGGGTTTGCCGTCGGCATCGGGCTGTGCGAGCTTGACGCCGGCGGGCGTCTGCGGGGCTTCAGAGGCCGAATGCGCTCCGGATGCTGATGTCGATTCAAGGAGCCCGAGCCGCTGCGCGAAATGTTCGAGTGAAGACTGGTGACGCCAAACGGCATATCCGCCGGCAGCAGCGCCGGCGGCCAAAGCGACAACCACAGCAAGCACCGTGAGCACCGGACTGCGGCCGGTCTGAGTCGATGGGGAAGATGAGGTGGACGGGGAAGGCGACGTCATGGGAACGGTCCGTCAGTCATTTTGTCGATGCGGCGATTGGGCGGCTGACAAAAAAGGGGGAATACGAGGAGAGCCGTCGTCCCGGCGAGGGATGACGGCTTGAGGGTCGATCAAGCAAAAACTTGCCGACCAAAGCAATGCGGACTGAAGCGCTGCTGCGTTTCGGCCAGAAGCTCGGGGGAGCGGCGGATCAGTGCGCGGCAGAGTCCGGCAGTGCTTGGGGCAATCAGTGTTCGATGCTCTGGAGCACCGAGAGCTGACCTTCCTGCGTGAAGGTGAAGTGAATCTTGTCGCCAGCCTTCAGACCTTCAACGAGCTTGAGGTCCTTGAAGGTAAAGCGCATCGTCATGGCCGGCCACTGCAGGGCGGCAATGGGTTCATGCTCAATCGTGACCTTGCCGTTGGCTGCATCAATAGCCTTGACAACGCCGACAGCCTGAACGGCCGGGCTCTGTGCTGCCATATGCATGGAATGGTCCCCCGCCATCATGTGATGTTCATGGCCGGACATATCCATATTCATATCGGCAGCCTGAACGGCACCGACAGTCAGAACAGCAGCAAGAGCGGCAAACGTGCGAATCATGGTGATCTCCTTTATTGCGTTTTGCATCTGCGGGCGATCCCTGCCGTCTCAGGAAGATGGTCAAAAATCAGGGATAACCCTCAACGGACTGCAAATATACAACCAATACGGAAGATGTAGGGGATTGTCCTATCATGGCGTAATTTTGCCGGCAAGATCATTGTCGGCTGAAATTCCCTCTGCCGCAGTCTTTTGCAGGATTTCAATCAGCTTTTCCGCATTTTGTCTTTGCGATTGGTTGCAATTCTCATTGCAGGGATGCTGATCGTCTTCTGCGTTCTGGGCTCCCCAACATCAGGCGCAGACTATCTGTTATATAAGGAACGGCTTACGCTGTCTATCCCCCTACTGCCGCAGCGGATTTCATTACTTATACGTCAAATGGCCTAATTCCTTCGCATCAATCCCTGAAGGCTGAAATTTTCCCAAGTTTATAAAGATATGCAGGTTGATCTTCTCAGACGTTCAATCGGAAGATACAATGCCGCTCCATAGAGCTAAGGGATAACGTGAGTACAGTCTGCCAAGCTCTTCAGCCCCAACCACCTGCACCTATTCATAAAGCTACATCACGGTGCAAGCCATGAAGATCTAGGAGAAGTTCGTGGCCAGACTATCCGTTCATTCCATCCCCGTGACTGATGCGCGCAACGAAGAAACCATGCATGGTTTTGCTCGGCGCATCGAAGCCACGCCTCCAGGACAATGCGCACTTGCGCTGCAGCTGAGCCTCCTTGAAGCGAGTGCGCTGCAGACCTGCGGCAAATGTGTGCCGTGCCGGGACGGCCTCCCTCAGCTCGCCAAGCTTATGCGCCGCATCGTGGACTGCGAAGCTTCGCCTGAAGATCTCGGCCGGCTCAAGACACTGGCGGAATTCATCCGCTTGGGCTCGGACTGCGCCATCGGCTACGACGCTGCGCAGATGGTGCTCGAGAGCCTCACCCGCTTTGCCGACGAATTTAAGCACCATACGGAAGAGCAGAGCTGCCAGAAGGGCATCGCTCAGTCGGTGCCCTGCGAAACCTTCTGCCCTGCGCACGTTGACGTGCCGGGCTACATCGCGCTCGTGGCCGAAGGCCGCAGCGCCGAAGCCGTTGCGCTGATCCGCAAAGACAATCCCTTTCCGACTGCCTGCGGCTATGTGTGCGAGCATCCCTGCGAAAAGCGCTGCCGCCGCACGCTCATTGATGCGCCGATCAATATCCGCGCCATCAAAAAGTACGCCTGCGATCAGGCGGCTGCCGACACCGTTCCGACCCCGAAGCGTCAGCCTGATACCGGACGCACGATCGCCGTCATCGGGGGCGGCCCCGCCGGTCTCACCTGTGCCTATTTCCTCGCGCTCATGGGGCACACGGTGGAGCTCTATGAAGAAAAGAAGCACTTGGGCGGCATGATGCGCTACGGCATTCCTGCCTACCGTTTCCCGCGCGAGCGTCTGGACGAAGACATCCGGGCCATTCTCGGCGTGGGCAACATCAATGTCCATCTCGAGAGCCCCGTCGGCACCGACGAAATGAAGGCGCTTTCGGAAACTTGCGACGCTGTCTTCGTCGCCATCGGCGCGCATGCGGCTAAAAAGCTTCGTCTGCCCGGGATAGACGCCAAGGGCGTCATTTCCGCAGTGGATATGCTGCGCAGTATCGGCGACGGCGTCTACCCGGACTACCGCGGCAAAAGGATTGCAGTAATCGGCGGCGGCAATGTCGCCATGGACTGCGTGCGCACCGCGGTGCGCGCGGGGGCTGCCGAAGTGAATCTGGTCTACCGCCGCCGCATTGAAGACATGACGGCGCTCAAGGAAGAAATCGAAAGCGCCGTTGCTGAGGGCGTCGAGATGCTCCCGCTTCAGGCGCCGGTTTCCATTGAAGTCGATGCATCCGGCGCCTGCACGGCACTCCTGATGCAGCCGCAGATGATCAGCGCCTACTCGCGCGGCCGCCCCGGCGTCGTCAATGCGCAAAAGCCCGTTGAGCGCCTTGAGGCAGACCTTATCGTGGCGGCCGTCGGTCAGGACGTGGTTTCCTCGCCCTTTGAAGCCTTCGGCATGAAGACGCACTGGGGCGCTTTTACGACGGACGAATTCCTCGCTGCCGAAGGTTTTTCCAATGTTTTTGTCGGCGGCGACTGCCAAAGCGGTCCCACCACCGTCATCAAAGCCGTGGGCGCCGGCAAGGTCGCCGCCCGCAACATTGATGAAATGCTCGGCTTTCACCATTACCTCGACTGCGGCGTTTCGGCGCCGCCTCCGCGCATGAATGACCGCACGCCCAAAGGGCGCGTCAATCTGATCGAGCGGCCGGTCAAATTCAGAAAGCGCGACTTCAATGAGGTCGAAATCGGCATGAGCAGTGAAGAAGTGCAGCAAGAATGCGGCCGCTGCCTGCGCTGCGACTGTTTCGGTGCAGGTGCGTCCTGCGGCGGGAGAATCCAATATGTTTGACTTTACGATCGACGGCAGGATTGTCTCCGTCCAAGAAGGCACCACCATTCTCGAGGCTGCGCGCAGCGCCGGTCTTCATATTCCGACGCTGTGCTACCTGAAGAATGTGAGCTCCATTGGCTCCTGCCGGCTCTGCGTCGTTGAGGTCGAAGGCGCCGCCGGCCTAGTATCCTCGTGCAACACCCTCGTCAAGCCCGGCATGGTCGTGCACACCCATTCGGATGCGATCACTGCGGCACGCCGCACGGCACTCCAGCTCATCATCGCCGACCACGGACTCAACACCACCCAGTACTGTTTCAGCTGTCCGAAAAACGGCAGCTGCGAACTGCAGGACCGCTGCCGAGAGCTCGGCGTTGAAACGACGCCCTTTGACGTTAAGCCCGCCGGGGGACCGATCCTCGACTCGAACCCCTTCATTGCCTTTAATCCCGCGCTCTGCATTCGCTGCCAGCGCTGCGTAGGCGCCTGCAACAACGCTGCGGGCAACCACACCCTGATTACCGGCCGCAGGGGCGTGCGCACCTCCATTCTTGCGCCTTTCGGCGAAGACTGGAAAAGCACGAACTGCGAGTCCTGCGGCAACTGCGCAGGGGCCTGCCCAACGGGCGCCATCACCATGAAGCGCCGCCGCGAATACCGTTCTTGGGAAATCCAGCGCGTACGGACGACCTGTCCGCACTGCGCTACCGGATGCCAATATAACCTCGTGGTGAAAAACGGCCGCATTGTCGACACTGAAGCTCTGGACGGTCCGACCAATCACGGGCTTCTCTGCGTGAAGGGACGGTCGGCGAGCTTTGACTTCGTTCATTCGCCTCAGCGCCTGACGACGCCTCTCATCCGCAGCAAAATCACCGGCGAACTTGAACCCGCCTCCTGGGATGAGGCGCTCGATCTGGTTGCGCGGCGCTTCGGCGAAATCAAGGCACGGCACGGCGGAAGCGCCATCGCAGCTTTTGCCTGCGCGCGTTCGGCCAATGAAGACATCTACATGCTCCAGAAGATGGCGCGCACGGTTTTTGAGACCAACAACGTCGACAACTGTGCCCGAGTCTGCCACGGACCATCGGTTGCCGGCCTGCAGCGCACGCTCGGCTCCGGCGCGATGACCAATCCCATTTCCGATATCTGTGAAAACGCTCAGGTGATCCTGCTCGTGGGCTCCAACCCAGAAGAGGCGCATCCGGTGATCGGCATGCAGCTTCGCGCTGCGGTCGCCCGCGGCACACGGCTCATTGTCGTCGACCCCCGCGATATTGGTCTCTCCAAAACAGCCGACCTGCACATCAAACTTAAGCCCGGCACGAACGTGGCCTTTGCCAACGGCATCGTCCGTCAGCTTATTCATGACGACTTGATCGACCACGCGTTCATTGAGTCCCGCACGGAAGGTTTCGCAGACCTCAAAGCGATGGTCGAGGCGTACACGCCGGAGCGCGTCGCTCAGATCTGCGCGATTGACCCGCGCGACCTCATTGCCGCAGCGCGCCTTTACGGCCGCGCGGACCGCGCCGCGATTGTCTACTGCTTAGGCGTCACCGAGCACTCTTCGGGCACCGAAGGCGTGATGTCGCTCTCCAACATCGCCATGGTGACCGGCAAATACGGCCGTCCCGGCTGCGGCATCAATCCGCTTCGCGGCCAGAACAACGTTCAGGGCGCCTGCGACATGGGGGCATCTCCGGGCGATCTCACGGGCTACCAGAAAATCGCAGCCCCCGGCATCGTTGAGAAATTTGAAAAAGCATGGGGAACCCATCTACCGAGATTCAAAGGACTCTATGCCACGGACTGCTTCCCCAAGATGATCGAGGGCGAAGTAAAGGGACTCTTCATTTTCGGCGAAGACCCGGTGCGCACCGACCCGGACACGCATCACGTCATCAAGGCCCTCAAGAACCTTGAATTCCTGGTGGTGGATGAACTCTTCCTCACGGAAACGGCAAAGTATGCCGACGTTGTGCTTCCGGGACGCAGCTATGCCGAAAAAGAAGGCACCTTCAGCAACACCGAACGCCGCGTGCAGCGCATCCGCAAAGCCGTGGAAATCCCTGGAACGCGCGCCGACACGGATATCTTCACCGATATCATGAATCGGATGGGCTACCCTCAGCCGCATCTCACGCCCGCTCAGATCATGGACGAAATTGCTTCGGTTACTCCGTCCTTTGCCGGCATCAGTCATGCGCGTCTCGACGGCGCCGAAAACGCCGGTCAGGGACTGCAGTGGCCCTGCACGGGTCCGGAGCATCCGGGTACGCCGATTCTCCATGTTGGGAAGTTCACCCGAGGTCTCGGCCGCTACTCAACCGCGCAGTACCGTGATCCGAGCGAACTGCCCGACAGCGAATATCCGCTGATGCTCACCACCGGCCGTGTGCTCTATCAGTACAACGCCTGCGCCATGACCGACAAAACGGAAGGCATCAACGAGATTTCGGGGCGCTCCTTCATTGAGCTCAACACCAAGGATGCTGAACGTCTCGGCATCAGCAACGGCGACCGCGTGAAGGTCACTTCAAGGCGCGGCGCTATTGATTCGGTCGCTCATGTGTCCGACAAAACCAATGTCGGCGAAAGCTGGATGCCCTTCCATTTTCAGGACGGCAACTGCAACTGGCTCACCAAAGCAGCGCTCGACAATATCTGCAGTACGCCGGAATACAAGGTGTGCGCCGTAAGGGTTGAAAAGCTCGGCGCATCGGCTTAAAAACGTTCGGCCGCTCTAAGGCGACTAGGCGCTCTGAATTCCTCTGGGAATCAGAGCGCTTTTTCTTCTTTGTGCTCCAACTGTATCTCTGTCTGACGCCACTCAAAGTTAAATTATCGGTCTGCGTAAACAATATGTTTTCTTGAGCCAACACTTTTTTATCGTCTGCAGATATTTGCCAACGATCAACTTATTGATTTCTAAAAAATATTATGTCGTATATGTGTACTCTGCTATCGTTTGAACGCTTTACCAAACGAAGTCGCAAAGTACCGTCATTCATGACAGAGAGACAATAACAGGCTTACACAAAAAATTTGGACACTCTTGAATACCGAGCAGTTTCACTGAGTTGGCCTTCTGATCGTATCGGATTTTCAAAAACTCCTATATTCGGCATCTACTGAGGATGCTATGACCATCAAACCGTTACGGGATTTTGGCATTGAAAAAGCAATAAAGTGAACAGAAGTGATAATTTATAATTACTTCGAACTCTGTAAAGAGATATCGATTGAAAAACATTAGTCGATATTAGAACATTCTCAAACAAATAAGCTTTTATTTGAGAATTATTAAAATTTCAGGTTGTTTGGAACAGACGAATTCAATTTCTCAAGTTTGGCAGTCGTCGCTCTTACTGTGTCAAGTGTTATCCGCTTGCTATCCAATTCGGCTTGACCTAATGAGCGTATTGGTTAACCCTTTGTTGCGTCGATCAAACAATATCCATTTCTTGTTAAAGCCTGAAAATAAGCGCATTGCAATGTAGTAGGGTATACCCCCCCCCCCAAGTCAACAAATCGCATTCTTCTCCCCATAAGCTTTTTAAAGCTGTTCAGTACAGTCACTCAACCTCCCGCTTGAACGCGGGGAAATCTGGGGAATTCTGATGAAAAAAACGATCATTGCCGTAGTGACGCTTGCTGCCGCCTCTCTCGTCCAAGCAGCCGATACAACGTGGACCAGTCAAAGTTGGACTCCTAGTTCTACAGGTCCGACCAGTTGGGAAGGATCTTCTGCAGATAAGCTTATTTTTAATGGCACTTCCGGCTCGAATAAAAATGGCGATGAATGGACAAACGCCCAACTCTTTATTCAGGGTACTACGGGAAATAGCCAAGAAAGCACCATTACTGGCGGAACTCTTGAATTCATTTCTCAGAACCCCGCAACCAATGATGCCAACAATACTCCTGGGGTAGGCTACAACGCTGTAGTTTTGGGCGGAAACAGCTCTCTCACTATTGATGTGGGCACCTTATTGTTGGGTGAATCTGTTGTCGATCAAACCGATAAAAAAGGCGGTGACCGCGGCATACGTCTTTCCGGTTCGAACAATACGTTGACTATTTATGCCGACCGTATCGTGTCGTATACGGGTGATGAATTTATTCATGTGCGTCAGGGCGATGGTTCGTCGGTTGCCAAAATTGGCTCGGCTGACCGCCGCATTGGTTATTTTGAAGCGCACACTGGCTGGGGCAAAGATGATTACGGCGTTGCCCTGCTTCAAGCCAATGAAGGCAACAAGGTGTTTCTTTATGCCGATGAAGCAGTTCTTGATGGCTCAACTAACCCCAACGGGGGCGTGATCGGTTCCGGCGGCTGGGGTGAAGTTCATGTCGACGCCAATAAACTCACTATTAACGGTAATATTTGCGGCACTTACGGAAAGATGAGTAATGCCGACGAAAAGCTGACTTTGAGTGTCAGAGCCGGAACACTGGATATGACCGGGGATATCAATGTTGGCAACAAGGGCGATGGGAACAGCAACTTTGACCGCAATACATCCGTAGTAATTGAAGCCGATGTGCTTAATCTTAAAGGCAACATTAAAGTCGACAATAATAAACGAACGGAATCAGATGCAAAAGGCAACAATATTTCTGCAGTTAATTTAACTGTTAACAAAACGGCCAATATCACCGGCACGATTATTGCCTCGCGAACGGATGGAACATCTACTGTCACCTTGGGCGGCGCCGGCGATGCGACAGCCTCCTCCGGCAAGTACGAAGTGACTGGGGACGGCAGCAGTATTGTCTTTAAGGATTCCGGCTCTTGGGTGATCAACGAATGGAAAGGCACTGACGGGAACCTTACAGCATCCAATTCCGTTAAGGTTGATGTCAACGGTGCAGTTCAAACGACCTCCACTACACTCAACGACACATCTACACTCACGCTTAACGACGGCGCAAAAATTACTAGCACCACACTCGAAGGCTCGGGCGGCACTTTCCTCATTAATACTGCTGATGAACAGGTCATCAACATTACTGCCAACAACAACAAAAGCACACAAGCCGTTCTTTCTGGCAGCCAGAATGACAAGTATGCATCAGCTGACGAAGCAGTGAACGCTCTGAAAGCCTCTGTCGGCTCCACGAAAGACCTCAGTCTCTCAGCTGCTGAAGGTGCGGTCGCTGACAGCTGGAAGGTTGTTGACAATGGGGATGGAACGACTTCAGTGATAACTCAAGCCAACCAAAAGCTTGAGGGATATAACACGATTAATTCCCTCGCCGTTTTCTCCTGGCGTCACGAGCTCAACAACCTGCAAAAGCGCATGGGTGAACTCCGCGATCTGAACGGCAATATCGGTGCTTGGGCACGCGTCTTCGGATCTGAACAGAAGTACGGGGATGCCGGACAGGTCAATAAGAACACCACGCTCCAAGTCGGTGCTGATGTTAAGGTGGCTGACGCCTGGACAATCGGCGGCGCATTCAGCTATACCGACGGTTCAGTTGAAGCGACCGGCATTTCCGGCGACAACAAAGCCTACGCTTTTACGGCTTACGGCGTGTGGCAGCATGAAAATGGATCCTACCTGGATTTGACGGCACGTTATGCTCGGCTCGACGCTGACTTTACCGCTCAGACGATGACAGGTTCCTACAACAACAATGCCTACGCTGTCACTGCGGAAGTGGGACACAAGTTCAATCTTTCCGAGCTCGCCTTTATTGAACCGCAGGCTGAAGTGATCTACGGCCGCGTCGTTGGTGACGATTTCACGGCATCTAACGGCACCCGCTTCTCCCAAAAAGACTATGACTCTCTGATTGGACGCTTGGGTGCCCGTGCAGGTTTCAGCTTCCCGGAAAACAAGGGCAATATCTACGCTCGCTTCTCGGTTGTTCACGACTTCCAAGGTGAAGTTGAAACGACGGCCTTCAACAACACCTCCCGCACGGTCAAAGATGATCTTGGCGGAACTTGGGTTGAATACGGCGTCGGCGGCAACTTCCGGCTCAGCGACACTGCCAACGTTTACGTAGACGTTGAACGTACTTCCGGCGGCGAAATTCAGGAGAATTGGCGCTGGACCATCGGTGCACGCAAAGTCTTCTAAAAACACCTTTATTTCATAATGACCTGAAGCCCGAAGAATCATTATTCTTCGGGCTTCAAAATAATGGAAGAAACTGCATTCATTTGTTTCGTAAACTTTATTTCACTGCCGCTGAGGGAATTCCCGCAGAATGAGCATTCTTCATAAAGCGTGATGCAAAAATGTTCATAATAGACATCACCTTTATAATTTTTAAAAAACAATGCCTCAGCAGCCCGCCCCTTCCGACGAGATTATTCCCGCCGCCCCAGCTTCGGTCATACACGAGCTCAAATACATAGACCTTCTGCTCCTCAAAACCCTTGCCGAAACCGAATCTCTCACGAAGACGAGCGCCCGCATAGGCATCAGCGTGGCCAAAGCTTCGCGCATGCTTTCATCGCTTCGCAAACTTTTCAATAATGAACTCGTCCAGCGATGCGGCCCGCGCATGATCGCAACGCCCGAACTTGAGCGTTTGCTTCCGGACATCAGAGCTGCACTCAAAAGTCTTGGAAAACTGTTTGAGCATCCGCTCGCCTTTCATCCTGCAGACATTGAAAGCCGGCTCGTCTTCGCCTGCACGGACAACGCTTATCTGGCGCTCCTCGCTCCGGCATTAAAGCGCCTGGCTGAAGAGGCGCCCCGTCTGCAGATTTCCGTTTCCGAACTTGACGACCAGACACTAAGCAAACTTTCTTCCGGCGACATCGATTTCATTCTTGGTCAGGATTTCTTAGCGCGCAAAAATGACCGATTTCGTCATCAGCGGCTGCTCACCTGTCCGCACTGCGTTGTCGTACGCCGAGATCATCCGATGGCGCTCGCCCATCCGGAGGGCCGAATTACCGCCGGTGATCTGCGGGGTTTCCGCCAAGTGCTCCCCATCATTCACCGCCCATCGGGTTTTGAAAGTCCTATGCGGCTCTCTATGAATCTGGCGACTGCTGAAGCCATCCGGCTTCCGTACTTTATTGCCGGATTCTTCACCATTTTGCAAAACGACTGTTTTTTGGCCGCTCCGCTTGCCGTTGCGCAAAGGCTCTCGACCTGGCTGCCCATAGAACTGCTCCATTTTGATGAAGGCAGCCAATTTCTTTGGACGCCAGAAATTCTTTGGCATGAACGCACGGACGCGAGTCCCCTTCATCAATGGGTGCGTTCCATTGTCTGTTCGGCGGCAGCCGCGGCAAACACCCCTTAGCGAAAATAATGAGAGCCGCAGCACAGACGTACTGCGGCTCTCAGCGCTTTATTGCCTAGAGCGGATCAAACCCAGATTAGTTGTCCGTGAAGGCCTTCTTCACGCTGATCGGGAAGGCTTGATAACCGAAGACATCGGTAAACTTCAGCGCAACTGCCGGCTGAGTTTCACCCCAACGGTACTCATAGAGATACGGATGCGGCGATGTGGCTGCTGCGGCCGTTCCCTTCTTCTTCTGGAAGCTCAATCCAGCCGTCGAATAGAAGACCGTCACAGAATTCTTGTCGGCCTCATAGCCGCAGAGTCCCGTCACCGGACTGTAGTACTCGTGTCCGGAGATCTTTGCCCACTTCCCAGATCTGTTCGACCGTCATCTTCTTCTGATCGATCTTATAGATCACGCCGCGCGTGTATTTATCTTCGGCCAATGCGGGCTGCTCCATGCCGCGGCATCACCGTTGTCGAATACCGTGATGTAGACCGTGTCTTTGTCGGACTTTTCGTCAATACGCCAGGCCGTATGCTGCGTCCAGCTCCAGTCGAAGCTGCCTTCGCACTTAATGGGCTTGCCGTCCTTATCCACCGGCGTCAGGACTTTATCAGCCCAGCCTTCGCGCCAGCCTTCGAGAAGAAGAATCCATTTGACCTTCTTGTCGCGGCCGATCTTGATAACCGCAGACTGGTGACGCGACGAAATGATGATGGAATCGTCAGTCGGATCGTAGTCAACCGAATTGACATGCGCCCAGTTGCGGCCCGGTCCCACGCCGGCGACGTCACCGAGACGCCTTCCTGCTCCTGCTTGGCAAGATCTTCGGCCGAAAGGGTCTGACCGGCCTTGAAGCATCAATATTGAGGCATACCGCACCCTGATCGAGCGCCTTAATGACGTTGGAACGATACGGGTCGAGAATTTCTGCCAGACGCCAATCATCGACCACGCCGCCATTCGGGTCAATTTCAACGATCACGTCACGCACCGTGTGAACGCGCTTATTGTCGGCGCGGCGGTAGTCGAACGCTGCGACGCGAAGGAGACTGTTGCCGTTCTGGGCGTTGTCAAACGAATGGCTGAAGTCACTGTAGCCCGAGGGGAGCCGGCGATTGAAGATCTCGCGTCCCATGAGGTCGTATTTGACATACCGCTGACCGAAGCCCCAGGTAAGCGCACCGTCTTTGGTCTGCTGGAAGCCCATAAAGTAGCCCGAGTACCACGGGTTTTCCGGATCGCCAATCAGCGTATCAAAGAGCCACCAGCGAACTTCGCCGGCCGTATCGACGATGCCGACATTGGTGTTGTAGGCCCATTCCAGTGCACCGCCCGAGGGATTATTCCAGGTGAAGCGGGCGCCCTGCGGCGCAACGCTATTGAGCTGTGCGTCAACGAGATAGAGACGATCTGCAAATTCCGGATCTACCTTCTGAACTTCAACCGTAAAGGGACGCCGCTGATTCGGCATGCCGTTCGAACGGGTATAAATGGACGGCGCATAGAACTGATAGCGGTCTGTGAACTTCTCAGCCTTGCCCTGGAAGGTTCGCGTATAGCTCACTTCCACCGTGTTGAGGTAGTCCTGATAAAGACCGAACACCGGAACGCCTGCATGGGTTTTAAGCTGACGCTTGGAGACTTTGTATTCGATCGTGCGGCCGTTGGGTTTCGGAAGAATTTTGACGGTGACGTCATCGAGCTTATAACCGCCGTCGCGGATCACGGCCGTCAAAGGCGCAACGTTATAGGGATTAACAATGACTTCGCCGATATGACCTTGGACGGGATAAGTAACGGCCGGACCGCTCGGGCCGCCGCTGGCGGCAACTGCTGCCGAAAATCCCAGAAACGCGGCAAATGCCGCAATTTTGCTGAGCTTCATTGATTTCATGATTTTCTCCTTTGGGCTGGATGTTTTTCAGCTGTGACAATCATGAAATCTGGGCGCTTATCTCGCCATGCGCAGATTTAGCATTTTTTTTGCCGGCGAACGCAAAGGGTCTTTGCATATTCTGCAACGGCAGGCTGGCGGGCCGTCCTCCGGCGAGAGAAGCACAAGATCGAGGCCGGCATTATGCATCTTC
>SCPO01000239.1_pt1 | contig 18640 bp, 29 predicted proteins | sample 6106821 | NCBI WGS metagenome assembly SCPO01 (sample SAMN10720448, study PRJNA508395) | human gut metagenome | isolation source: Participant 2 stool, 0 month | host: Homo sapiens | collected 2017 | reverse complement strand
TCTCATCTTTCCCATCATATTCACTATCCAATACATCCGATGCTTAATAAAGAACAATACAACTTCTCTTTGCATTCCGATTCCAACTGTATTTTTGTTTTCAAAGCCTCTTTACAATAGGCTTTTCAGATATGCTGCGTATTTCCGCTTTTTATCATACGGTTCCGTATTAGTCGGATTGAAATAGCCGCTGATTGCTGTGGTTACAATCACATACAGCAGGCGATTATCAAACCACGGCTTCAGCATTTCCTTGTTATCTGATATATCTATAAATGCCTTGATTTTTTCGAAGCACCTAATCACAAACTCATGATTGGCTTCATTATGTGACGCTGAAATCGAGTTTTCATTATAGATATAGTGGTAAAACGGCTTATTGATGAACATCGCACTCTCTAGCTTTTCAAATAGCCGGAGATTAAATTCCAGCCCTTCTGCACCCTGACGAAGCACTTCATCATGAAAAATCTGGTTGTTTATTAGCAATTTTCGGTCAATCAATTTGGAATATGCAACCGCAATATTCCCGTTATAGACCAAAAGCTGCTGCTGAAGCCATTTACATTCTGACCTTTATATACTTTGCCATCTTCCAGATAGAATTTGTATTCCGCAGCCGACTTACCATAATCCTTCATAATGCCACACATAACAAGCTGCACCTGTTTTTCTTCTCCGACACTATACATGGTTTGGCACATGTCTGGCTCAATCCAGTCATCACCATCCACAAACATGATCCATTTGCCCTGTGCAGCTTTACAGCCGTAATTTCTGGCCGAGGAAAGTCCACCATTTTCTTATGCAATACCTGAATTCGCTTGTCTTTTTCTGCGTACTCATCACAAATCTTGCCGCACTGATCCGGCGAGCCATCATCCACTAATAGGATTTCAATATTTTTCAATGTTTGTGTCATTGTGCTTTCAATGCACTTTCTTAAATATTGCTCCGGTACTTTATATACCGGAACAATAATACTACAAATGGCTCCATCATTTTATCTACCTCGCACCCGATTTAAGCATTTCTTCATTGTTCCATAGATTCCAGTCACCAGAAGGACCTTCCGAATGGCTGTTTTACTTTTACCTTGTTCGTGACAGGATAGTATTTTTCAAACAGCTCTTTACCCGACATCTTTGCTGCATCAGCCAGAAATACGGTCCGCTTTGGGTTCATTGGAACAGATTCGAACATTTCCTTTACACCTGCAACTAACTTATCCGCCGAAACTTCTTCACACCTTGCAGACTCCATTACCTCTTGCATAAGGCTCGCCGCTTTTGAGAGTGACAAAGGACTCTGGTCGTACATTTGTCATCATCCAATTTCTTATCGAAATCATATACTGAAAAACAATCCCAAATTGTGAAGTCGCTTACACGGTACCTTTTTTTGAAAGGACACTCATAACAAGAAGGCCGATCACATGTGTCTGAGAAGAAAGCTCTTAACATTGGATCAAGTTGCGATCCTGCATGGTATACGTTCTTTCCTTCCTGGATAATACTCATTGTGGAATATTTATACCCATAAAATTTATCCCGGAAACGGATGTTGTCAGGATTCGGAAATAACTGTTCTTGGTATTCAGATACCTGCTCCACACAAGCGGCGACGGGATACCGTGACATACCACATCAACTAAAATCAACTTTTCATATGGTTTTCTCAAAAACTTTGATAAACCCTCAATTTGGCATGGTGTTCCGCTAAAGCAAACCCATCTATCTTTCTGAGAAAATCTTTTACCAAACAGAAGGAATCTCCCAAATCGCTTTGTACATATTTGCTGTTCCGGAATTTTTAATTCATCAACAGTTTCTACATAAGTATGTTGCACATGAAAATTCTCATCGTATGCTGCTCCAAATACCACTCCACCTTTTTGAAGAACAACTGTTGCTATAGCTGTAAACGCACCACCTGCCGAACTATCAATCTCACCTTTTCATCACAGTGCTGAACCAGATAAGCTTTTTGTTGCTTTTCTTCCTCAGTAACGGGACTTTGAATTGGACAAACCATATTGCAGGCATTACACTCTACACATCTACTCTTATCGACAACCGGGTACAGAAATCCTTCTTCATCCGGTTGCATCTGGATACATTTCTTGGGACAAATCCTGCACAGGCTGTACATCCAACACAGTCTTTTTTATCCTTAATTTCAATCATCTGATTTCCTTTCCGCATAATACAGATTCAGAAATCAAGACGAATAATAAACTTAGTACTTATGCGTTAGTCTGACATATAGTTTCTTTGCTACGCTATAAATACCCAGTTTATAACAGGCCAACCTGATGCTGTGTTCCGCTTTAACCTTAAAGGTCTCCGGGAAGTACTTATTAAACAATTCTTCTCCGCTCATTCTATTTGCGTCTTTGAAGAATGACTCACGCTTCTCATTCGGTGCAACAGATTCTTTCATTTCTTTTTGCACCAGCTACAGCGGCTTCTGGTGCGATTTCAATGTAAGAGAAATCATCCTTAATTGCATTAAAGATCTCTCTTCCTTTTTCTGTGTGCACCAAAACTCTTGTAGCCCCTTTGTCATTATCCAGCTCTTTTGAGAACCTACCGACATTAAAGCAATCCCATATCGTAAAATCACTAACACGATACTGCTTTCGGAAATGACAAGAATGGCACGATGGTCGATCACAAATATTAGAGAAAAATGCTCTTAGCCACGGATCAGATTCAACGCCCTGATGGTAATTACCATGATTTCTGTCTGTTATGACATTCATCGTTGAATATTTATATCCGTAATGCTTATCGCGGAAACGAACCGTCTTTATATTGTCTGAAAGCACTTTTTCTGATATTCTACATACTTGCGGAATATCAAAGGAGAAGGTACAGCTCTGCAGACTACATCAACGGTAATCAGATTGTCGTAATTTTTCTTTAAAAAATTTTTCAGTCCCTCTATCTGACACGGCGTTCCACTAAAGCATACGAATCTGCCTTGCTCTAAGAAGGACTTAATCTGTCGGTGGGTACCCCCCCCCCCACAGAACTTTGGACATATTTACTATTACGGAATCGATATAAATCATTTTCCGTTTCAACCGCAATATGATGAGCCATTAAGTCGGTGCCTAATTCCACACCAAACACAACACCATTATTGTGCAAAACATATTTAGCAATTGCCGTAAACGCTCCACCAGCTGTACTTTCTCTTAAGATTTTTGATCTTTATTCTGTACGATATATGCAGCTTGTTCAAAAGGTTTCTCCTTTGCAGTATGAATGATCGGGCAAACCCTCTCACAGGCACCACAATCAATACAGTTTTCTTTATCAACTGTTGGATAAAGAAATCCCTCATTATCTTCTTTCATAATGATTGCATCTTTAGGACAAATTGCTGCGCAGGCAGTACAGCCGCAACAATCCTGTTTTTTATTAACTTCAATCACAAATCTGTACTCCCTTCATCTTTTAATGCCGCCAAAAGATATTCATAAGACTTCTGTCGGATTCCTTCTAACTTTTTATGAACACTTTCAAAATCCGTCTCTATCTTTAAGCAATCGGCTATATTTTCTTCTCCTGTCAGTAATCTGCCAGTGATTCCCGCCATGTGAAACAGTGTATCTAAACGACTGTTTGTTGACTGTTTTGTATTTCTGTTATACCGACGGAATGTAAAAAACTGCCGCTTATAAAGAATGGAGAACACGGAGCAATGGAAAGAGTCTGTACACACATATTCCGCATTTCGAATTAGATTCAGAAAATCTGCCGGATCAATATCATAAGGCGTTTCATCAGCATAACCTTCATCGCTCTTTACAAACTCATCCAAATGTGTCAGTGCTATAATCTTGCAGCCTGTAGCTTCTTTTAAGCGTTTTGCAAATTCTCTATGAGGCGGATTGTTGCCAAGAAAATAGCACAGAATGTACTTTCCTTTACAATTGGCTCTTTCTGTTGAATTGCCATCCATTCATCGCCTGTAAACAGCAATGTCGGATCACAAACCACTGGAACATCGCGATTCGCAATTTCTTTCACCAGTTTTTGACCCGATTCTTCTCTTACACCAATGTGTTTTATTTTCTTTAAAAATACCTCTGCCTTTTTTGTAGAATCCTTCTGCAAACTTGACTGCCCAAAACTTGTTGCATAAGCAATCGAATTTACTGTCTCTGGAACAAAGTTGAGTGTGTAATAATCCGCTGCAATGTTTCCAGGAAGCCATAACTGATCACTTCCTACAAGTACACTCGAATAGTTATCTTTACATTTACGTCCAAGCTCTGCCTTTGAATCATATTTTGGAGATAGCCTAAACTGTTTACGGCTAAATTCATCAAATTTTTCTGCGCGAACCTTAGACAGTTGTGCATACTGATTATTAGAAACTTCTTAATCAATACATTCCTTGCCATACCAAGTTTAGACAGCAAAATATCTGAAGTTAAACTTGCCTTAGCAAAATACAGCAACTTTGCCTTTTTAATTTCTCCGTTAAAACCTAAAATATCTATGGTTTCATTTTCATATCCCAGTTTATCTAATGCCATCTGCGTGGCATATGCCTGTAGCATACTTCCATAGTTATGCTGGAAATAGCATGACACAATTGCTGTTTTTTTCATTCCTCTACTCTCAAACTATTCTTGATTACCTGACTATCTGCTCAAGCAGTTTCCCGTGTTCTTCTGAAACTCTCCGAGCGTTAAACCTGTTATGTACATCCTCAAATCCCTGTGTCACCAATCTATCTTTCAATCCATCTTCTTGATAGATCCGCAACACAGCATTACTTGCTCCGGTAGCGTCATCCGCTCCAACAAGCAAGCCATTTTCTCCATCCCGGATTATATTTGGAATAGCATCTACTCTGCTTGCTACAATGGGTTTGCCTGCCATCATGTACTCAGGCAGTGCCAGTCCAAAGCCCTCCCAGCGACTCAGTAAACATGCAACATCGAAAAGCTCTACATAACTCATCGGGTTATCAACCCAACCAGTAATATGCAAGCTATCTGAGAAACCGTTATCCTCCGCATACCTTCTAATCTCAGCTTCCTGATTTCCATTGCCGACAATAATAAAGTGTGCATTTGGAATTTCATCTTTCACCTGCTTTGCCATCTTAACAAAAACATCTGGTGCTTTTTGCTGACTTATTCGCCCAACCATACCGACAACAAATGCATCTTCTGGAATGTTCAGGTCTTGCCTTTTAACTGCACCCTGTGCTCCATTTTCATAGGCTTCGATGTCTACACCGTTAAAGATGACTTGCAGCTTATCCTCTTTACAAATCTTCTTGTCTAATGCCGATTGTTTCTCTGCATCAGAAATACAAAATAATCTTATCGCAGAACGGTGCTGCAATTTTTTCTATCATTGTGTATATTGCTTTTTTCTTTGCCGAGCAGCGCATATTAAACGCCCAACCATGCGGGTTATATATACAGTAATTTTTAAGACCAATATCTGCAATACGAGCAATCGCTCCAGCCTTACTGGAATGAGCATAAACGATATCGGGGTTATATTTCTTTATCAACTTTCTAACGGCCTTAGTTGCCTTTAAGTCGCTCGCCCCAATGGCTCTCGTCATCTCAATTTGCTCAAAGTAGTCAACTAACCCGTTGTAATCTTCCTCATGGAAATCCTGTGAGCAAACTAATACATTTTCAAACTTATCCTTATCCAAATACTTGAGAAGCATTCGGATATAGCGATCCACGCCACCAGCAGCTTGCGCTACATGTAAAATCCTTATCCTTTTCATCATGCCACCGCCTTTGCAGTGGCATAATCGTCATGGTTAAGACGTACAGCCTTACATCAGGCTGTACCCCAGTTTATTTATAGCCATTTCGTATTTTTTTCTATATTGTTCAGCCATCACCTTTGTGTTATACATCTTTAGAATATCCTGATATGCGTGTTCTGTTAGTTTTTCAACTTCACCCTGACATTCTTCGATAGCCTTTACGAAGTCTTCTACTTTCGTACACACAAAGCCATTCTCACCATTATGGATAACATCCCGATTACCGATTACATTACTTACCACACATGCTTTCTTCATATACATGGATTCAAGTAGAGAAATCGGAAGTCCTTCCCATCTACTTGGTAAAAGAAAAACATCTGCATTAACTGCATATCTAATTGCAGTGCTTCGGTCAGCCCATCCTGTGATTTCGATATTCTCGCTTGTAAGTTGGTCTCGAAGTTCACCATCACCAATCCAGACAAATTTCACATCTGGAAGTGATTCGGCTATCTCATTAAACAGTGTTGGATTTTTCTGGTAGCAAATTCTTCCGAGGGTAAAAACGGTAAACGGATGCGCTACTTTTTCTGTCTGGTTAACAATCTCTTGAAGTTCTTTCATATTGATGCCATTATTCACATAAGCAGCATTCTTGGTAAGCTTTAAGGTTTCCTGATGCTCACCTACACTGCAGCTAATTGTAGTACAGTTTCTTTTGGCACAAACTGACTCAATCAACTTAAAAACTCTGCGTTTTGTAGGATTACAATTCTCCATTAAAAAGCTATATCCATGCGGCGTATAGAACATCGGAATTTTTCCATCAAATGCAACTCGACCAATCGCCCCTGCTTTGCTGCTGTGTAGATGAATCACATCTGGTTTTACCTCTGCCGCAATTTTCTTTACCTCAAAGAACGCAGCAATATCCTTTGTTGGATTGATTGCTCTTCCAAAATTCTTTACTTCAATCAGATGAATTCTTTTGTCAAAATAGTCCTTATAATTTTTCGGTGTCTGCTTTCTTACTGCATACGCAATGTACATATCATATTTATTTACCAGTTCATTTGCTAAATCTACAATGTAAGTAAATACGCCTCCGCCCATAGCTTCGACTATGTACAGTATTTTCTTTTTCTCCGCCATAGGTTTGCTTCCTCCCAGTACCCCTTTATCTACTCGTCTAACTTTAGAATGTTTTTTCCAATTTTCTTTTAACAGCAAACAAGCCCACGGCGGATCACTCAATGGCAATCCACCGTAGGCTCGATTCGTTCTCCTTGATTTTTTACTTGCTGCTCATTTTGTGGGTCAAAACAGAGCTGCGCCAAAACCTCCCACCTATAACTTCTGGATTTTAGCATCTCCGCAGCCTGTCAGCAAATAAATACTTTTGTTGAACGAGTCGAGCCGTCAAAACCCTTTAGTTATCGTGGTATTTCTTGGTTGACCCTATTATATCTCTAGCCCCCTTTTTTTCAATTGTCGGAACCTTTTTCAGCCGAATCCCTTTATACTCTTTTGCTGCTTTTGTATCATACTCAGCTCCGCTTACATGGTGTCCGGCTCTGTTATAACAGGTAACCCGGTTTCCTTTATTAACCATCCTGGTACACAATTCTTCTACAACAATTTCAATACCTCCTTCTCTCGAAGGAATTCGCTTATGCCCAAACATTGCTATATCTAAATTACTTTTCATAAAGCGTTCCATACTCTCTTTACTCAGCCCCTCTATGCATTAACACAACCAGAACCGTCTGAAGCAGGATTTTAATATCCAGCCAGATGGACCAGTTGTCAATATATTCCAGATCCAACTTCACTACATCCTCAAAATTCTGGATCTCACTCCGTCCGCTGACCTGCCACATTCCCGTGATTCCTGGCTTTAAGCTTAAACGTCTCTTGTGATGTTCTTCATACTGCATAAATTCATCCAGCGTCGGCGGTCTTGTTCCCACCAGACTCATATCCCCTTCAATACGTTAAAGAACTGTGGAAATTCGTCGATACTGGTTTTTCTTATAAATTTTCCTACTTTTGTAATTCTGGGGTCGTCCTTCATTTTAAACATAAGGCCGTCCATCTGATTCTGTGCCATAAGCTCTTTTTTACGTTCTTCCGCATCCATATACATGGAACGGAATTTGTAAATGGAAAAACGTCTTCCATTCCTTCCGATCCTGGTCTGTTTAAAAATAACGGGACCGGGAGATTCCAGATATATGGCAGGTACAACGAAAATGGATAAAATACAGGTGAAAATGATTCCCACCAGACCGCCTGCTATATCCATCAGGCGCTTTAAAACAATTCTGCGGGTTCAAAAATTCTTGGACTGTATGTAAGCACACGGTAAGACCCGAAATTTTCGATCGCTTTCTCTTTTTCTGCCATTCCAAACGTATTAACCGTAACGTGGACAACAATTCCCAATGCCTCCAACCGGCGGATTAAGTCATTCAGTTTTTCACGTCGCATGGTGGGAAGGCTTAAAAGAGCCTCGTCTACCACCTGTTTTTTCAGATATTCCGTCAATCCGTCTGAATCAGACCAGAGATAGCTTCCGTTTTCATTTCTCCCTACCTGGTTCAACTCTATCTTTCCGTGAATGTGCATAACCGCAATGGCAGACACATCATAGTCGTATAGTCTTGCGTTAACTACCTGATTCATTACCTTCAATACATTTGTATCTGATGCGCAGATCAACAGACGCTTTCTGTTTTCCTGTTTTCCATAATACCGAAACAGCGCCGTCTTAATCGTGATCCGTCCCAGATACATGGTCAATATATTGAAAAGAAAAATAATATGTAAAACTTGCGGGACGAATTGTCTCCAAGTTTAAATGCAAAAAGAATAAGTGTCAGCACCATAACCATATAAAAGTTATCCGTGATGACTACTCTCAGTTCATTCCATCGGTTTCGCTTCATTATAGGCTGGTCCGGCTGATAGAATAAAATAACCACAATGTAAATAAAAAGCATCAAAATACAGCCGTACCAGTTTCCCAGCTGGAAGTCCCCTGCATCCAGAGAAGCAAATCTGCCCAGCAGGGCAAGTATAAATGATACAACCACAGCAATGGCGTCTGCAAACATATAAAATGATTTGTTCCGGATCAGCATAATCAATTACTCCTCACTGTGGTTCTTTTTTAAAATTCCTGTCCCCATAGCTGTCACAAAACCAAAACAGGACGCCAGAAAGAGCAGTTCATATGCCAGTATGTCCCAGTGGATCCTGTCCTGAGCATACTGGACGTCCTGTAATGTAATACAGTTTCTGATCTGAAATACAGACCATACCATCAGTACAACCATCAAACATTCCATCATTTTTCTCATACTTGCAGATTTCATTAATATGTCCCCCTTTTCCTTTGTGTGTTTTCAAAACAGCGTTTTGTGACTGCGCCGGCCTCACGATCATGGAAACCGGCGCATATTATCCTTACACGCTCTGTCAGCGCTTATAGATAACCGAAAATGTTCCCGAGTTCGGGATGGTCACATGGATCATCTTCTTTGCCACATCCACAGATGTAGGCGTGATCAGCTCCCACTTGGAAGTCATGTTGTTGTAGAAGAGCACCTGTACGGTTCCCAGGCCCTCTACCAGATTTGGGACATACACAGGCATATTGGTGGCTCCTGTTTTTTCCACTCTGGTTCCGGCCTGATAGGTCATAACTGCGGTGGTTCCTACCAGGGCATTGTAGCCGCTTAAGTCCAGACCGGTTCCGGCCTCTGCCAGACCGGTTCCGGTATTAATGGCATTAATGGTGGATACAACGGTTTCCGGAAGTCCGCTTACCGCGCTTTCGCTTCCCTGTACAAACTCGATGCCTGTATCTCCTACTACGGCCTGGCCGCCGCTCTGGCTGGCTGTTCCGCTTTCAGTGGGAACCGTAATCTGGGCTGCGGTCTGTCCTCCCGGCGTGGCGGCTGAGGAATTTCCTGTGCCTGACGCTGAGGAAGATCCGCCTGTTACCTGATCCACGCGCTCTCCGATGTCATAATCGCCGTCGCTGTCCTCATTGGGGATCACAACTCCGGTTCCCGGACTGTTTGCCGCAAATACGGCTGCATACTGTGAAACCGCAAGAGCTGCTGCCATTGCAATAACTACTGCCTTTTTCTTCATGATCGTTCACCTTTCCTTTCCTGATAAATTTGTTCTATTCTTCAACCCTGTAAAACAGGTCTAGAACCATTTGTGTTACTCCTTCCGGATCCGGATGGTATTCGTCATAGATCCTTGTCTCTGCTCCTTCTCCCGGAAGTGTGCGGATATCATCTCCCCCCAGCTGCTGGCTGCTTCCAATAAATGCCATCACCATATCCAGATACTGATCCTTGGAAAGATTTGTTACCATATAGGAGCTGCCGTTTCCAGAAGCTTTAATGCAACTCCCTCTTCCCGTGAGGCCTTTTTCTTCACGGCCTCCGCATAACCGGCGATATATCCCTTCTGGCGCTCCAGACGGGCTACGGCGCTCTGGCTTTTCTTGTATCCCTGTAGCGCAGGAAAGCTTCGGCCTGATCGCCCATCAGGGTTACGGAGGTTCCGGGTTTAAAGGCCGGATCTCTTTTTTCCAGCTCCGGATCGTCAATGGTTCCGGTTACGCCGTCTACCGCGTCATTAAGAGGTTTCAGCGCTCCATGCTTACAGCCATGTATCCGTCGATCTGAAGGCCGTCCAGAAGCTCTGTCACCGCCCGGCACATAAACTGGCAGCTTTTTCTCTTCCATCCCCATAGGCATAGGCCAGTGTGAGATGCTGTGTATCATAGCCCAGGATATTTCCGCTCAGATCTGTAAGTGGAATGGGGGTCATGGTGTCTCTTGGTATGGCCAGAACCTGTACCCGGTTTCTGGCCGTGTCCTGGGCGACCAGAAAGATGCCGTCGGACTGTCCCCCCGCTCCCGCTGTTTTCGTCTCTGTCAGAGGTTCTCTCCGGTCGATCCCCATGCACAGAATGGCTTTTACATAGGTATTCCGGCGATAGGTTTTTCCTTTGTATTCAATGGTGTTTTGTACCTGTCCGTATCCGGCTTTCCCCTCTTTCTGTGATGTACCGGCCTGCTCTCTCCAGAGCTGTGCCTCGGCGGCAGCCAGCTTTTTTTCCTGATACAGATTCCAGGAAACAGCTGCAAACAGGATTGCCAGAATAACCGCTGCTGTAACCAGCCATTCTCTCTTTTTCTTATCTGCTTTCTTCAATGTTTTCTCTTTCTTTTGGGGAATCGTATCCGTAACGCTCGTACTTACCGTATTTTCCGTAATATTTCTTATAATATTTGCCGTAATACTTCTTATAATAGCCTGAGCCGTACTCTCCTCCCACCCGGTTTAAGACTGCCCCCAGGATCCGGCATCCGCTCTTTTCCAGCTGGGCTTTTACCTTCTGGGCCATACGGTAGCTGATGCCCCCGCTTTCCACTACGATCACAGCTCCGTCACACTGATTTGCGATGATCGCGCCGTCAATAAGGTTTAACATGGGAGGGGTATCGATTATGATGTAATCATACAATTCCCTTGCATTTTCCAGCAGGACTTTGAACAGTTCATCCTCTAACAGCTCTGCCGGATTGGGAGAATAGGGGCCTGCCAGGATCATGTCCACATTTTCCATATTTGTGTGGTAAATAACTTCTCCAAGCTTTTTCTGGCCGCTGAGATACTGGGACAGGCCGTTGGGACGACCGCTGATCTCATGACGCTTCACCAGTACGGATTTGCGGATATCCGCGTCTACCAGAAGAACCCTTTTCCCGATACTTCCCAGAGAAGAAGCTACGGCTACTGTAGTAGCGCTTTTTCCTTCTCCCGATACGGTACTTGTAAAGAGAATGGTTTTTAAGCTGCTGCCGCAGAACTGGATATTGGTACGCAGTGTCTTAATGGCTTCTTCATAGTAATAATCATTTCGTTCCGTATTTTTTAATTCCAGTCTCATCTCCATTTTTTACACCGCTCCCTTCGTTTTCTTCTTTTTTCTTCCCTTTTCGTTTTCTGATTTACCGGTTTCATCCACATCCGGAATAGAAGCCAGTACAGTAAGTCCCAGATATTTCTCCACGTCTTCTTCTGTCTTTATAGTGTCGTCCATGATCACTCCCAGACAGATAATTCCGCTGATCAGTACGGCTGCTGCCAGACCGCCCATAGCCGCATTCTTTTTCACATTTGGAGAACTTGGTTTTTCTGCCGGTACGCCTTCCTCGATGATCTTGGGCGGAACCATTTCCATAATATCGCCTATGTAATCGGAAGAAGTCTTTGCCACCTCTTCTGCCAGCGCCTGGGCGCGGATCGGATCTGTATCCGATATGGTAATAGTGAGCACACGGGTATCTGTCGGATTTCCAATGCTGATCATACGCTCTAGTTCATCCACCCTCATGTCTAACTGCTGTTTTTCAATCACCTGCTCCAATACCGGACGGCTGGTTACCAGCACGCTGTAGTCCTTGGTAAGCTGGCTGCCGATCTGCAGGTCTGCCAGTGAGGTAAGAGTTGTTTCCTTTGAAAGTACATAGACCATTGCGGTGGATTTATAAATGGGCGTCAGCAGGATCTTGCTGTACAGCCCCGCTCCGAAAGCTCCTACGATCAGCCCCAGGATGATCAGCCACAGCTTCTTTTTTAAAGCATAGGCCAGTTCCAGCAGATCGATCTGTATCTCGTCATTGTCATCAAACTTCTTTTCCATGGTATAACATTTCCTTTTCTTTTCATAATAGTTTTGCTACAGTACCTTGTTTTCCAGAATATATCTCTGATTTTTCCCAAATATGGTGGCCGCATCTGGACAGCTGCGCTTTTTTGACAGTTTTTTAAATGCCTCTTCCAGCCTGGGCGGCCTTGTATCCGGCCGGTGCATATCGCTGGCGGCAAAGTGGATCCTCCCCTTCTGGATTTCTTTCAGGCACCAGGCTGCCGTCCGGTCAAACAGACCGCCTGTCAGGCTTTCTGCATTGACCTGCAGACAGGCTCCGCTCTGAACCAGCTCCTCGGTCCTGCCTGTTTCACGAAGGCAAAGATACCGCTCTGCGTGAGCCAATACGGGAATAAATCCGTACTGGACCAGTTCCCGGACTGCCCGTCTTATGGTCTGAAATCCATCTCCCGGTTTGAATTCCACCAGAGCATACCGGCTTTCTGCCAGTGTGAGCGCTCTGCCCTGTTCCAGATACAGCGGCAGTTCTTCAAAATACCGCAGTTCCTGTCCCAGGCTTATTTCAAGTTCCAGCCCTTTTCTGTGAGCCAGCTCCCGGACGCCTGCTTTTAATTGTCTTAACTGCTCCATATCCGTCTTTCTGGAAAAATGGGGGGTTGCGATAATATGGCGGACTCCCTGCGCCCAGGCTGCCTCCAGCAGACGGCCGGTTTCCTCCCAGTTTCTGGCTCCGTCGTCAATTCCCGGCAGAATATGAGCGTGGATATCGATCATTTCCAGCTGATCCGTCATTTTCTCTTTCCGCCTTTTTTCCCCTGACTGAGAATCGTCTCATGAACCTGATCGGAAAGGCCGTTCATAGGCGTTTCACAGTACTGGCAGTAAAGGTTGTTTAAATAAGGCACTACCTCCTGCCCCCACTCGTAACCGGACATATAGTTTCCCAGAAACAAGGGGACATAGTCGGGATTCCCTTCCACAAATTCGTATACATCACAGATAAAGCTGCTGGCGTCCACCGCAAAACTTCCTCTCTTTTTGATCAGCATGCCGCCAATCCCGTTATTCTCCAGTATTTTCTTTCAGCCGGTAATAAATCACCCGAAGATTATTTTTGGCGGTCTGTTCCGGTGACTGTTCATACAGCAGCCAGGCCATCTGTGATAAGGATACGCTGCTCCCTCTCTTATCCACCAGAACCGCCAGCATTTCCTTTGCCTTTTCACTGGAAAAATGGACTTGTTTCCCGTCTACAAATACATCGAACCCGCCAAAGGTTTTTATAAATATGTTTTGCCCTTCCCTCTGACTCATTAAATATCTCTCCCGCTTTTAATCGTATTCTTAATAAAAACTTAATTTTTATTAACTATCCTTTAATAAGATACACCATGAACCTTATCAGTACCGTTACAGTTTTGCATTGTTATGCATGTTTCCTGTATTTTCGTAACATTTTCAAAGTGTTTTTATTTTAGTACCGTTTTTTTTACATAATTTCCAAAAAAAGGACTGCAGGTATTCTGCCCTGCAGTCCTTTTTCCCCCATTACTTTATTATTCGTTCTGTGCTTCCCTTATTTTCCGGGTTTTAATTTCCTCTCAAACTTCTGGAGCAGATATGACAATGTAACCTCTGCCCAGCTGTACTCCGGCATATATTCGCCCATAAAGTAACGGTCTTCATTCTCCTCCAGCATCTCCCAGCAGTCGCACCGGATCCGCCGGCGGTTCAGCGCATAAAATCCGCGGCCTTTCCTCACGATATCTCCCAGCCCATAGCTGACGAGCGTTTTCTTGAGCCTGAACCACGCCACATGAACTGCCTGTGTGGCTGTTTCATCATCTTCCCGTCCGAAAGAATCTGGGCCATCTCATGCAGGCTGATTTCCCTGCCACCCTGGTCTACCAGAACTGCCAGCAGTTCTTTTGCTTTGGCATTTGAAAAATCAATCTCTTTCCCCCTATAATACAGGTCAAATCCCCCAAATGTTTTAATGTAAACCTTTTCTGCGTCCACTAAACTTATTTTACGGTACATTTATATACCACCCCCCCCCCCCCCCGGTATTTCCGGAAGCAAGAACATATTTTTATACTAACACAGAAAGAGGTGTTTTTCCAGTAAAAAGATAGTTAAATTACTAATTTTTGAACTGTCACAAATTTTGCGACAGTTGCAGGGGTACTTTACAATTCTTCATTCAAAGCGTTATTTATATGCTTACCAATCGTTTTTATATCTCTACCAAATAATTCAGCCATTTGATTTCTATTTAACCAAACTGTTTCTTGTTCTACTGCAACAGGAAGCGTTATCATTTTATCACATTTTACCACCATAGTCTTGTGTTTTATAATGAGTTTTATTGAGAATACAAAAAGGATGCCAGTCAATATGCTTCCCTGATCTGACATCCTTTAATGCTTTATTTATATTCTTCAGGCCTCTTTTCCCTTCAGATATTCATCAATACCCTTCGCGCCTGCCTTACCTGCCTCCATAGCCAGGATCACGGTAGCTGCGCCTGTTACGGCATCGCCGCCGGCGTATACGCCTTCCTTGGTGGTCTTTCCATTGCTTTCATCTGCAATGATGCATTTCCACTTATTGGTCTGCAGTCCTTCGGTTGTAGAAGAAATCAGCGGGTTTGGTGAAGTTCCCAGAGACATGATCACCGTATCTACCTCGATGGTGTAGTCGGAGCCTTCTACCTCTACCGGTCTGCGGCGTCCGGATGCATCCGGCTCGCCAAGCTCCATCTTACGGACTACCATGCCGGTTACCCAGTCATTTTCGTCGGTCAGGATCTCTACCGGATTGGTAAGAAGGTCAAACTGTACGCCCTCTTCCTTTGCGTGGTGAACCTCCTCCACACGGGCCGGAAGCTCTGCCTCGCTTCTTCTGTATACAATATGTACCTCTGCGCCCAGACGAAGTGCGGTTCTGGCAGCGTCCATGGCTACGTTTCCGCCGCCTACTACGGCTACCTTTTTGCCCAGGAAGATCGGTGTGTCATAATCGTCTCTGAATGCCTTCATCAGGTTGCTTCTGGTCAGGTATTCATTTGCGGAAAATACGCCGTTGGCATTTTCACCGGGATTCCCATGAACTTGGGAAGTCCTGCGCCGGAGCCGATAAATACGGCCTTAAAGCCCTCTTCGTCCATCAGCTCGTCAATGGTTACGGACTTTCCGATGATCACGTCTGTCTCGATCTTAACGCCCAGCTTCTTTACATTTTCAATCTCAGGACGAACGACTCTGGTCTTTGGCAGACGGAATTCCGGGATACCGTAGGTTAATACGCCGCCCGGCTCATGAAGTGCCTCAAAAATCGTTACCTCATAACCCATCTTTGCCAGATCGCCCGCACATGTCAGACCGGAAGGGCCGGAACCGATGACAGCTACCTTGATACCGTTGGTCTTTTCAGGCTTTGCGGGAACGACGCCGTTTTCTCTGGACCAGTCCGCTACAAAACGCTCCAGCTTTCCGATAGAAACCGGCTCGCCCTTGATGCCGCGGATACATTTTCCCTCGCACTGGCTCTCCTGAGGACATACACGGCCGCAGACAGCGGGAAGGGCGCTGGACTCAGCAATGGTAGCGGCTGCATCCGCAAATTTGCCCTCTTTTACCTCTGAAATAAATTTGGGATATTGATGGATACGGGACAGCCCTTTACGCACTGTGCGTTCTTGCAGTTTAAGCAGCGGGACGCCTCCTCCTGTGCTTCTTCCTGTGTATAGCCAAGGCAGACCTCTTCAAAGTTAGCTGCTCTACTTTGGCTCCTGTTCTCTGATGGGTACTCTCTTTAAAACGTCCATTATTCGTCACCTCCGCAGTTTCCGCAGCCGCCGTGATGGGTGGCTCCTTCCTGAGCCTTAAGGATGGCTCTGCCTTCCTCTGTCTTGTACATCTGCTGGCGCTTCATGGCCTGGTCGAAATCTACCAGATGTCCGTCAAACTCCGGTCCGTCTACACATGCAAATTTCACCTCTCCGCCAACGGTTACACGGCAGGCGCCGCACATGCCGGTTCCGTCTACCATGATTGGATTTAAACTTACAATGGTCGGAATTCCCAGCTCCTTTGTAAGCTTGCATACGAATTTCATCATGATCATGGGGCCGATGGCTACGCAGACGTCATACTTCTTGCCCTGATTCTCCACCAGATCCTTGATCACGTCTGTTACCATGCCCTTGCGCTCATAGGAGCCGTCGTCTGTGGTCACATAGAGATTTCCGGCTACTGCCTTTAATTCATCCTCCAGGATCAGCAGATCCTTTTTCTTGGAGCCCTCGATCACATCCGCCTCAATGCCGTGCTCATGCATCCATTTTACCTGAGGGTATACGGGAGCAGAGCCTACGCCTCCTGCCACAAAGAGATACTTTCTCTTCTTTACTTCTTCGATGTCTTCCTTTACAAACTCAGATGGCTGTCCTAAGGGGCCTACGAAATCCTGGAAATAATCTCCGGCTTTTAATTCCGCCATGCGCTGGGTAGATGCGCCTACGGTCTGGAATACGATGGTCACCAGTCCCTTTTCTCTGTCAAAGTCGCAGATGGTCAGAGGAATACGCTCTCCCACCTCGTCAATCTTTACGATAACAAATTCCTCCCGGCTGGCAGGCTCTGGCTACTCTGGGCGCCTCTACGTCCATGAGATAGATCTTGTCTGCCAGACATTCTGCCTTAACGATCTTGTACATGATTTTCCTCCTCTTTTTCACTCATACCCCAAAACCGCAGATGCGCTTCTAATGGCATGTGTATTTATAAGACTCAGCTCCTCGGTTCTATTCGATCCGGATGCTGTAGCTTTTCTCCCAGGTTCCCCAGGCTTCCAGCTTCTGGATGCCCGGCCGGTCTTTTAATTCTCCCTTGTATCCGTCGGGAGCGCACAGGCCGTACCATGGCTCCAGGCATAAATGGATGGGTTGCCTCGATGGTCCATACGCCCAGGTATGGAAAATCGCCGCAGTCTATGGTCACATAGGGCGTTTCGTCAACCAGAAGGCCCACGCTTGAAATCTGCGCCCCGTCAAACATATAGGTAAGGATCTGGTCAAAGAATCCCTTTGTTACCGGAACCTGACCGTCCTTAAGCTTTGCTGCCGGTCTTTTCCTCCACCTGATATCCCTGGTCATTGGGCGCCAGATAGTGAAGCTCCTCCTGATGATTTCCCGCTTCTTTTCCTTCTTTATTAAATACCAGCGTATAATCAAATGGTCTTCCTCAGGTACCTGAAAGGCCGGATGGCCGCCGATCATAAAAAGGAGCTCCCCGGAATCGGGATTTTTTACTCTCCACATCACTTCAATGGTCCGCCCCGTAAGCCGATGCCCTATCTCCAGCTCAAAATGGAAGGGTAAACCCCATAGGTATCCGGCGTATCCTTTAACCGGAACCAGCATTCATCCATATCGCAGAGCAGGGGTTCAAATTCCATATCTCTGGCAAATCCGTGGGGCGTAATACCATGCTCTTTCCCCTCATGGGTATATTTTCCCTCAAAGTTCTTTCCTACAAACGGGAAAAGTACAGGCGCATGGCGATTCCAGACTGCCGGATCTGCTCCCCAGAGAAGCTCTCTGCCGGCCTTTTTGTCATAAATCCTTGTAAGCTCTGCCCCGTGACGATCCACGGTGATCAGCAGTTCCTCATTTTCAAGTGTAAATACGGTTCCATCATTCTTCATAAGTCATCCCCCCTTTCTGATGTCTGCATCATTGAATCTGTTGTGAAAATGTATTGCTGCACAGACTTCATATTATCATTTTCCAATGAATGTTACAACTGTTTTTAAGGATTTTGTCACATCCCGGTTCTCACATAGCGGCAAAAGGTATAGCAGAGGTCAAAATAAGTCTGTTCTTCCCCCTCCTCTGCCAGTTTCCAGTCCGGAGCCTGATCCAAATCCACAGGGAAACGCAGATCTGCGTCATAAACATAATCAATGGCAGTGAGATGAATGGTATCGCAGGCAGGAACTGCCGGTAAATGCTTTCTCCGCCCAGGATATAAATATCCTTTGGATCAAACTCCTCTAAATATGCAAGGGTCTCTTCCATACTGCGGCAGACCACAGCGCCTCTGGCCTTGAAGGACGGATCTGCGGAAAGAACCACATTGGTACGCCCTCCCAGAGGCTGGCCTCCGGGC
>SCPO01000295.1_pt1 | contig 18726 bp, 36 predicted proteins | sample 6106821 | NCBI WGS metagenome assembly SCPO01 (sample SAMN10720448, study PRJNA508395) | human gut metagenome | isolation source: Participant 2 stool, 0 month | host: Homo sapiens | collected 2017 | reverse complement strand
AATGGCAGTGGCAGAACTAATTGTAAAATTCCAGGAGAAGGATTTTTCTGCACTGGATGGAATCAGGGGATAAAAGTTTTCCTCCCTGTCTTCTTTTACAGCATCGAAAAGAATCCCTTCAGTGGGTAAGGGAATATCTGTCGGAAACTCTTTTTTACAGCCGTAAATGTGCAAAAGAGCAGGAGAAGTCGGGAGTTTTGTGGGGCGGCTGGTTTCAGGAACGGGATTGGAAGCACTGGCAGGCGCATATGGAAAGACTGATTGAAGGATGGATGAACTGCTTACAAGAGAGGGAGAAACAGTTGCATTATGGACAGGAAGCGTTTGCCAGAAGGTGGAACCGGGAAAAATGGCAGGAAAGAAAGAAGGGGAAGAACGTGAGAACCCACATAGGTCGGAGGAGGAAAGCATGACGTTTTTTGAGAGAGAACTTAAAAAATTATTTGGAACGGGAGCGAACTTTTCAGAACCAAGGTTTGTCGGGAATTGTTGTTATGGAAGGCTGACGGATCAGATCCGTGTCAAAATCAACTTTCAGACAGGCATGGTTGCGGATCATTATGACCGATTGAAAGTGACCCTTTTGAATCGGAATGAAGGAATGATCGACAGCATGGTTGTGAAATTTGGAGATGTGTGGGGGCTGAAAAAAACGACTAATCCCAATTTTCGCGACGGGGTAAATCCCCACATCTGGTCCTATGGAAAGGAGATCGGCTGGTATGTATATCAGCCCGGAAAAGAGGATTATAAAGTACTCAGCGAAGCGGTAAAAACCTATCTGCAAGTGTTTCAGGAACCGGAGGAAACTATGCAAATGGGACAGAAGATGTGTTAAGGGAGGTGGTTAAAACTTGTTTATCTGGGATTTTGTTGCAGACACGGTTCTGGGACAGATCATTGACTGGCTGTATGGTCAGATTGTTGGATTTCTGGGGGATTTTTTCATGCAGATGGGAAGCATGGGGCTGAACTGTTTGAAATGAGCTGGGTACAGTCTGTTGTGCTTCTTTTTTATTATCTGGCATGGGCACTTTATGTGACGGGAATCGTAGTGGCAGCCTTTGAATGCGGAATTGAATATCAGAATGGCAGGGGAAGCATACGCGATACTGCCCTGAATGTAATCAAGGGATTCCTGGCAGCCAGCCTGTTTACGACTGTTCCAGTGGAGCTTTATAAGCTCAGTATTTCACTTCAGGGGAGTTTTACAGCCGGTATTACAGGATTGGGAGAAGATATTGGGACAGTTGCGGCAGGGATTGTGCAGTCTCTTCAGGATGCTGCTACCTGGCAAGAAGCTGCCACATCTGGAGTTTTGGTGGAATCAAGTATCAGCAGCCCGATTTTTATGATTTTTCTCCTGATCCTCATGGGTTATGCGGTAATCAAAGTGTTCTTTGCGAACTTAAAACGGGGCGGGATCCTGCTGATCCAGATTGCAGTAGGGAGCCTTTATTTATTCAGTGTGCCAAGGGGATATATTGATGGATTTGTTGGCTGGTGCAAGCAGGTAATCGGTCTGTGCCTGACCGCATTTTACAGGCGACGGTCCTGATCGCAGGTCTGATGGTCGTTAAGGATCAGGCACTGCTTGGTCTGGGACTTATGTTATCGGCAGGTGAGATTCCCGGATTGCGGGACAGTTTGGGTTGGAAACGGGAACCAAAGCAAATGTGATGGAGCAGTCTATGCAGCGCAGGGAGCTATGAACCTAACAAGGACGGTTGTGCAAGTGGTTTCTAAGTAGAGAGGACGGTGAAGGATGGAACACAACAAACTGGTGTATATTGCATCTCCGTATTCTGGAGATGTTGAGCGGAATGTAGCATTTGCAAAGGCAGCCTGTCGTTATGCCATGAACCAGGGGGTTACGCCAATTGCCTCCCATCTGTTATATCCGCAGATGCTGGATGATGGAGTCCCAGAAGAGAGGAAGCTGGGAACAGATATGGGGCTTCGGATTTTGAAGGCGTGTGAGGAAGTCTGGGTGTGTGGAAGTGAACTGTCTTCAGGAATGGAGCAGGAAACGTGCAGCAAGGCAGCTTCAGATTCCGCTTAGACGGGTCAGCGAACAGGAGATTGGATGGGAACTATGTGAAGTACCGATACAAAAGGGAATGGAGATGGGCGGATGATGACACTGGGGAGTCTGTTTGACGGGATTGGAGGATTCCCTTTGGCGGCAGTTCACTGTGGAGTGTGCCGGTATGGGCCAGTGAGATAGAACCGTTTCCCATGAGGGTAACCAAACTCCGGTTTCCGGATATGATCCATGTAGGGGACATTACAAAACTGGATGGAGCAAAATTGCCGCCTGTGGATGTAATCTGCGGAGGCAGCCCCTGTCAGGATTTGTCAGTAGCCGGATTACGGAAAGGATTGGCAGGGGAGCGCTCCGGTCTGTTTATGGACCAGGTACGCATAGTAAAGGAGATGAGAGCAGAGGATGAAAGACGAGGGGTATCAGATGACTTTATTCGACCTCGATACCTCGTTTGGGAAAATGTCCCTGGAGCATTCAGTTCCGCAAATGGAGAAGATTTCCGGGCGGTCATCGAGGAGATTGTCCATATCAAGCGACAGTACCTGTCATGTGCCCGACCTGACACCGGGCGCTGGGAATCTGCTGGGCTGCCATTTTGGGAGATCAATTCAGCCTGGCTTGGAGAGTCTTGGATGCTCAATACTGGGGAGTCGCCCAGCGCCGCCGTAGAATCTTCCTTGTCGCAGATTTTGGAGGACTCACCGCACCAAAGATATTATTTGAGCAGGAACGCCTGCCTGGGGATCCTGCGGAGGGCCAAGATCAGGGGAAAGGAGTTACCGCCGCAGCTGGAAACAGCTCTGCGGATTCAGGCGGGAGTAGAGTAGCAGAGGAAAAACAGGTGGATATTTTTGCGGTTCATATTGATCAGAGGGAAGAAACAATCAACCTCAATGGAATATCCGGAGCTTTGATGGCAACGACCAATTTGCAGATGCAGATCTTTGTGGCAGGGGGATGAGGAAGTTTGAAAGTGCAGAAAAGAAGAAGAGTGTCTGTGACTCAATGACCAAGGAGGAGAGCGTATGGATGTTTCGGTCGATGTAACAGCAACCCTGCGGGCAGGGATGAGTGGTCATCCGCCTTTGGTGATGGGCATCCAGCAGGGGAGTGCTGGGGCAGAGGAAACTCCGGATCTAGCCCTTACAGAGGAGGCAGAAACCGGCGGGAACAATTACCAGATTCTGTTTGAGAATCACGGGATTGATGCCAGATATACAGGTCCGCATGAGGTGGCCCCTACCATGTCAGCCCGGTATGGAACAGGAGGAAACAATGTCCCACTGGTTTCAGATATGCCGGAGAGTTATTGTATTGCCGGAAATATCATTGATCGGGAAGTACAAAATGGAGGAAATGGTCTGGGATGCCAGCCGGATATATCCTATACTCTTACGAGCGCAGACCGTCATGCAGTGTTCAGCCGCCAGAGAAGTGATGAATTTCTGCAAAATCGGGTAACAGCGACTCAGAGTGCCAGACAGCATAAGGATGCTACGGATCTGGTGTGTGAGCCGTATCAGAATACGGTAGGAACCATTGGATATACAGATCATAAGGGGATTAATAATCAATATGTCAGCGAAGATAAATGTATTGTTGAGAACCGGAAACTGATCCGGAGACTGACGCCTTTGGAGTGTGAACGGTTGCAGGGTTTTCCGGATCACTGGACAGATATCCCTGGTGCCTCGGACAGTGCCCGTTACAAAGCTCTTGGGAATAGCGTAGCGATACCGTGTGTGGATTTTGTTCTCCGTGGTATCGCTTATTTTTTGCGCAAGATGAAGGAGGAGAAAGAACCATAAGATTGGTAGTTCTGCTTCCGTTTTCAGGCAATCTTTGTTGGGTATCGTCATAGCTATCTCATCTCTTTATGGATATACTTGGCTTGTAAAAACGAGGAAAGGAGAGTCAAATGGAAGAGCGTAAGAAAAATTTATGCGCCATGATTCCAGAATCCCTGCATAAGAAAGTTCGGGAAGAACAGGAAGAATGGGAATCAAGCTGAACGAGTATATGGAACGGATTCTAAAAGACCACTTTGAGAAGGGAGAAAGAGAGATGGCAAACGGAACCAGGACACTGGCATTTCAGGTATCAGAGGAGTTTTTCAGAGGTTAAAAAATACCTCAAAAGACAGGACAGAGCCAGAAAGAATTTGTGATCGGACTGATTGAAGATGTACTTTCGCAGGAAGAACATGTAGTATCTGGAGAGATGCAGGAGACAGAGGGAAAGGCAGAACTTGAGGAAACTGAATAAGAGGAAGGATCGAACATACCGCCGGCAGAGCTTCATCATACCGGCGGTTATTATTTGGAGGTGATCGGTTGTATATTTATCCGGACCATTTGAAATCAAAAGCAACACTTTGGTTATGGCAGCTTCGGGACATTGGGATTCTTGGTATTTGCGGATTGGTCTCCATTTTAGCAGCTACGCAGGCGGGATTTATGTTCCCTTGTGTTCTGACAGGGGTATATGGATTTCTGACGATCCGCTTTGAAGATACCAGCATTCTGGATTTTATCCGGTATGCCTGTGCGTATTTTTTTATGCGTCAGCAATTTTTTGAGTGGAGGTATGAATGAGCAGGGAGAAACGAAAAGCGAAAAAAGAGGCAGAGAAGCGCCTCTCCACACGGCAGTTCATTGGTGCAAAGGAGATTACAGACTACAGTCTGGGACCTACGGACAGGGGGAGCTGGTGTATTTTATTGTAAAACCAACGAATATTTCTGTTTTGTCCGAAGCTAGTGTTGGGGCAAGAATCTATGCCCTCATGACTGTGCTGAAAGGAGTGGCAGAGATTGAGATGCTGTGTCTAAACAGCAGGGAAAGCTTTGAAGACAACAAGCGGTTTCTGAAAAGTCAGATGGAGCAGGAAGAGAATCCAGTCATACGCCGTCTTTTGGAACAGGATCAGACCCATCTGGACCGGATTCAGGTGCAGATGGCGACAGCCCGTGAATTTCTGATTATGCTGCGGTTAAAAGATGAAAAGGAATCGGATATTTTTCCGTACCTTTCAAGGATTGAAAAATCCCTGAAGGAACAGAGTTTTTCTGTTAAACGGGCAGATAAAGAGGATATCAAACGTATCCTGGCTGTTTACTATGAGCAGAACGTGACCACAGAGAAGTTTGAAGACTTTGACGGGGAGCGGTGGATCATACCAGAGATTTAGAGTGAGGAGGAGATGACTTGAAAAAAGGAAGAACAGCAGTTGATGACAGGGAAGATAATGTGCGTATCCAGGAATTTCTGGATATGATTGCCCCGTCTGTCATTAAATTTGAAACAGATCATTTTATTTGCGGTAACACCTATCGTTGTGTCTGGGCACTGCGGGAGTACCCGACTGCTACGGAAGAGCAGGCAATTCTTTCACATTTAGGGGAGAAAGATGGTGTAACCTTGCGGATCTATACCCGTCATGTGACACCCGTTGAGGAGCGGAAGATCATCAGTAATGCAGCCAACAAAAACCGGATGGATCGGAGCAATACCAGTGATTTACAGCAGACTGTTCTGGCCGAAAGTAATTTACAGGATGTAACTACCATCGTAGCCCAGATGCATCGCAACCGAGAACCCTCCTCCATACGGCAGTATATCTGGAGTTGTGTGCCCATGATCTGGAGCATTTGAAGCTTCTTCAGACAGAAGTACTAACGGAACTGATCCGGTCAAATTGAATGTAGACCGACTGATCCTCCGTCAACAACAGGGGTTCCGGTGTGTAATGCCAAGCGGTTATAACCTGTTTAAGGATCAGTTTGAGAGAGTGCTTCCGGCCAGCAGTGTGGCGAATCTGTATCCCTTTAACTATTCGGGAAAGACGGATCCTCATGGGTTCTATATTGGGAGAGATAAATTTGGGAGTAATGTACTGGTGGATTTTAACCGGAGAGCAGATGATAAGACGAATGCCAATATCCTGATTTTGGGAAACAGCGGACAGGGAAAAGCTATCTGCTTAAATTGCTGCTGACGAATTTAAGGGAGTCCGGAATGCATATCTGCGCTCTGGATCCGGAAATGGAGTATGAAGATCTGACCAATAATCTGGGAGGGTGTTTTATCGACTTAATGAGTGGGGAGTTCATTATCAACCCTCTGGAACCGAAAACCTGGGACGAAGCGGGAAGCCCGGAGGATCTGGATGCACCTCAGACCTTTCGCATCCGGTCCAGATTATCCCAGCATATCAGTTTCTTAAAGGACTTTTCCGAAGCTACAAGGATTTTTCCGACAGGGAAATCGATGTGATTGAGATCATGCTGCAGAAGTTATATACCAGATGGGGGATTACAGACGAAAGTGATTTTGAATGCCTGGCTGCGGAGGATTACCCAGTTCTCTCCGATCTTTATGCGTTCATTGAGGAAGAATATCAGGGATTTGACGAAAACAGAAGACAGCTTTATACAGCAGAAATGATTCAGAGTATTCTTCTTGGGCTGAATTCTATGTGTGTGGGAGCTGAGAGCAAGTTCTTTAATGGACATACCAATATCACCGATGATGGCTTCATTACCTTTGGGGTAAAAGGACTGTTACAGGCCAGCAGGAGCCTTAAAAATGCATTGCTTTTTAATGTGCTTTCGTTTATGAGCGATGTTCTTTTGACACAAGGCAATACGGCAGCCAGTCTGGATGAGTTTTATCTGTTCCTTTCCAACCTTACTGCAGTAGAGTATGTTAGAAATTTTATGAAGCGTGTGCGAAAAAAGATTCTGCAGTTATCATAGCCAGCCAGAACCTAGAGGATTTTAATCTGATGGCGTGAGGGAGTATACCAAGCCGCTGTTTTCCATCCCGACGCATCAGTTTCTGTTCAATGCGGGGAGCATTGATGCCAAGTTTTATACGGATACCCTGCAGCTGGAGGATAGTGAGTATAACCTGATCCGGTATCCACAACGGGGAGTCTGCCTGTATAAATGTGGAAATGAGCGATATAACTTAATGGTAAATGCCCCGGAACACAAAGCCAGACTGTTCGGAAAGGCAGGAGGACGCTAAAAGGGGAGACTATGAATGGAGTTAAAGGAGCAGAAATTTGGCATTGAGATTGAGATGACCGGCATTACCCGTGCGAAAGCGGCTGAGGTAACGGCAGAGTATTTTGGAACTAGAGTCAAATATCTGGGAACCTATTACGATACCTATGCAGCCATTGACACGGAGGGGCGGCAGTGGAAGTTTATGAGTGATGGGAGTATAACAGCGCAGAAAAAATCGAATGGGAGAAAGATCAATGCAGGGAGAGAATATCAGACGGAGATGGTAAGTCCCATCTGTCGCTATGAGGATATTGTGACGATTCAGGAGATCATCCGGAAGCTGAAAGAGCATGGGGCACTGACGAATGGAAGCTGCGGTATCCATGTGCATATCAATGCGGAACCGTTTGATGCCAGAACCCTTCGTAATATCACTAATATCATGGCAGCCAAGGAAGATCTGATCTATAAAGCTCTGGGGGTGTCCGTGGATCGACAGCATCGGTGGTGTCAGCCGGTAGACACACGATTTTTGGAAGAATTAAACAGAAGAAAACCAAAGAGTATGGAGGCAGTGGAACGGATCTGGTATAACGGGGAGAGCCGCAGAGACCAGCATTATGATGACAGCCGTTATCATTGTCTGAACCTTCATTCTGTTTTTCAGAAAGGAACAGTGGAATTTCGTCTGTTCAATGGGACGCTTCATGCAGGCAAGATTAAGGCCTATATCCAGTTTTGTCTGGCGATTGGCGCCCAAGCGCTGAATCAGTCCTGCGCCAGCAGAAGAAAAACTCAGACCAGCAATGAGAAGTATACATTCCGCACTTGGCTTTTACGGCTAGGATTAAATGGGGAAGAATTCGCCACAGCTCGTCAACATCTGCTGGCAAATCTGCCGGGCTGTATTGCCTGGAAGGATCCGGCTCAGGCGGAAGCACAAAAGGAAAGAATGCGACAGAAGTGGAGAAGGAATTGGCAGAACGGATCCAGAGACAGGAAACCATTCATCCAATTGAGGAATTAGAATCAGCTGGGGAAGCACAGGAATCCCCGGCTTTTTGTATGCGAATGTGACAGGAGGAAGCAAATTGAAAGGAAAACAAAGACTTTATATTGCCTATGGGAGCAATCTGAATCTGGAGCAGATGGCATTTCGTTGTCCGACTGCGAAGGTAGTAGGAAAGAGTGAATTAAAGGATTACGAACTGTTATTTCGGGGAGGCCGCAGGGGGCTGTGGCAACCGTAGAACCTAAAGCAGGGAGTACTGTGCCGATACTGGTCTGGGAGATTCAGAAGAAAGACGAGGCATCGCTGGATCTTTATGAAGGGTATCCGAATTTCTATGATAAGCAGATGCTGGAGATTGAACTGGATGGAAAAATTGTTCCGGCCATGGTTTATGTGATGACACCAGGGCATTCATTTGGAATTCCCTCTGACTATTATTCCAATGTAATCTGGCAAGGGTACGAAACGGCAGGGTTTGAAACCCAGTTTCTGGAGGACGCAATCGAACATGCTTATCAGCTTGTACAGAAACAGGAAAGAGAGGGAGACTTCTATCAGCAGAGCCTGTTTCATATGGGGCTATGATGGAATGAAATAAATCCTGATGCGTCAGATGAATATCTCGATAAAAAGTGTGGAAGGAGTGATTTTATGGCCGTCTCAGCTGCCGCTGTGACAGCAAAACTGGTAGCGCTTACCCTATCTGACCGGAATGGGCGGACTGTGGTTTTTCTGTTATTGCAGCATTAGTAACCCCTGTTATTTTAATTGCCACCATGATTATGTGCACGCTTCTGGGACTGTAGACCATAACATTTCTGCTGTCCAGCTGTCCTTCATGGAGGGTATTTGTCCTCAAAGGTGCCAGCAGAGTATCGGATGTACATCGAAAATATGCAGGACAGTTTTGAAAAACTGGATGGGGTGTTAAATGAAATTAATGGTATGGCAGAAGCCGAAGAAGTAGATCCCTACCAGGTAAAAGCGATTTTTTATGCCCTGTTTTTTGGTAAGGAGTACCCTCGGATGGATGAGGGGGACTATCGGGCATTCGCAGATTGTTTTGTAGAGTATGAGGAGAGGGAGGATGAAGAGGGAGAAACCTATACAGTTGCAATCCAATCCAAAGCCTGAATATGGTCTACGGAAATCTTGCTGCAGAATTAAACCAGGAGGTTTCTCTGGAAGATAAAACGAATGTACAGCGCATCTATATGCTGGCAAAATACGGTGTGAGTGTACCAGGTGGAAATGGTCTTCCTCCCGGACAGGCTATGGGAGATGGGAGTTTTTCCGCGCTGATGGCAGAGGCAACCCGTTATATTGGTTATCCCTATGTATGGGGCGGTAGTTCTCCAGACACCAGTTTCGACTGCAGTGGATATATCTGTTGGGTCTACACGAGATCCGGGGTGTATCACCTTTCCCGAACAACAGCTCAGGGGATTTATGACCAGTGTGCGATTGTGTCAAGAGAGGAAGCTAGACCCGGAGATCTGGTGTTTTTACGGGAACTTATGCATCTGCAGGGGCGGTCAGCCATGTGGGGATTTATGTTGGAGGCTCTAGGATGCTGCATTGTGGTTCGCCTATTGGCTATGCGGACCTTACTTCTCCTTACTGGAACAGCCATCTGTATGCTTTTGGAAGGCTGGCAACTATTCCGGAATGAGGCAGCTAAAAATGAAATTTGTGCAGATTTGCCTGGACAGTTTATGGATATGTGATATCGACTTTTAGAAAAAGTTCGGTATTGTGTGTGGCTGAAAGGAGGGAAGTAACCGATGGATGAGATTATGGATCAGTTAAATCAGGTAATCGAAGAACGAGTTCTGGAGCTGAAGAGAAAAGTGAAGAGGACAAGGTTCCCGCTTATTGCACAGAGACCAAGGAACATGTCCTCCGCATGGATCGAATTCTCAATAGCCTTTCAGAGGATGACCGGCAATGGTTGGATGACCAGCTTATGGCTAAAATGGATATACCGGAACAGGAGCGTTTGAGGTATTATAAGGCGGGTCTTGCAGATGCCATTGAACTAATCCATTATTTAAGAACCTGATGAAACGAGATCGGGCGGCTGTGTGAGCAGCCGCCTGATTTGCTTTCTGAAAGAAAAAGGAGATTTGAAATGAGAAATACTACGATCAATGTCAGTTTTAACACAGAAAAATTGGATGCGTTAAAGTTCCACATGGAAAAAAGGGACACCGATCTTCAGGGGGAATTAAATGATACAGTACAGAAACTGTATGAAAAATATGTCCCGCAGGCTACCCGTGAATATATTGATGACAAGGTGGCAAGAGAAATATCCACCAGAGAACGTACCCGTAGAGCTGATCGGACTGCAAGACGGGAGGAGTCCCAGCTGGAAGAATCAGAAATCGTATGATAACCAGAAAAAAGAAAACGGAATCCCCAGTCATCCATGACATCCCCGTGTAGCCCCCTGTGTGCCCCTGTGTCGGGCTTTGGACAGCTAGGTGGCATCGTGGTACCCATACGAGGATTTTAAGCGGTGTTGGGCAAATGTGAGAGAAGGTTATGGAAACAGCAAGAACACGGGGGATATGGGATTCCTGAGTGGTTGGCAGGGTCGAAACGTGTGCAGGTTAAAGGGGGTATGCTGCTTTTGGCAGCCCACCCCTGGAAAACACCGACCGGCAAAGCCGTTCGGAAAATCTGGTTTGAATACTTTTGGGGAAGGCGGTCGTAAGAATGGTGCTGGATTTTTGAAAGTGGCAGAATTTTGGAGGAAATGAGAGAGATTTTGTGAATACCAGGGTTAGGAGGGAACGATGGGGAGCGAAAATACGAAAGTCCGTGTTGGGATTTATATTGAAAAAGCTATATTAGAACAGGCAGACGGGTTGTTGGAGACAGCCAATGTGCGTTCCCGGAATGAATTTGTAGCAGAAGCGCTTAAATTCTATATGGGTATCTTCTTGCAGGAAAAGCAGAAAATTATTTTTGCAGTCACTGGCTTCTGTGCTTACGGAACCGTTCAGGATAGTGAGAACCGTCTGGCCAGGATGGACTTTAAGTTAGCAGTGGAATTGTCCAAGCTCTCACAGGTAATTGCCTACACTCATGATGTGGATGAAGAATCTTTAAACAGGCTGCACGCAAAATGTGTTGATGAAGTGAGGCGGATCAATGGAACTGTGAAGTTTGAAGATGCGTATCATTATCAAAAGCGGGATGTGTAGATATTGTTGGAAAGGAAAAGATGGAAAGAAATTTATTTGTACTTCCCTCTAGTTGTGTGATGAATTTTCAGAAGAGATAAAAATAGATTTGTCCTTTACGATGCAATAACTCATCGATTATAATATACTAAGAAATGAATCGAGGTGTAGAATTTTGAATGAGAGAGAACAAATCATTCAACTATGGTTCAAAATGTGGCTTACACAACAGGATCTTGGTATGGATGACATTTTGCGGAAGACGTGATTTATACTGAAAGCTGGAGTCCAAAATATAATAACCGTCAAGTTGTAAAACATTGGTTTAATGAATGGAATACATGTGGCAAGGTGATGGAGTGGAAGATCAAGCAGTTCTTTCATAAAGATAACCAGACGGTTGTAGAGTGGTATTTTAAAAATGAAATGAATAATGGGAATATAGAGGAATTTGACGGAATGTCCTTGATTGTATGGACAGCAGATAATAAAATAAAATCATTAAAGGAGTTTGGATGTAACTTAAACAATTATAATCCTTATGAGGATAGTGATACGCCTAAATTTAGAGATGAAAAGCTAGTTTGTTTTAATCAGAAACAGAAAAAATTATATGTGTTAATCTGGCCGAGGAGGCTTGATTATAAAAGTAAAGATAAAAACGCAACGTATGCAGTGATGCATACCAGAGCCGGTAGGTAGCCCGGCCGTCCTGCATATTAGGGTAAGTAACCTGCCCCTCCGGGTTGTCCATTCTTTGCTCATTTCAATCATTAAGGAGGGATTGCCATGAGTATAAGGACAGGCAAGCTGACAGTGTTTTTGAGGAACCATTTTGGGTAGGTATTTTTGAGAGAGTTGAAAATGGGAAACTTTCCGTTTCCAAAGTAACATTGGAACTGAACCAAAGGACTATGAGATTTGGGAGTTTGTGCTAAAGGAATATGATCGTTTGCAATTTAGTCCATCTGTGGAGGTTACTGCAAAGGAACTAACAAAAAACCCAAAGAAGCTCCAGCGTGAAATTCATAAACAAATGTTGGATAGGGGCGTTGGAACAAAATCTCAGCAAGCACTAAAGCTGCAGCAGGAACAAAGGAAACAGCAGCGTAAGTCTAAAAAGCCGGGAAGACAAATTGGCAGAAGAGAAAAAAATGTTTGATTTAAAACAAAAAAAGAAAAAAGAGAAACATCGAGGGCATTAAGAATGTAATGTATTCTTACACAAAATTTGGTTTGAGGTAAACGATGGCATCAAGCAAAATTATTTACAATTTATTTTAGAGCAGCTGTCCGAGTTGGATGAAATTACATACCGTGCTATGATGGGAGAGTTTATTATTTATTATCGCGGCAAGATAGTAGGAGGCATTTATGATGACAGACTGCTTGTAAAACCCACAAAGTCAGCAATTGCCTATATGACAGATTCGGTATATGAAGTACCTTATGAGGGAGCAAAAGAGATGCTGCTGGTAGAGGCGGTTGATCAGAAAGAATTTTTGACAGGGCTGTTCCACGCGATGTATGATGAACTGCCGCTGCCCAAACCCAAAAAGAAAAAATAGGTATTGCGAAGGGAAAACAAATAAATGGACAAGGCAATTTTGTATATACATGGAAAAGGCGGAAATCCGAAAGAGGCAGAGTATTATAACGCGTTCTTTAAGGAATATGATGTAATTGGTTTTAACTATTCCTCACAGTTACCTTGGGAAGCGAAAAAGAGTTCCCCAGATTGTTTGATAACCTATGCGGAACATATGAAACGGTAACAGTAATTGCGAACAGCATTGGTGCTTTCTTTGCTATGAGTGCTTTGTCAGACAGCAAAATAGAAGGCATACTTTATTTCTCCGGTTGTAGATATGGAAAGGCTGATTTGGAATATGATGCAGTGGGCGAATGTGACTGAGGATGACTTGCAGAAGCAAAAAGAAATCCCGACGTCTTTTGGGGAAACACTTTCCTGGGCTTATCTTTGTTATGTGAGGGAGCATCCTGTTACCTGGACTGTTCCAACGCACATTCTGTATGGAGAAAAGGATAACCTGACATCGTATGAAACAATAGCTGAGTTTGCAGATAGAATCGGAGCAACACTCACAGTTATGGAAAACGGGGAGCATTGGTTTCATACGAAAGAGCAGATGGACTTTCTTTCTGACTGGATCAAGCAATGTACATGATATGTTCAAATATTGAAACTATGTAACGGAAGAAGATGTGATAAAAAGTAAAAGGAGCCATGGTGTGTGATAAGCCATAGGTTCCTTTTGCTTTCTAAAAAGGAGTAACATGGCAAAACTTATTTTTACTTCCCGATATTTAAAAGATGCAAAACCATCTCAGAAAGAAAATTATGTCCATTACATTGGAACGCGGAAAGGGGTAGAAAATTGATACAAGTAAAAGCACCTCCCAGCAACGGTGAGTCAAAAGAAGTTAGTGCATCAGCTCCTGCAGGATTTTCCGGCGACAAAAGAAATGCTGGAGTATGAAGATTATCAAAGAAAACCAACAATCGAAAATGCCTCGGAATTTATTTCCTGTGCATTGGAACAAAATCTTGATATAGCAGCGACGCGAAAAAATTATGTGGATTATCTGGCGCATCGTCCCCGTGTAGAAAAGATTGGTGGAGCATGGTCTGTTTACAGATGAGGGAGAACCGGTGGTTCTTGGACAGGTGCAGAATCAAGTGGCAGATCACAAGGGAATTGTGTGGACCCATGTGATTTCCCTTCGGCGCGAGGATGCAGCCCGGTTAGGGTATGACAGTGCTGTTCAGTGGATGGCATTGCTGCGTTCCAAACGGGCAATGCTGTGTAAGCATATGAAAATTGACAGCGCCAATCTGAAATGGTACGCTGCATTTCATAATGAAAGCCATCATCCCCATGTTCATCTATTGGTGTACTCAGTAAAAGATGGAGAAGGGTATCTGACAAAGCAGTCGATTGAGGCCATGCGTTCTGAGCTGGCGCATGATATTTTCCGTCAAGATTTTGCAAATATTTATGAGGAACAGGCACAGTCTCGTATGGATTTAAAGGAACGGTCGGAAGTTGTAATGAAGACATGGATAGATGAAATACGGGCGGGGACGCTTAAAGAGTTCGGAAATGAAACCATTATGATGCAGCTTTCTAAACGGCTGCAGAATACAGGTGGGAAAAAGGTTTATGGCTACCTGAAGAGAGATGTGAAGGATCTGGTCGATCACATCGTAGACGAGTTGGAGAAAGATGACCGGGTGTCTGCCCTGTACCGGGAATGGGGGCTATGGCAGGATGAGATTGTGAAGACCTACCGAAAACAGACGGAAGAATTACCGCCTTTATCAAAACAGCCTAAATTAAAAAGTATCAAAAATATGGTGATTGCAGAAGCATTGAGGCTTGGCAGTCATCATTTTTTGTTTGAAGAGAATGAAGATGGATACTCAGAACCAAAGGACGATTTTTTTATACAAGAACCAAATCCGGTAGCAGAGCTGACAGGGGAACTAGATTCGGACTATGCGGAGGAGGAACTCAAGCAAGAGCTTTTTCCTAATGGCAGAAAAGAAAAATCCAGTTCCAACTGGTGGACAGATGGATATATACAGGCTAGGAATTATTTGTATGGCAGCGATTCTACATTACAGGATTTTGAAAAGGCATATCAGAAGTTCCTTCAGGAAGCAGAGCAGGGAATGGGTTTGCCATGCACGACCTTGGCCGGATGTTTGCGGATGGCTTGGGACGGGATGCGGATGTTGGGCTGGCACAGAAATGGTATGAGAAAGCATTGGAAGCATTTCTTGTAAGAGAAGAATCCGTAAAGAAAAAGGAGAAACCCTATCTGCAATATCGTATTGGGAAAATGTATGCTTCTGGTTTGGGAGCAGAACAAAATTATGAAAAGGCGGCACACTGGTTTCTCAGGCGGCTGCAATGGATCATAAGTATGCATTCGCTGGCTGGGCTTTACCGGCGGGCCGGGTGGGTGGAGCAAAATGATATACGGGCATTCTCTTTATACAGGAGTTCGGCAGAACAGAAATCCTTATGCCAGCCTAGAACTGGCGAAGATGTATAGGGATGGTTTGGGTACAGAGCCGGATCCCAAACTAGCAGAGAGGATTTCAGAATGCGTATTCCGGTTTTGTGGTTCTGGAAGAAAAAAGTCATGATGATAAACTCCAGTACCGGATTGGTCAGATGCTTCATACTGGAACGGGAACCAAAGCGGATGATAAGAGAGAGCAGCTGAATATTGGGAAAAGTCTGCAAAGCTGGGGAATATCAATGCTCAGTATGCACTTGGAACACTCTGGCTGGAAACGGGAAGTGGAGACAGCGGCCAGGCAGTGGAATGGCTTACAAAGCAGCAAATGCAGAGCACTCAGCTGCCCAGTATGTGTTGGGGAAATTATACCAGGATGGTGTGTATTTTAATAAAGATATGGATCAGGCCATGAAATGGTTCCGCTCTGCAGCAGAACTTGGAAATGAATATGCTGCATATCGGATGGGATGTTTGTTGCTTTTGGGGGAGGAAATACCGAAGGATGTGGAAGCGGCTGTGAAGTGGCTCAGCCTGTCAGCGGAAAAAGGAAATCCGTATGCGCAGTATCGGCTTGGAATGCTATATCTCAAGGGGGAAGAGTATTCTCCTCCAAGTGGAAGTGGCAATGAAATGGCTTCAACAGGCAGCGGAGCAGAAAAATGAATGGGCCTTTTATCAGTTAGGGAAGTTATATCTTTCAGGAGAACATGTAACGAAAAATGTGGAAACAGCAGTACATTACCTAGGACTATGTGCGGAAAAAGGAAACCAGTATGCTCAGTATGCGTTGGGAAAGTTATATCTGTGGCAGAGATGTTTCCCGTGATCGGGAAAAGGCAGTGGAATATCTGACAGCATCGGCAGAACAAGGAAATCTGTATGCCAGTTTTTTACTGGAACATCTGGATGCATATCAGGATCCATCCTTGTTTCTGGCAGCAACCAGACTGCTTCATCATCTGGAAAAGCTGTTTTGCGAAGAAGTACAGAGACCAATGGAAATGAAGCGGTATCAGATTGACCGGAAACGACGCAGGAAACTGTTAGAGAAAAAGCAGGCTCAAGTACATCATAGGGATGATCAGGAGCCGGCACAAGGTATTTATTGACGAAGGAGGATGGCATGGGAGAATTTGTTTATTTTACGGAAGAACAGAAACAGAGGGCCAATGCGGTGGATCTGGAAGATTTTCTTTCAGGCAGGGGGAAAAGCTGCTTCGTTCTGGAAGAGAAAAGCGCCTGGCCAGTGATCACAGTATTACAGTGAGGGGAAATCGATGGTATGATCACGCGACAGAAAAGGGAGGCTGTGCCATTGACTTTGTGCGGATGTTTTATAACCAGAGCTTTCCGGACGCAGTTACAATGCTGCTTGGTGGAGAACAGGGAGTTGCATACCGGGAAAGCGTGAATCAGCAACTAGAACCGAAAAAGCCATTTGTACTTCCAGAGGCGAACCAGACCATGCACCGTGCTTTGCGTATCTGATAAAGACAAGGTGTGTGGATCCTAAAGTAGTATCTGTATTTGCAGGAAAACACATGATTTATGAAGATGTCAAATATCATAATGTTGTGTTTGTGGGTTTTGATTCAGATGGAATTCCACGCCATGCACATAAAAGGGGAACCTGTCAGAAGGGACAACCATTTAAGGGGAATGTAGAAGGATGTGATCCAAGGTACAGTTTTCGTTGGATTGGGAAGAGTAATACCGTGTATGTATTTGAGGCACCGATTGATATGCTGTCTTTTATTTCCATGTATCAAAGGGGTGGATGGATCATAGTTATGTGGCACTCTGTGGGGTGGCAGAACATGCGTTGATGCAGCTTTTGAATGATGCACCGCACATCTCCCAAATTGCTTTATGTCTGGATCATGATAAGGCGGGAATCCAGGCAAGGGAACGGATAAAGAAAAACCTGTCTGAGCGGGGATACCATATGGTATTCTCGCTTTTTTCAAATCTTAAGGATTGGAATGAGGATCTTCAAGAACTGAAGAAGCCACCGCCGGAATATATGAATAGACAGCAGACAGTTATACAGATGATGTGAGAGGAGGGGAGTAGGATACAGGGAGTCATTATATTTATTTGTATAGGTTTGGGGATGTTCGCTGTAATCGGCAGTCTGGTAATGATATCAAATCATTATACCTTAAACGGAATTAAATCGAGAACGGTAGGAGACGGGCAGTATGGAACTGCACGGTTTGCAACGGAAAAGGAAATACGGGAAACGTATGCACATGTACCATATGAACCGGAACAATGGAGAGCAGGAAAGCATCTACCAAAAGAGCAGGGGCTGGTAGTTGGATGCAAAAAGAAAGGAAATTCCATTTCAGCACTGGTAGACAGTGGAGATATTCACTGTCTCATGATCGGGGCAGCAGGAGTGGGTAAGACCGCAAACTTCTTATACCCCAATATCGAATATGCCTGTGCTTCAGGAATGAGTTTCCTCACCACAGACACGAAGGGCGATCTGTTTCGTAATTATGCAGGTATAGCCAAGGAATATTATGGCTATCGGATTTCCATTCTGGATTTACGAAATCCCACCCGTTCTGATGGCAACAATATCCTGACGCTGGTTAATAAATACATGGATGAGTATTTAAAGAATCCTGAAAATCTGGCAGCAAAGGCAAGAGCAGAGAAGTATGCGAAAATTACAGCTAAAACAATTATCTGCTCTGAAGGGGCTTCTGCCAGCAGTTATGGACAAAATGCTTTTTTCTATGATGCAGCAGAAGGTTTGCTGACTTCTGTGATTCTGTTGATTGCAGAGTATTGCCCGCCAGAGAAACGCCATATCATTTCTGTGTTCAAGCTGATTCAGGATCTTCTGGCGCCATCCCCCGTGAAGAACCGGAGCCTGTTCCAGTTACTTATGGATAAGCTGCCACCTACTCACAAGGCGAAGTGGTTTGCAGGAGCAGCTTTAAATTCTGCGGATCAGGCAATGGCCTCTGTGCTATCCACAACCATGTCCAGATTGAATGCGTTTCTGGATTCTGAAATGGAACAGATCCTGTGCTTTGAGAGTACTTTGGACACGGAAACATTCTGTAGGGAAAAGTCAGCAATTTTATTGTGCTGCCGGAAGAAGATAACACGAAGTATTTTATGGTATCCCTGTTTTTACAACAGCTTTACCGGGAAATGTTGACGATTGCAGATGAACATGGAGGAAAGCTGCCCAACAGAGTCATGATGTTTGCGGATGAAATCGGAACCATACCGAAAATTGAATCCATGGAGATGATGTTTTCTGCAGGCCGTTCCAGACGGATCAGCATGGTTCCTATCATTCAAAGCTTTGCGCAGTTGGAAAAGAATTATGGAAAGAAGGTTCCAGTATTATCATCGATAACTGCCAGGATATTTTGTTTGGAGGTTTTGC
>SCPO01000446.1_pt1 | contig 18749 bp, 33 predicted proteins | sample 6106821 | NCBI WGS metagenome assembly SCPO01 (sample SAMN10720448, study PRJNA508395) | human gut metagenome | isolation source: Participant 2 stool, 0 month | host: Homo sapiens | collected 2017 | reverse complement strand
CATGTTCAAGCAATATGCCGAGCAACTGGTCAAGGCCGGTAAAGGCGTACTACTGCTTCTGCACCGAGGAGCGCCTGAACGAGATGCACGAGGCCCAGCGCGCGGCCGGCGAGATGACCCACTATGACGGGCATTGCCGCAACCTGAGCGCCGAGCAGGTCGCCGCCAAGCTGGCCGCCGGGGAGCCGTATGTCATCCGCCAGAAAATTCGAGAGCGGCATCGCGGGCTTTGACGATGTTGTCTACTATGGCCACTCGAGGTCGATGTCAAGGAGCTGGACGACCAGATTCTGATCAAGACCGACGGTATGCCCACCTACAACTTTGCCAATGTCGTGGACGACCACCTCATGGGCATCACCCACGTCATCCGCGGCAGCGAGTATCTTTCCAGCACGCCCAAGTACAACCTGCTGTACGAGGCGTTCGGCTGGGACAAGCCCATCTATGTCCACTGCCCGCCCGTTATGAAGGATGCACAGAACAAGCTGAGCAAGCGCAACGGCGACGCCAGCTATCAGGACCTGGTGGCGAAAGGCTACCTTCCGCCGCCGTGCTGAATTATCTGCTGCTGCTGGGCTGGGCACCCGAGGGCGAGCAGGAGATCTTCAGCCTGGATGAAATGATCAAGATCTGGGATCCGTCCCGCATCTCGAAGTCTCCCGCCATCTTTGACCCGCTGAAGCTGCGCGCTATCAACGCCGCCTACATCCGCGCCCTGCCTGCCGAGGAGTTCCGCCGTCTGGCCGACCCGTTCATTGACAGTGTCGTCCACTGCGATATTGACCGCGACCTGCTCTGCGCCAATTTGCAGCCCGCTGCGAGGTGCTGGAGGATATCCCGCCGCAGCTGGACTTCTTTGACGCCGTGCTGCCGATCGATGCCGAGATGTACCGCAACAAGAAGCAGAAAACGACGCCCGAGTCCGCCAAAGAGGCCCTGACCGCCCTGCTGCCGGTGCTGGAAGCCCAGACCGACTGGACCCGCGATGCGATCTTTGAGGCCTGCAAGACGCTGGCCGAGCAGATGGAAGAAGAAGAACGGCTGGCTGCTGTTCCCGTTGGGCATTGCCCTGTCCGGCAAGGCCCGCACCCGGGCGGCGGCACCGATTTGCCGCCATGATGGGCAAGGCAGAAACCCTAAAACGCGTGAAGGACGCACTGGGAAAGCTGTAAAGGAACAGTAGTTTCCCCCGGCGATGCAAAAAAGAGGAGTTATACCCATGCGCCGGGTATAACTCCTTTTTTTAAATCACATAATCATTCCCCGGCTGGGCGGTGTTGACCAGGTCGGCTAGGGTGATGCCGTCGAAGTAGTCGTTGATCATCGTGTTCAGCTTGCGCCACATGGGCAGGGTGCGGCATTCCACCATGCGGGGGCACTCCACCGGGTTCTGTCCTAAACACGCCACCGGGGCCAGGCTCCTTCGGTCAGGCGTAAAATATTCCCCACCGTGTATTCCCGGGCGTTTTGGTCAGGCGGTAGCCGCCGGACTTGCCCCGCAGGCCGGTCAGATAACGCGCTTTGACCAGACTTTTGACGATGGCCTCCAGGTATTTTTCCGAAATTTCCTGCCGAGCGGCAATTTCTTTTAGGGGGATGTAGCCGTCGTGCTGGTTCTCGGCAATGTCGATCATGACCCGCAACGCATAACGGCCTTTCGTTGAAATCATCATTTGGTTTTTGCTCCTTCGTTTTCTTATTTCCTATTATACAAGTTGGTAAATAGGATAGCAACCCCTTTGCCGCAAAAAGTTGCCATTCCTATTTCCTATTGACAAATGGGAAAATATGTTGTACAATCCTATCAACCTATAAGAAAGGTATGAATTGATATGCGAAGGGATTTGCACCATACGCGCGATGTCGCCGTCACACGCTGTAAAACCGTAACATTGTAAATAAACAGAAATGACGATGGAGGAAACTACCATGAGCAAGATTTACACTTCCGCAGACCAGCTGATCGGCCGCACCCCCCTGCTGGAACTCACCCACATTGAAGCCGCCGAAGGACTGAACGCCAAGATCCTGGCCAAGCTGGAATATTTCAACCCGCCGGTTCCGTCAAGGACCGCATTGCCAAGGCGATGATCGATGACGCCGAGGCCACCGGCAAACTGAAACCCGGTTCCGTGATCATTGAGCCGACTTCCGGTAACACCGGAATCGGCCTGGCTTCCGTCGCCGCCGCCCGCGGCTACCGCATCATCATCGTCATGCCTGGACGATGAGCGTGGAGCGCCGCCAGCTGATGAAGGCCTACGGTGCCGAGCTGGTGCTGACAGACGGCTCCAAGGGCATGAAGGGTGCTATCGCCAAGGCTGACGAGCTGGCGAAGGAGATTCCCAACAGCTTTGTACCGGCCAGTTTGTGAACCCGGCCAACCCCGACGCCCACAAGACCACGACCGGCCCCGAGATCTGGGATGACACCGACGGCAAGGTCGATATCTTCGTTGCAGGTGTCGGCACCGGCGGCACCGTGACCGGCGTTTGCGAGTACCTGAAGAGCCAGAACCCGCCGTCAAGGTCGTGGCCGTCGAACCTGCCACCTCCCTGTGCTGAGCAAGGGTACCGCCGGTGCGCACAAGATTCAGGGCATCGGTGCCGGCTTTGTACCTGACGTGCTGAACACCAAGGTCTATGACGAGGTCATCCCGTTGCCAACGAGGACGCCTTTGCCACCGGCAAGCTGGTCGGCCACAAGGAGGGCGTGCTGGTAGGTATTTCCTCCGGCGCTGCGCTGTGGGCTGCCATCCAGCTGGCCAAGCGCCCCGGAGAACAAGGGCAAGACCATTGTGGCCCTGCTGCCCGACACCGGCGACCGCTATCTGTCCACCCGCTGTTCGCGGACTGATTGCAATAACGGAAACCTTTGCTATAATAAGGGGTACTGTTGCATACAAAGTGGAGGCCGTAGGGGCCGGACAGCTTCGGCCCTCAGCTTTCCCGGCAATGCTCTGTCAGGGCAAGGCCGCGGGCGGAGTATGCCCGCCCCTACAACTCAACAATTTCAATGTGCAGCACGGTTTTGTGCTGCATTTTACTACAAGGAGGTTTTCCATGACTACTACCCCCGGTGCGCTGATTGCGATGAGCGGCGGCGTGGACAGCACGGTTGCCGCTTACCTGATGAAAAAGGCGGGTTACCGCTGCATGGGCGCGACCATGCGGCTGTACCAGAATGAAGATTTGGGCCAGAGCGGCTTCCACCTGCTGCTCAGCCCAGGATGTGGAGGATGCCGCCGATGTGGCATTCCAGCTGGACATTCCCTTCCAGGTCGTGAACTATACTGAGGAATTTCGCGAGAAGGTCATCGGCAAGTTCATTTGCCACCTACGAGGCAGGCGGCACGCCGAACCCTTCATCGACTGCAACCGCACGATGAAGTTTGACAAGATGCTGGACTTTGCGCGGGAGAACGGCCTGGATTACGTTGTGACCGGCCACTATGCCCGCATAGAGCAAGACCCTGACACCGGCCGCTGGCTGCTGAAAAGGCCCTGTACGCCGACAAGGACCAGAGCTACGTTCTGTACGTGCTGACGCAGGATCAGCTGGCCCACACCAAGTTCCCGCTGGGCGGCATGGACAAGCCCTCCATCCGCAAAATTGCCGAGGAGCAGGGCTTTTGCAACGCCCGCAAGCATGACAGCCAGGATATCTGCTTTGTACCCGATGGCGATTACGTCGGCTTTATGGAGCGCTACACCGGCAAATATTACGGACGGCGATTTTATTGACAGGAACGGCAAGGTCGTGGGCCGCCACCACGGCGCGGTGCGCTACACCAACGGCCAGCGCAAGGGTCTGGGGCTGGCGCTGGGTGCACCGGTCTACGTCTGCGGCAAGGACATGGAGAAGAACACTGTCACCGTCGGCCCCGAGAGCGCGCTGTTCACCACAACGCTGATCGCCGACGATTTCAACTGGATCTCGATTCCCGAGCTGACCGCGCCGATGCGGGTAAAGGCCAAGGCCCGCTACCGCCAGGTGGAGCAGCCTGCCACGGTCTACACGCTGGACAACGGCCTGGTCAAGGTCGTCTTTGACGAACAGCGCGCCATCACCCGCGGCCAGTCAGTGGTACTGTATGACGGGGACATTGTAGTCGGTGGCGGCACGATTTTATAAAGAGCGAGGCTTCCCCCGGAAGGTCAGCGGCCCCGACCGCTGACTGATGAGGGGCCTCCTCGCCGCATAACCCGTTTATGGGTTGACGCCGCACACGCGCCCCTCATCCGGCCCTGCGGGTGCCTTCCCCCAAGGGGAAGGCTTAAGGAATATAAATTTCCCTTTTCCCTATTGACATATCGGTTTATCCGTATTATAATACAGACAAACCTACGGAAATTATAGGTTATTTAGTAAATTCAAAGGAGGTGCAAAGCATATGGCCCATGTATTCGGCAGTCTGCTGCGTCAGAATTTCCGCTGTGGCCGAATGCCTAACTCCCGGGTGGAAAACGTCCGGGCGCGTGGGCTTGCTTTGCATTGCCTGTAAAATTTCGCGCCGCACTGTATTTTCTGCCCGGGAGTTGTAACTGTACGACCCCCGCTTTTCTTTTGCGTCAACAACTTAAAGAATAAAAACAGAAATGAGGATTTTATCATGAGCGAGCGTAAACTGCATTTTGAGACCCTTCAGCTGCGTCGGCCAGGAGCAGGCTGACCCTGTCACCGATTCCGCGCGCCGTGCCTATCTACCAGACCACTTCCTACGTTTTCCACAACGCCCAGCACGCCGCTGACCGTTTCGGCCTGCGCGATGCCGGCAACATCTACGGCCGCCTGACCAACACCACCGAGGATGTCTTTGAAAGCGCATTGCCGCTCTTGAGGGCGGCGTTGCCGCCCTGGCCGTTGCCTCCGGTGCAGCTGCCATCAACTACACCATCCAGGCCCTGGCCCAGAACGGCGGCCATATCGTCGCCCAAAGACCATCTACGGCGGCACCTCCAATCTGTTGGAGCACACCCTGCCTGCCTTCGGCGTTGAGACGACCTTCGTCAACGCCCATGACTGGCCGAGGTCGAAGGCGCTGTCAAGAGAACACCCGCGCCATCTATCTGGAGACGCTGGGTAACCCCAACTCTGACATTCCCGACATCGACGCCATCGCCGAGATTGCCCACAAGCACAACATCCCGCTGGTCATCGACAACACCTTCGGCACTCCGTACCTGATCCGTCCGATCGAGCACGGCGCGGACATCGTTGTCCACTCTGCCACCAAGTTCATCGGCGGCCACGGCACCACCCTGGGCGGCGTCATCGTCGATTCCGGCAAGTTCGACTGGAAGGCCAGCGGCAAGTTCCCGCGTTTGCTGACCCCAACCCCAGCTACAACGGCGTCAGCTTCGTGGATGCTGCCGTCCCGCCGCGTTCCGTGACCTATATCCGCGCTATCATCCTGCGTGACACCGGCCTGCATCAGCCCGTTCAACGCGTTCCTGCTGCTGCAGGGCACCGAGACGCTCTCCCTGCGCCTGGACCGCCACGTCGAGAACACGAGGAAGGTCGTGGAGTACCTGACCCATCACCCCAAGGTGGAGAAGGTCAACCACCCCAGCCTGCCTGACCACCCCGACCACGCCCTGTATGAGAGTACTTCCCAATGGCGGTGCGTCCATCTTCACCTTCAATATCAAGGGCGGCCAGAAGGAAGCCTTTGAATTCATCGACCATCTGCAGATCTTCTCTGCTGCTGCCAACGTTGCCGACGTGAAGAGCCTGGTCATCCACAGCCCACCACCCGCCCAGCTTTCCCCCGAGGAGTTGGCTGACGTCGGCATCCAGGAGAACACGATCCGCCTGTCCATCGGCACCGAGCACGTCGATGATATCATCGCTGATCTTGATCAGGCCTTTGCCGCCGTGGAGTAATCCGGCAAAGCATTTTTAGAGTATATAGGGATTTGAATACGACCGCCGCCCATGGGATGCAAGCCCTGCGGGCGGCGGTTTGTTTACAATTTGCTTTGAAATATTGTATGCTTGTTATAAAACCGCGAGGCAGAGTTGTAAGGGCCGCACATGTGCGGCCAATGACCTTGCTTTTACTGCGCACCTGCCTTACACGGCAGGGCCGGGTATACTCGGTCCCTACACCTCAACGAAGGAAAAAGCCATCATGCAGATTATCGAAATTACAGATTTGTCCATCCCCGAGCTTGCCCCTTACACAAGCTGACCGAATCCCAGCTGCGCAACAAGCTGGAACCCGAAAGGGTATTTTCATCGCCGAAAGCCCCAAGGTCATCGGTACGGCGTTGGATGCCGGGTGCGAGCCGCTCTCGTTTTTGATGGAGCGCCGCCAGATTGACGGCCCGGCTGCCGGGGTGCTGGCCCGCTGCCCGGATGCGACCGTCTACACCGCCGACCGCAGTGTGTTACAGGTGCTGACCGGCTATGTGCTGACCCGGGCGTGCTGTGCGCCATGCGCCGCCCTGCGCCCACACGGCCGAGGAGCTGTGCAGGAACGCCCACCGCGTCGCCGTTTTGGAAGGTATTGTGGACTCTACCAACATCGGCGCGATTTTCCGGGGCGCGGCGGCTCTGGGCATGGACGCTGTGCTGTTGTCGCCATCCTGCTGCGACCCGCTGTGCCGCCGCGCCGTGCGTGTGAGCATGGGCACGGTGTTCCAGGTGCCGTGGGCCGTTTTAGGCGACAGCCCTGCGGACTGGCCCGAGGGCGGCATGGCCCGGCTGCACGCCATGGGCTTTAAGACCGCCGCTATGGCGCTGGACAACCGTGCTGTCAGCATCGACGACCCGGCGCTGCATACCGAGGACAAGCTCGCCATTGTATTGGGCACCGAGGGCGACGGCCTGGCCCACAACACGATTGCCCACTGCGACTACACCGTCATGATCCCGATGCAGCACGGATAGATTCGCTGAATGTGGCGGCCGCCGGAGCCGTGGCGTTTTGGGAACTTAGGAAAAGATAATTCCCTAAGGCTTCCCCCAAGGGGGGCCTTCTCATCGTCAAACTGCCACAAAAATATGACGAAAGTTTTACGCCCTGTTGACCGAAACGTCAATGGGGCGTGTTGTTTTTATGTTTCCAAAATGTTACAATATTTATACACGCGTGCGCAATGCGTGCAATAACGAAACGGAGGGGTTTCTCCCATGGGCTTCCTGAAAAATTTACCAAGCAGGAGATCAGCTGGATGATGTACGACTGGGCCAACAGCGCCCACTCGGTCATCGTCGTGACCATCCTGCCCATCTTCTTTGACACAGTCGCGGGCTACACGGCGGACAGTGTTTCCAGTATGTCCACCTGGGGCTTTGCCACGAGCCTTGCCATGGCCATCGTCGCCCTCAGCGCACCGTTTTTGGGCGTGTTCGGCGATATCCGCGGAATGCGCAAAAGCTGTTCCTTGTGTTCCTGCTGCTTGGCATCGCTTCGGTAGGGATTGGCCTTCACCCCGTTTATGGACTTCACCGCCTCGCCCGAAGCTGCGGGCGGGTCGCGGCGATGGTCCTGGTGCTCTACATCACAAGTACCATCGGCTTTGATGCGTCCTGCATCTACTACGATGCGTTTTGACCGACGTCACGACCGAGGAGCGTATGGACTCCGTTTCCACCCTGGGTTACGGCCTCGGCTACATCGGCGGCTCGACGATTCCGCTGCTGATTTTCCTCATCATGAACGCCGTCGGCGTGCCGATGCTGACCTGCTTGGCTTCATCTTCGGCCTGACCGCCGTGTGGTGGCTCGTGTTCAGCCTCCCGCTTTTGAAAACTGCGAACAGACCACCGGCAAGCCCTACGAGAAGGGCGCGGTCGCAGGCATCAAGAGCGTGTTTACGACCCTGAAGGAGATCGGCGCGGATAAGCCGATGCTTGTCTACATTGTAGCGTACTTTTCTACATCGACGGCGTTCACACCATCATCAGTATGTCCACAAGCTACGGCACCAACCTGGGGCTGGATTCCGCCGGTATGCTGCCGGCGCTGCTGCTGGTGCAGGTGCTGGGCCTGCCGTTCTGCCTTTTGTACATGAAGCTGGCGGAGAAATTCGGCGCACGCACGATGGTGGGCGTGGGCATCTGCGTGTATATGTTTATCTGCGTGTTTGCGTTCTTTATGAACAGCCTGTGGCAGTTCTGGATGCTGGCCGTGCTGCGCGCCACCAGCCAGGGCGGCATCCAGGCGCTGTCCCGCTCGATGTTTGGCAAGCTGATCCCCGACAAGGACCGCAGCGGTGAGTTTTTCGGCTTCTTTGATATTTTCGGTAAGTTCTCGTCCATCATGGGGCCTGCGCTGGTGGGGTTTGTCAGCGCCTTTGCCGCCAACAAAATGCTGGCTGACCAGGGCCTGACCGCCGCCACAGCCACCGCCGAGCAGATCGACGCCATCAACAAGGCTGCCGGCCCGTATGGTATTTTGTCCATCATCCTGATTATTATTGTCGGTGCTGTGCTGTATTTCGGCGTGCTGCCCAAGACGATGACGAATGATGAGAGGAAAATCTAAAAAGATAAAAATAGGAGATAAAAGATAATAAATTGGTGGGATGCGTCGCCGATGCTCCGCAAATTTGACATTTTCCCCCCCGCGTTACAATATTTTCTACGCTCACCAACGAAAGGGGAATCCCGATGCCGGAAGGCTATACCCATGCGCACCGCCGCAAAAGCGGCGGTGGCGATCCATTACAAAAATCCAGTGCCCGGCGGCGTTCGCGGCCGGTGCCAACGGCCCGGACAGCTTTTTCTGCTATGAGGTCTGGAAAAACGCGCAAAACGCCACTATGACCTGCCGGGCCTCGGCAACCGTATGCACGAGGAAAAGACCGGCGCGTTCCTGCGCAGCCTGTGCACCAACGTCAAGACCCGCCCCAGGTGGAGATGCGCTGGGCTTTTTGAGCCACTACGCCACCGACACCGTCGTGCATCCCTTCGTCTGCGCCATGTGCGAAAAGGACAGCCATACGGCAAAAAGGGCGGCCACGGCTACCTGGAGATTGCACTGGACTCCACCCTGCACGCTGAGGATACCGGCTCAAGCCTTGTGCCCGTCGAGGACGTCAGCCCTGCCCACCGGCGAGGAGCTGGCCGACATTACGGCGCTGCTGCACACCTGCCTCGCTGGAAACCTACGGTGAAGATATCCCGGTGGAGTACCTGGCCGATGCGTTCTGGCACACCTACAAGCTGCGAGGCATCTTTCCAGCAAGCACGGCGTGCGCCGGGCGTTCTTCTGGCTCGTGGAGCCGCTGTTCGGTGGGCGTGGATTCATCACCGGCCATGTATCGCCCCGGCAGCTGGACAAACACCTGCCCGACGAGTGGACTGCCCCCTTCACCGGCTAGCACCACGACGATGGGCTGTTTGCGCTGCTGCCCGCGCGGTTTTGCGCAGCGAACAGTTTATGGGCGCGGCTTTGCTCTACTGGATGAAGAAGCTGACCCCCGCCGAATTTTCCGAAAGATCGGCAGTATGAGCTATTTGCAGGGCATCCCACCCCGGTGAGCGACCCTGACGCACAAAATACCACGACTGAAAAGGAGATTTCCGTATGATCCGTATCACCATGCAGAACGGCAAGACCATTGACATTGAGCTGGACCACAGCGCCGCCCCCATCACCTGCGAGAACTTTGAAAAGCTCGTCAAGGACGGTTTTACAACGGCCTGACGTTCCACCGCGTTATTTCCGGCTTTATGATCCAGGGCGGCGACCCCAGGGCACCGGCATGGGCGGCCCGGGCTGGCACATCAAGGGTGCGTTTTTGCAGAACGGCGTTGCCAACCCCATCAAGCACACCCGCGGCGTCATCAGCATGGCCCGCTCCATGGATCGAACTCCGCCGAGCAGCCAGTTCTTCATCATGCACCAGGACGCCCGCACCTGGACGGCAGCTACGCTGCTTTCGGCCATGTGGTGAAGGGCATTGAGGTCGTCGATGAGATTGCCGCCGTCGCCACCGACTGGAACGACAAGCCCCGCACCCCGGTCGTGATGGAAAGGTCGAGATCGTCTAATTTGCCACGCGGTAGCACCCGGATGTTCGCGCATCCGGGTGTTTTGTTTGGGCAATCGCGCGCCTTTAGAATAATAGTTGAAATCTTCCCAAAATCGGTTATACTATTTTGTAATAAAGTTGAAATATGGGGCATTGTCCCTTTGATAAAGGAGCACAAAATGGCACATACCGTTATGGTCACCGGTGCAGACGGCTTTATTGGCAGCCATCTGACTGAAGAACTCGTCAAGCGCGGCGAAAAGGTCCGCGCATTCTGCCTGTACAATTCCTTCGGCTCGCTGGGCTGGATTGACACGCTGCCGCCGGAGATCCGCAATGAAATTGATGTCTTTATGGGCCGTGCGCGACCCCAACGGCGTGCGTACCGCCATGCGCGGGCAGGAGCGGGTGTTCCACCTGGCAGCGCTTATCGCTATCCCTTCTCCTACCACAGCCCGGACAGCTATGTGGATACCAACATCAAGGGCACCCTGAACGTGCTGAACGCCGCCCGTGAGCTGGGCACCCAGCGCGTGATGGTTACTTCCACCAGCGAAGTATACGGCACCGCCCAGTATGTGCCCATTGACGAGAAGCACCCCTTCAGGGCCAAAGCCCCTACTCCGCCACCAAAATTGGTGCGGACCGCCTGGCTGAGAGCTTCTACCGCAGCTTTGACCTGCCTGTCACCATCGTGCGCCCTTCAATACCTATGGCCCGCGCCAGAGCGGGCGCCATCATCCGACGATTATTACACAGCTGCTGGCAGGCCAGACTGAAATCAAACTCGGCAGCCTGACCCCCACCCGCGACTTCAACTATGTCAAGGACACGGCCAACGGCTTTATGACGATTGCCGACTGCGACGCCGCCATCGGCCAGGAGCTGAACATTGCCACCGGCATTGAGCATTCCATCGGTGATCTGGCCAACGAGCTGATCGCCCAGATCAACCCAGAATGCAAAGATCGTCTGCGAGGCCGAGCGCCTGCGCCCTGAAAGAGCGAAGTCAACCGCCTGCTGGGCGATTCCACCAAGCTGCGCGAGCTGACCGGCTGGGCACCGCAGTACACCTTTGAGCAGGGCCTGGCCGCCACCATCGAGTTCCTGCGCGGCAACCTGGATCAGTACAAGGTCGGCCAGTACATCCTGTAATGCAGGGGCCGGGTATACCCGGCCTTCGACCTTGCCGCACCGGGCACTTTGCGGCGCGGCAAACAGCCGGGCGAGGTATGCCTCGCCCCTACCAAAATCTAAGTTTATGTCAAAAGTTTCCAAGAAAAAGTTACTTTCACCCACCGTGCAGCACCCCGCCGCCCGGTGGGCTTTCGTGTTGGTGCTGTGCGCCGCGCTGGGCATCGTGGCCAGCTACTACTGGCGCGTATTCTACGGGCTGGACGCCCGGGGCCTTGCGCCGCTGGCCGTCACCGGCTTTTGTGTGGGGCTCAGCATCCTGGCGGGCACAGCGGCGCTGCTGCTGCGCCGGGTCAAGGACTTTGCCAAACGGGGCACGGCGTGCATCCTTTTGTGCGGTACGTTGTTCGTTTTTGCAAATCCGCCGATGCAGACCCCCGATGAGACAGACCATTATCTGCGCACCTATGCGATTTCCATGGGGCACTTTGACTTTGACGCCGAGCGTGGCTACCCCGAGGACGTGAACGAGCTGGTCGCGGCGTTTCCCGGCGCATGGGTCAACGCCCATACCTCGGCCGGTGTCGGCACGGACCCCGATACCCACGCCGAGCAGGCCTACAACACGGCAGGCTACGCGCTGAAGCAATACGGCAAGGACGGCCGGGTCGAGAGCATCTGGGACAGCTTTACGCAGTATCTCAACTGGGAAAGCCGCGATTCTGCGGCAAATTCCGTAACTGAGCCCATCAGCTTTTTGATTTTGCCGTTTTGCCCGGGGCACTGGGCATGGCGCTGGCGCGGCTGCTGGGATTTGGTGCGCTGGGCTGCCTGTACGGCGGGCGACTGGCCAACCTGCTGGCCTACGCGGCGCTGTGCTATGCGGCGCTGCGCACTGCGCACAAGTGCAAGCCTGCTTTTGTGTATAATGCTGCTGCCGATGTCGCTCTACATGGGCGCATCGTTAAGTTATGACGCCACGCTGCTGGGCTGCTACTACGTCATGCTGGCGCTGCTGACCCGCGCCGAGTGGGACGACCGCACGGCGCTGTGGTATGCGCTGGCCCGTATTTGCCAACGGCACCAAGCCCTACATCAACCTGCTGTGGGTCGCTACCCTTTGTGGTGCGCAGATCCGAGTGGAAGGTGCGGTTCAGCCGCGCCGTGTACGCCGTGCTGACAGCGGCGGGTGCGCTGGCACTGACCTTTGGCGTTGAGCAGTACGGCACACTTTGCGCCACAATTACGGCGCGATTGCCCGACAGGGCGGCACCACCGTGAACGGCGGTGCGCAGCTTTTGTTTGTGCTGAAGAATCCCTTGCGTTATATCGCGGTTTTGCTGGGTACACTGTATGAGAACGACGGTTTTATCGGGCAACTGGGCTTGTTCGGCTGGAAGGATATGCCGGTGGCATTTATCAGCCTGACCGCGCCGCTGGTGCTGCTGGCGGCGGCGCTGCTCTGCTCGCCGTCTGCTGATGCCCTGGGCCGCCGCCGCACCGGCTGGCTGTCGGCGTTCGGTCTCGTCTACGCCGTGGGCGCGATGACGGCCATGTATATTACCTACACCCCGTGGGCATGGTGCGCATCGTTGGCCTGCAGACGCGGTATTTCCTGCCGGTGTGGCTGCTGGCGGTGCTGGCTGCTGCCGCGCTGGCCCGCCGTGCGCTTGCCCCGCGCTTGACCGCGGAAAAGGCCGCCGCCATCAGCGTCCGCCTGTGCGGGTGGTATGCGTTTGCAGGGGCAGTGCTCTTGTTCCAGCACTACTTTGTGGGGCCGGTGTATACGATTTATAAGTAAAGAAAAGGCTTCTCCCCTCGGGGGAGAAGCTGTCACCGAAGGTGACTGATGAGGGGCGGCGGTACCTCTATAGCCCATGTAAGGGTTATCACGGGGACTTCGCCCCTCATCCGGCCTTCGGCCACCTTCCCCAAGGGGAAGGCATTCCACGAAAGGAGGCTCCCATGCTGCATCTTCTCTACGCCCTTGCGCTTTGCTTTACTGTCCGGCGCTTGTGCGATACTGGGCGAAAATCCAATCTCTCCCCGCCCTGCTGCCGCTGCCGGTGTTGAGTGGCGCGGTGGTCGTGCTGTACCTCTGCGGTATCGCGGGCATCCTGCGGGCCGGGGCGGTGCTGGTGTTGTTGGCACTGGCCGCCGTGTGGGTGCTGGGCCTTGTGCAGCTGCGCCCCGCCGGGGTGTTCAAAGCATGGCAGAGCGCCCTGTGCGCACCGGGCTTTGCGCTTTTTTTGGGCGGTGCTGCGTTTATCTGGGTGCTGTTCTGCGTACAGAAGCCCATGTTTACCCAGTGGGACGAATTCACAGCCTGGGGCCTGGCCCCCAAGATGGTCGTGGAGCGCGGCGCGTTCTACGTGGCTGACCCGGTCAACCTGAAAGCCAGTTTCACCTACCCGGCCACGAGCCTGATTACGTTCTTGTTCCAGTCTTTCGGCCACTGGGCCGAGTGGGCCTGCCTGGCCGCCATTGACACGCTGGCGCTGGCCTGCCTGGCCGCTGCTGCCGCCCTGCCGCGGGAGCGCTGGGCCCAGGCGTGCTGGTGTTTGCCACTGGGTCCCTGCTGCCGCTCTTCTTCTAGGCCACGCCCACCGGCAGCTACGCCACGCAGTACGTCAACGCCATGGCCGACCTGCCGCTGGCAATGCTGTTTGGCGGCGTGTTCTGCCTGTATTACGCGGTGGGCGCGAAAAGCGCACCTTCTGGCTCACGGCGCTGCCGCTGGCCGTGCTGACGCTGACGAAAGATATCTGCTTTGCCTACGGCCTGATCGCGGCGTTTTTGATTGGCCTTGACCTGCTGTTTGCAGCGGACGGGCCTGTTAAAAGCCTTCCCAGCCCTGCTCAAGGCGGGCGGGCTGGCCGTCGCCGTGCTGGCGGCGTTCCTCAGCTGGGGCGCTACACAGCGGCTGTCACCCGACGGCGGACACCGCCGCCAGCGTCGGCAGCGAGGGGCTGAGCTACGGCGCGGTCCTCGTGGGCGGCGTCAAGCAGCTGCTGGGCATCGGCCGCACCGAGAAGTTTGCCCAGATCATGGCCGCCATGGGCAGCGCGTTCTTCACCCGGCGCATCTGCCTTTTGGGCGGCGGCGTCATTGCCGTGGCGGCTATCACGATGTTGGCCGCAGCCGCCTGGCTGGCCGCCGAGAAAGGCCCCGCCCGCCGCCGCGTGCTTGCGGCGCACCTGGGTTTGCGTTCTGCTTTGCGGCGCTGTATCTGTTCCACTTGATTCTCTACAACTACAACTTTTCCGATATTGAGGGCCTGGCGCTGAAGGACTACGACCGCTACCTGGCCCCTACTATCAGGCGTGGATGCTGGCGATGCTCTGCCTGTTGGCCCGCAGCGCAAAGGAGCAGCTGGGCCAGCTGGCGCTGGGCGGTGCGGCGGCGGTCATCATGGCCGTGTTCTGCTGGCGCGGCATCCCTGCGGCCGGGTTCTGGACCGGGGCCAACAGCCTGTATACCCTGCGCGCCGACGTACAAAACCGCGCTGACACGATGAATACTGTGCTCAACTGGCCCGACCGCGTGCTGGTCATCAGCCAGGGCGACGACGCCACGCGGTGGTACTACTATCTATGAGCTGACCGCCCAGGTCGTGAACGGCTTTTGCGGCTTCTATGGCCGTCTGGGCGAGACGCAGGACCGCTGGGACAGCGATTTTATGAACCTGGTGGAGATCGAAAACTGGACGCTGTACGACTACAAGGCCGTCTGCGTGCCGGACACGCTGGTTGCCTACATGGCCGAGAAGGACTGCGATTATATCTTAATCGACCGCGCCGACGACTATTTGCAGCGGGAGTTCAGCCCCCTGTTTGAGGGCGGCCTGACCAACGATATGCCCGCGACGCTCTACCATTTTGAGGGCGCGGACGCCGACGTGCCGTTCACGCTGGCGGCTGTGGCAGAAAGCGGGGTGGCGTAAATGAAAACCGCTTTTAAAGCACGGCAGCTGCTGGTGCTGGCTTATCTGCTGGCGGCGGTGTTCTGGGTGGTGCGGTGTCTCGTCGGCTGCGGCGTGATGCTGAACTACAAAATGCAGGGCAAAATGCCCCAGACCCATGTGGACACCGCTGACCTTGTGACCGAGAGCTTTGCGCCCTACTCCTCCAACGAGTGGTGGACGCCGCCGGATGATGACCCGGCGTGGTATCTTTCCACCGACAGTGACCCGCACATTTACTGGCAGGGGCAGGGATACATCGAGACAGTGGTGCTGGACGCAGCGCACCGGCTGCCCCGGGCGGCGTGGCGCTGTATTACCTGAAACCCCGCCAGACTGACTACACCGAGGCACAGAAAGTCTACGCCACCGTGACCGCCCCGGCGTGTATACGTTTGATCTGGGCGGCAGGTGGGTAACGGGCTGCGCATCGACCCGACAGTGTGGGCGGCGTGCCGACGCTGTTTACCGGCATTGAACTGAACCCTGCCCGGGCGTGGTACACCGGTTTATCCCCACCGCGGCTGGTGGCTGGTGCTGACGTTTGGGCCATGTATCGCCGCCGCTTTCGTTTCCCTTTTTATAAGGAAAAAATAAAGCACATCGTAGGGCCGGGTATGCCCGGCCCTCAGCCAAAAGGCAAAATCGCTTTTGCGGGAAAGCTGCGGGCCGCACATATGCGGCCCTGCATCCCTGCACACTTGTAGGTGGGCGGCGTTCTCGACGCCTCTACCATCATCCCATATGAAGGAGTCTGTCCTATGGAACTGCTCTGCGTACTGGCTGCCGTGGCGGCGCTGTTTTGCGGCTGCACGGTACTTACGCTGAAATGCCGCGTCCCGGCGTCGGTGGCACCGCTGACGGCACTGTCCCTCATCGTGGCGGTGCTGACGCTGGCCGCCATGGCGGGGGTGCTCTACCCCATCACCTGGGCGGTGTATGCGCTCTGCCTGGCGGGCGGCGTGTGGGTGCTGGCCACCCGCAAAACCACGCTGGAGCGGCGCAAAGCTGTTTACCCCGGGCAGTGTGCTGTTCTGGGGCATGGCGCTGGCGTTCACCGTCTACTTTTTGTGCGCCAGCCGATGGCCACCGATTTTGACGAGCTGAGCCTTTGGGCCACCGCGGTCAAAATCACGAAGGTCAACAACGACCTGTACGCCACGGCAGAATTGGGCACCCTGGGCCGCGACCCAGAACCCGGCCTGCCGCTGCTGGCGTATTTCTTCCAGTTTTGGGCGATTATGCAGATTGGAAAATTTACGTCGGTTATGACATTTTGTATTTTTCTGTATTTGCCGCCGTTGTCGGGCTATCCCGCGCAGCAAATGGCGTGGCCGTGCCGATGGCCGCCGCGCTGTGGTGCGTGCCGTTCTTCTTCACGAACTACAACCACACTATCTACCTGACCACCACCTACATGACCAGCTACGGCGACGTGCCCGCGGGCCTTGTGTTCGGCGGGGCCGTGGCCGCGTGGCTGGCGCTGCGCCAAGAAAACGCCCCAAGTGGGCCGTGCTGCCGATTCTGGCGCTGCTGCCTAACATCAAGGCCAATACGTTTGTATTGGCGCTGGTGGCAGCGGGGCTGGTGGCTGTGGACGAGTGGCTGTTTGCCGACGACGGCGATTTCAGGCCGGTCTGCTCCCCGCACCGGGTTCAGCCTGGCCTGTTTTGCCGCACCGATGGCAATTTACTATCTGTGGAATGTGCGCTATGTCGGTTGGCTCGTCAGCCGCAGCGCCAGTGATTCCGGCGTCGGCGAGACGAGCGCCCCGCTGTCCGCCGTCGTGGTCAACGGCATCAAGATCCTGCTGGGGCAGTCCGTCGAAGGCTTTTACGCCGAGCGCGAGGCCCAGTTCCGCACTGCGATGGCCGACATGGGCCACCAGTTCTGGACGAGCGACGGCAAGTTGAGCATGATCGGGCAGGGCCGCAATGTGGTCGCGCTGATTGCCATCGTCGTGTTTGTGTGGCGATTCTGGCGGCAGCGTCGCAGCGGCTCAAGGCGCGCATTGCGGTCATCGGCGTGCTGTCCGGCGTCTGCTTTTGCTACAACCTGATGCTGGCACTGAGTTACGGCTTTATTTTTGTGCCGTTCCAGGCCGAGCAGCTGGTTGACTACAACCGCTACATTTACAGCTATTACATCGGCTGGTTCATCCTTGCGCTGGGGTGTCTGTCGGTGGCGCTGCTGCCGCAGATCACAGTCAAGGGCGGGGCCGACGGCCCGACAGCGGTTTTGCTGCGACCCGCCGCCAGCCGCGCCTTGTGTTTGAGCTGTTTGTGCTGGCGCTGGCCTGCAGGAATGCTGTTCCGCCAGAGCCAGCTGATTTTGCCGCAGCTGAGCGTGCTGGGCTTTGCGGACAGCGAGTTCACCGACCGCCGCGCCGAGCGTGCCGAGGCCGAGCTGGTGTGCAGCTACCTGGCCCCCGATGACCGCGTCTTTATGTCGGGCAGGGCGACAACGGCGAGGGCTGGTTCAGCGCCGTGTTTGATTTCTACCCGATTTGGTGGACTATTCCTGCACCGTGACCACGGACCCCGACACCGGCGAAACCAAGATGATCGGCGGCGGCGGCGAGCTGGGTCTGCCCGAATTGCAGCCCAGCGAGGGCGTAAAACACCTACTACCACGGTTTTACGGCAGAAGAGCTGGACGGCATCGTGCGCGGCAACGGCTGCACGGTGCTGTATATCCAGACGCTGGATGATATTTTTGTGCAAAGCTACGCCGACCTGTTCACCGACAAGCTGGCGGCGGCCCAGAGCGGCGAGACACTGCTCTACCGCGTGACCGATGCGGGCTTTGCCCCAATGCAGATGGAGGTGAGCGCCCCGTGAAAGCGATGAAAAACTGGTTTGCGCGGCGCGGGCACTGCCCATCACCGCGTACCTGCTGGCGCTGGCCGCCTGGCTGGTGCTGGGCGCGACTCACTTTGGCAGCGATGCGCTGGCAAAGCCCAGGCCGCCTGGCCGAGGAAACGATGGCCGTGACCGACTGGCAGCTGGTGGGGCTGACCCAAAATGAGGACGGCACGCTGACCACCGTAGACGGCGACCCGCAGATGATTTTGAAAAATGTCGATGGCCGCGTGGTGCGCACCATCAGCTACACCGCGCAATTTGACGGCGAAGCGCGGGAAATGTGCCTGTACTACACCACAAAGGTCGGCGAAGATTACTCTGCCGACCGCCGGGTGTTTCCCAGAGCGTGGGCGAGGGGCGGTACATCTACACGCTGCCCCGCACCAGCCTGGCTGCGCTGCGGCTGGACCTGCAGCCCTGAGGAAAACAAGACCGTGACGCTGGCGGTGCGTGATATCACCTTAAACGCCGCCGACACGCTGCCCGCCGTGTGGCAGTATTTTGTGCCGACGTGGTACCAGGCGTTTTGCCTGGTGCTCCACTCATTCTGGCGGCCGCCGCCGTGAGCATGATTTTGCGGTACTCAAAAAGAAAAATAATTACGGAATGAGCAGATGTTTCACTTTGGGTGGGGCATCTGCTTTTTGGTGTAGAATGCAGGGGCCGGGTATGCCCCTACAATCTTTGGCAAAGCCTTTCATTTTGCACCGTCTTTTTCGATAATTTTGCACGAATCTGTTGCTTTTGGCATTTTGTGTTATATTATAATAGTTAACGTATGGGAGAATGTGCTTTTCGGGCG
>SCPO01000996.1_pt1 | contig 18758 bp, 18 predicted proteins | sample 6106821 | NCBI WGS metagenome assembly SCPO01 (sample SAMN10720448, study PRJNA508395) | human gut metagenome | isolation source: Participant 2 stool, 0 month | host: Homo sapiens | collected 2017 | reverse complement strand
AAAATCTTCTAGTTTATTATTCTTTTATCTAAAACTTCAAATCGCGGAGAATTTTTTGATTTGAACTCCGGAACTATTTCTTCATCAACCGCACAGTATCCATGATCTTTACCGCACGCGACAACTCTCAAACTCTGCATAAGTATCAAGAATATCAGCATATTCATACCGACGAACTTCAGCTATCATGATTTTCTTATTCTCTGTCGGAATCGTATTTTCTTTATCGCTCAACACCTCTTCATACAATTTTTCACCCGGACGTAATCCCGTGAATTCTATTTTGATGTCTTCACCCGGACGATAGCCAGCCAATTCGATCATACGAGTAGCCAGGTCAACGATCTTCACTGCTTTTCCCATCTCAAAAACAAAGATCTCATTACCCTCACCCATGGTAGCAGCCTCCATTACCAAACGGCAAGCTTCGGGAATGGTCATGAAGAAACGGATAATATCAGGATGAGTAACAGTGACAGGACCACCATTCTCTATCTGTTCTTTAAAACGAGGAATGACAGAGCCGTTACTACCCAGTACATTACCAAAGCGGGTGGTGATAAATTTGGTATGACCTTTCACTTTTCCTTCACGGATAGCACATCCCAGACTTTGAACATAGATTTCAGCTAAACGCTTGGAACAGCCCATTACATTAGTAGGATTTACAGCTTTATCCGTAGACACCATAATCATCTTTTCAGCACCATATTCCACAGCCATATCAGCCACCTGACGAGAACCGGTCACATTGACAAGTACAGCTTCACAAGGATTTTCTTCCATCAAAGGCACATGTTTATAAGCGGCGGCATGAAAAACAATTTGAGGATGATACAATTCGAATACCATACGAACGCGTTCCTTCACACGCACATCACCAATCACCGGAACAAAATCTATATTTGGATATTTTTTCTCAAACTCAAGACGGACATTATGCAGAGGTGTTTCTGCAGAGTCGAACATGATAAGTTTCTGAATTCCCATCTGCACTAATTGACGGCAAAGTTCACTACCAATACTGCCTGCCGCACCAGTCACCAACACCACTTTTCCCCTGAATTCTTCTGCAACCTGACGAAGGTTGATATTAATTTCGGCACGACCCAACAAATCCTCAATCTTAATAGGACGTACCCACTGATGAAAGTTTCCATCAGAATCCGCTTCACTGATAGTAGGAGCTATCAATGTTTTAAGTTCATTGTTTTTACAATATTCCAAAAGTCGTTTTTCTTCCAGGCGGGTATCTTCATAACGGGCAAACAGAATCCCCTTAATTCCGCGCTTCCGCATGATATAATCAACATCCGATTCATTTTCAAAGTAATAAACGGGAAGATCTGCCAATCGGCGTCGGCTGTTATTTTTACCATATACATAAAAACCGGTTACTTTATAATGTGCACTATCCCTAAGACGTAACTTCAAGGCTACACTCTCTTCATTAGTACCATAAATAAGAATACGTGTGTTCTTTTATTCACCCAATCCAATAAAAAATCATAGACGATTATCAATGATACACGAAAGGTCGTCAAGATCACTAAAGTCAATAAACCATCAAATAGAAGATAGGATATTTTATAATTATATGGCAATTGGGTCTCATATATAACTCCAAAAGAAATAATGACCAAACAGGCTATTTTAAATAAAACGGCACACATGATACGCCAAAGTTCACGTGCCTGTGAGAAACGAATTGTATTACGATAAGTATGGAATAATAAAGAGCCCGCAACACTTGCCACCAAAGAAACGCAAGCAAATTTACAGAGCATCCAGTCGGTCATTGGAACATGCGCCATATAATGAATTACCGCATAAGCGACCAACGAACATAATACAGAAATTGCCGTGTCAATACCTAAAATAACCCAATAACTGAAATAATTTTTGCGGACATATTGCACTATGTCCTTCAATGTTTTTTCCATTATAGTATAAATGAATAAAATAATATTTCGAAATTTGATTTATCTGATTGATTATGATCAGTACAAGGACTATGACTACGATTTCCATGTTGGTGTAGCCCAACAAAGAATCCCTTCATCTTTCGATACGTACATACACTTCTACACTATATCTTTTGTAAAGATATAATTCATAATACTTTATGGATTTTTATTTTTGAGAGAGGTCATCGATAAATATATCCACTGTTTGGTTACCGATGTCAGATAGACTGCCTGCTATTTTACAGACTTTCATTACATTTTTGCAGTAAAATCCCCATACCCCTATAAAATAGATTGATTACTCAATCACGTAAATCCCCATTTTCAGATACCGGCTCTACACACCCAGCCGGTATATCTACACATGCACACCCTAACATTGTCAATCGAACAGCAACTTTCGATTTCCCATTCACATGTACTAATTCCCCTTCCAATCCTGCCAATGGTCCCTTGATTACCCGTATTTTCTCTCCCGGAGCCAATGGCGATGTACTCATGCTAATCGTCTCATCCGAGTAATCGAGCATAAACTTAAATCGCAACATTTGTTGATCAGGAATAACAGCCGGAGTACTCTCCCCACGTAATACCATGTAACGGCTGATAGAAGATAAAGTCAGGACTTCTTTTTGTTCTTGCAGATCAACGTGAACGAAAATCATCATCGGAAGCAGTACCCGGTCGACAATTTTACGGCGGTCGCTCCATTGATGGACTTCTTGTTGAATTGGAAGGAAATTTTCGATCCCCATTTTCGTAAGCCGCTCACCCGTTTTTTTCTCGTGACAAATACGTACGATTGCCACCAACCAACGTTTTGAGCGCGCTACGCTGCTGCCAATCACATCTGTTGGCAGAAGATTTCGATCGTCATTTTTCTTAATGATCATGTATTTTTACCCCTCATTTTTCCATACCCCTTAGGCAATGGATTGAATTCGGTGACAAAGATAGATAAAATTATAAATAGTAAACAAGAAAAAACGCTTTCTTTTTTTACATACAAATAGAAATATACAGTTAAGACTATCTTGGACGTGAAAAATCCGCTATCACATTGGTTCTATTTTACCACCCATATTTTGTACAACATCCCTAAACAAATCAGGCGCGGAAATTCCGCGCCTGATTTCTATTCTTTCGATTTACTTACCACTTATAATTGATACCGAAGCTAAGCAATTCTTTCAACTGGAAGAAGCTGTCTCCTTCAGTCGGTTTCGAGCTATCGTCAAAACGGGTATGTATATAGAGCTTGGTAGAAAGATAACGGTTCAAAACGAAGTTGAATGTATTTTCCCATTCTACACGTGCCCAATGATAGTTGGTCAGATAATTGAGACGAGACTCTAAAGTTACTGCAGAGATGATGGTCCAGTTCAATGTGGATTGCAACTGGAAACCAAAGTCGTTTTTAGAGCATTTTCCTTTGTCTAAGCCAAACTTTGTTTCGTCTACTTCAGAATTACCGATATAACGCAAATTATAAGTCAACGGCGCCATAAACACAGAAAGATTAAATTTCTTCTTACTCAATTTATAATCCATACCGACACTGACCGCCAAATCTGCCGGAGACATGAAAGATGAAACCAATTCTTCGCTGTTAGCTTTATATCCGTTGAAAAACTGTGTCTTAAACTCGGACGAAATGGTATAATACCAATTCTTGAAAGCTCTCAAACCTAATTTATTATACAAACGAAATTGGTCTGTATTGAACAGATATTTATGGTATTCATCTGACGGAGTGGAAGTCATACCTACTTTAGCTTCCAGCTGGTTCTCAAACAGCACCTTTTCATTGTCATTATAGTTGGCAAAAATCTGAAAAGTGGCTAATCCGGAGAAGTTACTTTCACCTCCCTTATACCAGTTATCCGAAAGGTGGTTCTGGCTAATCTGCAACGATCCGTTACCTCCGGTCACCCACCAGTTCGGCCGACTAATCTTCATATTGGCTTTCCCTACATTATCATCCATATTTTCCGGTTGGAACAGATGGATAACTGTTGCTTTCGGAGATATCTTTGGCTTCACATCATGACGGAATACATCACGACTCATAATACGGTCTTCTGTAGTGACAACTAAGTTCGGATGTTCCAAATAAAGATCCATCAATGCACTATTCACTATTTTTTCGACACGCTGGGTCTTAGTAAATGCCAGGGTATCATAAGGCAGAAGTTCCGCTGTCAGTTGAGGAGTGGTGTCCCATTGCATAGGCTTCCATTCCAATTTCGAATATTGTGCCATCGGAGCATAATAATATGCCAATGGTGTGAACAGGCGGAAATAATCGGGATCAGACGGAATATAACGTGGCGGCACAGACAGGTCGTTCAAATAATCTAATTGCGCGACATACTTATTATATAAATAAGAAACGGTATCCAGTTTCGGAGTCGGCCCCGACATATTCAGTTTGAGCATCAAATATTTCTGAAGCTCCGCCGAAAGCGTATCTGCTTTCACGACTCTGGCTTTTGCCACAACTGTTGAAGATTTAACCGTTTTGGCAGGTTTAATCGCTTCAGGAGCAGGCTGCAGAGAGTCAGTCGGAAGTGGAGAGGGATCGACAGATTCCTGTGCAAAAAGCGATAACGATAAGATTGACAGAATAAACGCTGAACATAAAGTAGTAATTCTCATCATATTTGTCTATGGTTTAGAGTGCAAAGCTACATTATTTTGTTCAGAAATCATAGGATTCTTTTAAAATTGCATTTTTTAATAAAATTGTGGAGACGAAAGACTGTAATCTTCCTCTTTTTTTTATAATTTTGCGGTTTTTAAGTTCGTAAGAATACTACTAAGTAAACAATTATTAAAACAGTTATAGCTGTGGGAGAAACAAAGTATATTTTCGTCACCGGTGGTGTTGCCTCTTCTTTAGGAAAAGGGATCATCTCATCATCCATCGGTAAATTGCTGCAAGCAAGAGGTTATAATGTAACCATCCAGAAGTTCGATCCGTATATCAATATTGATCCGGGAACTTTGAATCCTTATGAACATGGTGAATGTTATGTAACGGTAGACGGACACGAAGCCGACCTCGATTTGGGACACTATGAGCGATTCCTGGGTATACAAACGACAAAGGCGAACAACATTACTACGGGACGTATCTACAAGAGCGTTATTGACAAAGAACGTCGCGGAGATTATCTGGGTAAAACGATCCAGGTGATTCCTCATATCACGGACGAGATCAAACGGAATGTAAAACTGCTTGGTAATAAATACAAGTTTGATTTTGTCATTACCGAAATCGGTGGTACCGTAGGTGATATTGAATCACTCCCCTACCTCGAAAGTATCCGCCAGTTGAAATGGGAGTTGGGTAAGAACGCTCTTTGCGTACACCTGACATATGTGCCTTATCTTGCCGCTGCCGGAGAACTGAAAACAAAACCGACGCAACATTCTGTAAAGGAACTCCAAAGTGTGGGTATTCAGCCGGATGTACTGGTACTGCGTGCCGAGCATCCGCTAAGTGACGGACTGCGTAAGAAAGTGGCACAATTCTGTAATGTAGACGATAAAGCCGTTGTGCAGTCTATCGACGCAGAAACAATTTACGAAGTACCTATCCTGATGCAAGCGCAAGGGCTGGACAGCACTATCCTCGAAAAGATGGGACTGCCGGTAGGAGAAACTCCGGGACTCGGCCCATGGCGTAAATTCCTGGAACGTCGTCACGCTGCAGAGACTAAAGAACCGATCAATATTGCACTGGTTGGTAAATACGATTTGCAAGACGCTTATAAATCTATCCTTGAAGCCTTGTCACAAGCCGCCACTTACAATGACCGCAAAGCGGATATCCACTTCATAAACAGCGAGAAACTGACAGATGAGAATGTAGCTGAAGCTTTGAAAGGTATGGCGGGCGTAATGATTGGTCCGGGATTCGGTCAACGGGGTATCGACGGTAAGTTCGTTGCCATCAAATATACACGTACACATGATATACCGACCTTCGGTATTTGTCTGGGTATGCAATGTATTGCTATTGAGTTTGCACGCAACGTACTAGGATACGCAGATGCCAACTCACGTGAAATGGATGAAAAAACGCCACACAACGTGATAGACATTATGGAAGAACAGAAAGCTATCACCAATATGGGTGGTACGATGCGTCTGGGTGCTTACGAATGTGTATTGCAGAAAGGTTCGAAAGCATATCAGGCTTACGGACAGGAACATATTCAGGAACGTCACCGCCATCGCTATGAGTTCAACAATGATTATAAAGCCCAATACGAAGCTGCCGGTATGAAATGCGTAGGTATCAACCCGGAATCGGATCTGGTAGAAATCGTTGAAATCCCGACTTTGAAATGGTTTGTCGGTACACAGTTCCATCCGGAATATGGTAGTACGGTACTGAACCCTCATCCGTTGTTCGTTGCATTTGTGAAAGCTGCCATCGAAAACGAAAAAGCAACGGTGAACGGCTAACGATACGTGGTAAACAACCGGTAGTTTGTAATTTATATAATTTGTAATTAAAATAAGAATGGATAAAAACACCATCACAGGTCTCGTTCTGATAGGTATATTATTGGTAGGATTCAGTTTTTTGAGCCGTCCAAGCGAGGAGCAGATAGCTGCACAAAAGAAAAAATACTACGATTCTATTGCCGTGGTACAGCAGCAGGAGGAAGCGTTGAAGGCTAAAACGGAAGCTGCACTGGCTAACAGTCAAAAAGAGGTGGCATCGGCTGCCGATTCTTCTGCTTTGTTTTTCAATGCCTTGCATGGAACCGACTCTAAAATCAGCATCCAGAATAATGTAGCGGAAATCACTTTCACAACCAAAGGCGGACGTGTCTATTCAGCCATGCTGAAAGATTATATGGCACAGGACAAAAAGACGCCGGTCATGCTGTTCGACGGTGACGATGCTTCGATGAACTTCAACTTTTACAACAAGGCAGGAGCCATCCAGACCAAAGATTATTTCTTTGAAGCTGTGAACAAGACGGACAGTAGTGTTACAATGCGTCTGGCTGCGGATAGCGCAAGCTATATCGATTTCATCTATACGCTGAAACCGGATAGCTACCTGATGAACTTTGAAATCAAAGCGACAGGCATGGAAGACAAGTTGGCTAGTACTAAGTATGTGGACATCGACTGGTCACAACGTGCCCGCCAACTGGAAAAAGGATTCACTTATGAGAATCGTCTGTCGGAACTGACTTATAAAGTAACAGGTGACAATGTAGACAACTTGTCTGCTGCCAAAGATGACAGTCAGGATTTGCCGGGACGCATTGATTGGGTAGCTTTCAAGAATCAGTTCTTCTCGTCTGTATTTATCGCTGAACAGGATTTCGACAAGGTTTCCGTTAAGTCAAAAATGGAACAACAGGGAAGCGGATATATCAAGGATTATTCTGCTGAAATGAATACTTTCTTTGATCCGTCAGGCAAAGAACCGACAGAGATGTACTTCTACTTCGGTCCGAACCACTTCAAGACGCTGAAAGCGCTGGATAAAGGACGTGACGAGAAATGGGAGCTTCACCGACTGGTTTACCTGGGTTGGCCGCTGATTCGCTGGATTAACCAGTTTATCACGATCAACGTATTCGACTGGCTGTCGGGCTGGGGCTTGAGCATGGGTATCGTACTGTTGATTCTGACAATTATGGTGAAAGTGCTGGTTTATCCGGCTACCTGGAAAACGTACATGTCTTCTGCCAAGATGCGTGTATTGAAACCGAAAATTGATGAAATCAACAAGAAATATCCCAAGCAGGAAGATGCGATGAAGAAACAGCAGGAGGTGATGAGCCTTTACAGCCAATACGGGGTAAGCCCGATGGGTGGCTGTCTGCCGATGTTATTGCAGTTCCCTATCCTGATGGCTTTGTTTATGTTCGTGCCGAGTGCTATCGAACTACGTCAGCAGAGTTTCTTGTGGGCGGACGACTTGTCCACTTACGACGCGTTCATCACATTCCCGTTCCATATCCCGTTCCTGGGCAACCATCTCAGCTTGTTCTGCTTGCTGATGACGTTGACAAACATCTTGAACACAAAGTACACAATGTCTATGCAGGATACCGGAGCGCAGCCACAAATGGCGGCTATGAAATGGATGATGTATCTGATGCCGATTATGTTCTTGTTCGTCTTGAACGATTATCCGTCAGGTTTGAACTATTACTACTTCGTGTCAACGCTGATTAGTGTGGGTACTATGATTCTGCTTCGTAGAACGACTGACGAAACTAAATTGTTGGCTATTCTTGAAGCTAAGAAAAAAGACCCGAAACAAATGAAAAAGACCGGATTTGCTGCTCGCCTGGAGGCGATGCAAAAGCAACAAGAGCAATTGCAGCAGCAAAGACAGAATAAAAAATAAGGAGTAATTCCTGAATCATATTCTAAGAAAGCCGGACATCCTATTTTGGTTGCCCGGCTTTCTTTCTCTAAAAAATAAAATAAGATGAAAACTAAATATTCTTATAAACAAATCTGGACAATCTCCTACCCTATCCTAATCAGTCTGATTATGGAACAGATGATTGGTATGACGGACACTGCTTTTCTGGGACGTGTCGGAGAAATCGAATTAGGTGCTTCCGCCATTGCAGGTGTATATTACCTTGCCATTTTCATGATGGCATTCGGTTTCAGCATCGGTGCCCAGATATTAATTGCGCGTCGCAATGGAGAAGGAAACTACAAGGAAATCGGACCCATTTTTTATCAGGGCATATATTTCCTGCTTGCCATGGCAGTGATTTTATTCACGTTCTCCATCGTATTCTCACCATATATCCTCAAGAATATCATTTCGTCTCCTCACATTTACGATGCAGCCGAGAGTTATATTCACTGGCGTGTGTACGGGTTCTTCTTCTCTTTTATCATGGTCATGTTCCGCGCCTTCTTTGTAGGTACGACACAAACCAAGACGCTGACTTTGAACTCTATTGTGATGGTACTTTCGAATGTGGTATTCAATTATATCCTGATTTTCGGTAAATTCGGTTTCCCGCAATTGGGAATTGCCGGTGCTGCTATCGGCTCTTCGCTGGCTGAAATGGTATCGGTGATTTTCTTTATCATCTATACCTGGAAGCGGATTGACTGCAGGAAGTATGCATTGAATATACTGCCTAAGTTCCAAGGGAAAACACTGAAACGAATACTGAATGTTTCTGTGTGGACAATGATTCAGAACTTTGTTTCTTTGTCTACCTGGTTTATGTTCTTCCTGTTCGTGGAACACCTGGGAGCGGTCATTGGCTATCGCGAACATTATCCGAAACGTATCGGGAATCCCGTTTATGATTGCAATGGCATTTGCATCCACCTGTGGTTCATTGGTCAGCAATCTGATCGGTGCAGGTGAACAGGATTGTGTACGGGGTACTATCAGGCAGCACATTCGCATTGGATATATATTTGTATTGCCAATTCTGATATTCTTCTGTCTATTTCCGGATCTGATCCTACGTATTTATACAGATATGCCGGATTTGAGAGCAGCATCCGTGCCTTCACTATGGGTATTGTGTTCTGCCTATCTGGTGCTGGTGCCTGCCAATGTTTATTTCCAATCGGTATCAGGTACAGGGAATACGCGGACTGCACTGGCTATGGAACTTTGTGTATTGGCTATCTACGTCACATACTCTGCATATTTCATCATGTATCTGCGGATGGACGTCGCATTTGCCTGGACAACGGAATGCGTATATGGTATTTTCACGCTGATGTTCTGCTACTGGTATATGAAGAAAGGAAACTGGCAGAAAAAGAAGATTTAAATCCTTTTTTCACTATCTTCGCAAGAAAATAAACATTTTATAAAATATATGAGACAAGCAAATTTATTTATGATGTCGGCAGCAATGTTGTTAGCTGCCTGCGGCGGAACAAAAGACGCGGGCAAAACGGATCAGGTGCTTATCGAAAAATCGGATATTAAGATCGAAGGGAAGCGCATGACTCCCGAAGCACTTTGGGCTATGGGACGTATCGGCGGATTCGCCGTATCGCCCGACGGAAAGAAAATTGCGTATACGGTAGCGTATTACAGTGTACCGGAGAACAAGAGTAATCGCGAAGTTTTCGTAATGAACGCAGATGGAAGCGAAAATCAACAAATCACTCATACCCCGTATCAGGAAAATGAGGTGACTTGGATTAAGGGAGGCACCAAACTGGCATTCTTAAGTAATGACAACGGAAGCAGCCAGCTTTATGAAATGAATCCGGATGGTAGCGGGCGCAAGCAGCTGACCAACTACGACGGAGATATTGAAGGATATTCCATCTCACCGGATGGCAAAAAACTGCTGTTTATTTCACAAGTAAAGACGAAAGAAAGCACTGCTGATAAGTATCCGGACCTGCCGAAAGCTACCGGTATCATCGTTACCGACCTGATGTACAAACATTGGGATGAATGGGTGACAACCGCTCCGCATCCTTTTGTTGCCGACTTTGATGGTAACGGCATTTCCAATATTGTGGATATTCTGAACGACGAACCGTATGAAAGTCCGATGAAGCCTTGGGGTGGCATTGAGCAACTTGCCTGGAATATGACTTCGGACAAAGTGGCTTACACTTGCCGTAAAAAGACAGGACTGGAATATGCGATTTCTACCAACTCTGATATTTATATCTATGACTTGAATACTAAGAAAACAGAAAATATTACTGAAGAGAACAAAGGATATGATACCAACCCGCAATACTCACCGGACGGCAAGTATATTGCCTGGCAGAGCATGGAACGTGACGGATACGAAGCGGATTTGAACCGTCTGTTCATCATGAACCTGGAAACTGGCGAGAAGCGTTTTGTGAGTAAGACATTCGAATCGAATGTGGATGCTTTTGTCTGGGGAGCAGATGCTAAAGTGATCTATTTCACAGGTGTATGGCATGGAGAATCACAAATTTATGCGCTTGACCTGGCAAATGATTCGGTAAAGGCTATTACTTCAGGAATGTATGATTACGAAGGGGTAGCTCTTTTCGGAGATAAGCTGATTGCGAAACGTCATTCAATGAGTATGGGGGATGAGATTTACTCTGTGGCACTGGATGGTTCTACCACTCAACTGACACAGGAGAACAAACAAATCTATGACCAGTTGGAAATGGGTAAAGTGGAAGGTCGCTGGATGAAAACAACAGATGGTAAACAGATGTTGACATGGGTGATTTATCCTCCACAGTTCGATCCGAACAAGAAATATCCGACTTTACTGTTCTGCGAAGGAGGTCCGCAGAGTCCGGTAAGCCAGTTCTGGTCTTATCGCTGGAACTTCCAGATTATGGCAGCTAATGATTATATCATCGTTGCTCCGAACCGTCGCGGTTTGCCGGGATTCGGAGTGGAATGGAACGAACAGATTAGCGGCGATTACGGTGGCCAGTGTATGAAGGATTACTTCACTGCTATCGATGAAATGGCAAAAGAGCCGTATGTAGATAAAGATCGTCTGGGATGTGTGGGCGCTAGTTTCGGAGGATTCTCCGTATATTGGTTGGCCGGTCATCACGACAAACGGTTCAAAGCGTTCATTGCTCATGATGGTATCTTCAACATGGAAATGCAATATCTGGAAACTGAAGAAAAATGGTTTGCCAACTGGGATATGGGAGGCGCATACTGGGAAAAACAGAATCCGATGGCACAGCGTACTTTCGCCAACTCCCCTCACCTCTTCGTGGAAAAATGGGATACTCCTGATTCTCTGTATCCATGGAGAAAAAGACTACCGTATCCTGGCTAATCAGGCTATGGCTGCTTTTGATGCTGCCGTGATGCGTGGTGTTCCTGCAGAGCTGCTGATTTATCCGGATGAAAACCACTGGGTATTGAAGCCACAGAATGGAGTGTTATGGCAGCGCACATTCTTTGAATGGTTGGACAAATGGGTGAAGAAAGCTCCGTCTAAATAAAATTTTACGTTAATTACATAGTAGAATAAACATAGTAAACTAAAAGAAGCCCCTGTTCTCAATCTTTTGAGTTCAGGGGCTTCTCCATTGCATTCATCAAAATCGGCTAAAATTATAAAAAAGTTCGCTAAATTTACTCCGAATAAATATTTTCAATTTCTACAATATACATCTTATGGAAACCTCCATGAGCACCACCGTACCACTTTTCTATTGATTCTTTATCCAGAAAACATTCCGGTTTGATAGTGTCAGCATAAAGTTTCTTACATTCCAGACTCAAACGTGCCTGCTCGAACAGGACATTTCCTTTTTCTGTAAATACAGGTTTCAATCCGGTTTCTTTACTTTATCCATATTACGTCCCGACTTGGAACCACAAACAGCGTGAATTTTCTTATTTTCTTCTCCTAAGAAAGAAAGTGTCAGGTAATCGTTCTTCTCTACAAACTCGTATGTATACCGTTCGGGACGGATAAAAACGAAAGCAACCGGTTTATTCCACAACCAGCCGATGCCACCCCAACTTGCTGTCATCGTGTTAAACTTCTCTTTTGTTCCGGCTGTAACCAGCATCCACTCTTTTCAATCGCTTCGAAAAATTTTCTTTCAAATCTTTTACTTCTAATTTCTTCATCTCTTTATTCGTAAATATGTATTCATAATTAGTTTATATAATAATTTAGGCACGGATTACACAGATTAACACGGTTACTTTGCAACAATAACAACACTAAAAACCGTGAAATCCGTACCTAGAAAAATAACGATTAATTCATGGCAGGTACTTATCTAATTATTTCTGTTTATTCAATTTCACAATCTCTCCCAAATAGGGAATCTTCACCGGAATCTTCCGTTTCTTAGCCTCTGTTGCGAAGACTTTCGGGGGATCATGCAAAGGCTCGTCAGACAAATCAAATGTGCCATAATGCATGGGAATGGTAAGCCCAGCATGCATTTCCTCGGCGGCAGTCAATGATTCGTAAGGCGATATATGATTGGGACGCATAAACCAGCGAGGTTTGTATGCCCCGATGCCTAACAAAGCATAATCCGGTGCTCCGAACAGATCGGGAATCTCACGGAAGTGACTGGAATAACCTGTATCACCGCTATAATAAAGAGAAATTCCATTTCCTTGCAGCATGAAAGCTCCCCACAGTCGCTGGCCACCATCACGTACGGAACGTTTGCTCCAGTGTTGTGCCGGTAGAAAAGTAATCTTCAATCCCTCATCTTCCATTTGTTGATACCATCCGGCTTCAATCACTTTCATTTCGGGAAACCATCCCTGATCAGCTCACCGGTTCCCAAGCCGCAAAAGAGTTTCATTTGCGGGTTATTCTTCAGTAAACGGGCTATACTCTGTTTATCCAAATGATCGAAATGGTCATGGCTGACAAGTAGATAATCAATCCCTGTAAATATGTCAGGATTAGCGGGAAACTCGCTCTGTCTCTTCACAAAAGGAATACTGCCGAACACAGGATCGAACATGATTCGTTTACCTGCTAACTGGAGAAAGAAAGAATTATGTCCGAGCCATATCAGGGAATCTCCCACCACCGCATCCAATGAACGGAGATAACAAACTTTCGGATCCCATTTCACCGTTTTCTTCTCTTTGCGTTGGGGATTGGGCGAAAGACGCCATTTCAGTACACTCCCCATCCCCGGACGGAAGCGATGCTGCCGATTAAAAAAACGCCCGCGTACCATCGGATTTCCTCTCCAATAAGGATTGACGGTAGCCAAACGTTCGTTTCTCCTGAAACATATATGTTCACCCATTTTTATTTCCTGAATACGTATTTACAAACTTACTAAAAATTTCTCGATTTACGATGAATTAGAGTAAACAAAAAATGTACCCCGGACACACTATCGGGGTACATTTACTTATAAAGGAATAAATATTATCCTTTTTTAATAGAATGAGACTTCGTTAAGAGCAGTGCAAGCCATACAAAGGCAGTTGCCAGCCAAGAGCTGAAAGATTAATAATCATTATGACTGCACCCAATATCCATAGAATCAATAGCGACCATTTCAAACCCGTTCCCATCGGTGACCAATGGAATAATTGCCGCAAGATAGTATACAAGAAAGCTCCTAACGGAATGCCGATGAGGGCAACTCCGGCAATCGTACCTAGCAGTGTCATCATTGGAGATACGGAAGCAACCGGCATCCAGTCGATGGCAGGCAGCATCTCGTAAAGCAGTGCTCCTCCGCTAACTGCCACGGCAATTGCTGCAAACACCAGTGCTACCAGTACAACGGCCAGTACGAACAAGACAGGGCAGCAGAGAATGACAAGAGCTACCAGAAATATTTTAAAGAGAACAGCAGCAATGGAAACAAATACATCGCCTATCTTTTGAAGAAAGGTACGAGGTTTGCCGGAGTTCATATAGTTGTTAACTCCGTCCGCTACACGTTCGAAACCGTCTGTCACTGTTTTGCCAATATTCTCAATGGTCACTGCTTCTCCACGCATACTCAATTTTTCCGCGGCAGTACGGGCTTCCGGAATAACGATCCATCCGATAATATAAAGTATAATCATCGGGCAATAAGGTACAAATACCAGGATAATCATCAATATACGCACTAATGTGATATCCCAACCGAAGTAAGCTGCCAACCCTGCCGCTACGCCTCCCAACAATTTATTATCCGGATCACGAAACCAGCGGCGTTGAGCAGCGGTTTGCGTACTGCCTTGATTAGCGGACGATGTTTGTTCCGTTCTTTTCTGTGAGTCCATATCCTCATCAGCAATTCCAAAGTCTTCCGGTTTGCCGACACGAGCGATAATTTCTTCTACATCCGAAACTGTGATGACCTGTTTTCCTTCAGTTACTTTCTCTGCAAACAGTTCGGCAATACGCATCTCAATATCGTTTACGATCTCTTCCGCACCCTCCTGTTTACGAAAGTAATGCTTCAAATTAGACAGATAATTATCTAACAATCGGTAGGCATCGTCATCTATATGATAGACAATTCCTCCTAAATTTATGGTCAATGTCTTTTTCATTTTTATTTCTTCTTTTTCGGATTATCTATTGGCTATATGATTCACTGTATCGTTAAGTTCTTTCCAGGAAATTTCCAGCTCTCCCAAAAAGACTTCTCCTTGTTCAGTGAGTTTATAGTATTTGCGGGGAGGTCCCTGGGTAGATTCCACCCACTCATAACTTAACAGGTCATCATTTTTCAGACGGGTAAGCAATGGATACAAGGTGCCTTCAACTACGATCAGTTGGGCTTCTTTCAATTTCTGAATAATATCAGAAGCATAAGCGGGCTCCTTGTGCAACAAAAGCATGATACAATATTCAAGCATGCCTTTCCTCATCTGTGATTTTACATTGTCTACTTTCATTATTCACTTCTTTTAGATGCACAAATATATGCATTACTTTAGTACCTTGCATTACAAAGTACTATAAATTAATAATAATTAAAACATTAGAGACTCTCCACCTTATTATAAAAAGAAATAATGGCTATATTTGTGCCCGTTAAACCAAGAAATAGAAAATACGTATGTTTACAATTCGAAAAGCAACGGTAGCCGATTGCGAGCTTATTCATAAGATGGCAAAGGAGGTATTCCCCGCCACCTACAAGGAAATTTTATCTCCCGAACAACTGGATTATATGATGGACTGGATGTATGCACCTTCCAATGTGCGCAAACAAATGGAGGAAGAGGGACATGTGTACTCCATTGCTTATAAAGAGAATGAACCATGCGGATACGTTTCCATTCAACAACAGGAAAAGGATGTATTCCATCTTCAGAAGATATATGTCCTCCCCCGTTTTCAGGGTACGCATTGCGGCAGTTTTTTATTCAAGGAAGCAATCAAGTGTATCAAGGAGATACATCCGGGACCTTGTTTGATGGAGCTCAACGTAAATCGTAATAATAAGGCTTTGCAGTTTTACGAGCACATGGGAATGAGAAAGTTGCGGGAAGGTGATTTCCCGATTGGTAACGGGTATTATATGAATGATTATATAATGGGACTGGATATTTGATATACCAAAATGCCCCGGAACAAATATTATAAATGTTCCGGGGCATTTTGGTTATTTAGTCAATGACAGGATTTTATTTCGCTACACGTTCCAACCATTTTAACATGAAAATCATTGTAAACATTGAAATCGTACAAGCTACAACAAACACAGTCCATGTCATCCAAATAGGAATTGATTCATACAGGATAGCACCAATCACTAGCAACTGATTACCCAGTGCTGTCGCTCCCAACCATCCTCCTTGCATAATACCTTGATATTTAGGAGGAGCAACCTTAGACACAAATGAAATTCCCAAAGGAGAGATATACAGTTCAGCTACTGTTAAGATCAGATAGGTCAGCATCAATAAAAATGGAGTAACTTTCACTGGTGAAGTTCCAACAGCTACAATATCCTCATGCAACGGCAAATTAGCAAAATAAGATCCGACTGCCATTACAATAAATGCCAATGCAGCAATTCCCATACCGATGGCAATCTTTTTAGGAGTCGAAGGCTCTTTACCACGTCTACGCTGACTTGCAAAAATAGCCATAATCACCGGAGTCAGGAACACTACAAAAAATGGATTTAACGATTGGAAGAGCTCTGCTGAAATAGGCATACCAAACAGATTCAAGTCAGTATATTCTTTCGCAAAATAAGTCAAAGTCAGACCATTTTGATGGAATGAAAACCAAAAGAAAATAACAACACCAAATACAGCAAACAGAGCATACATACGTTGTTTTACTTCCTGTGCACTCATTTCTACAACTGTAGAAGATGCTGAAGAAGCAACGGTCTTTTTGCTGGGATCCGGGAAGTTTTTCTTATTCAACCAATAAATGGTTAAAGAAATAGCCATAGCAATAATAGCTACCCCGAATGCGTAATGGAATCCAGTAGTAAAGACATTCAAATAATCTGAAGCGAAAGCCGTATAGTCTTGTACAGGAGCAGTAGAAGCTTTGGTAACTAAGGTATGATAAGTTTCAGTAGCTTCAGGCGACAAAGTACCTGCTAATTGACCATGGCACAAAGCAGGAAGATCAGCATCATAATTATAACCGAAAGTAGATAACCACCAGTTACGCACGCCTACAGCTGCAAACGGAGCAAAAATAGCACCGATATTAATAAACATATAAAATAAAGAGAAACCGGAGTCACGCATGTTGGCATATTGAGGATTATCGTACATCTGTCCTACCAATGCCTGCAAATTTCCTTTAAATAATCCGTTTCCAAATGCAATAACAAACAAACTAGCACAAGTAATAACCAGATAGAGCATCTTGTTATCTACCGGAGTCTTAGATGGAATAGCCAATAATAAATAACCAACTGCCATTAACACAATTCCTGTGAAAATAGTTCCTTTGTAGTTCCTCGTTTTATCGGCAATAATACCTCCGACCAACGCCAAAATGTAAATGGAAAAATAGAAAAGTTGAATAAATAAATCCCGCTTCTTTTCCATTCATTCCAAACTTAGCTTGCAAGAAAAGCACAAGGATAGCCATCATAGTATAAAAGCCAAAACGCTCACCTAGATTGGCTAAAGCGGCTGCTATCAGTCCTTTAGGGTGTTTGTTAAACATAGAATATAAATTATTAAATTAATGATTTAATGGTCGATACCACATATATTTTGCAAATATATACTTTTTCTCGAGTTTTTGCACAATGATTTGTTAAACTACTCCTCAAATAAACGACAAATTTCCGCCCTGGATTCACGAATCAAATCTTCCGGAGCTATTTTTATCTGAAGTCCCCGTACACCGGCACTTACATAAATATACGGAAATTGTTGGCTGGTTTCATGAATATAAGTAGGAAAATGCTTTTTCATACCGATCGGCGAACAACCTCCCCGGATATATCCGGTAAGTGGCAGAAGTTCTTTTACGGGAATCAACTCGCACTTCTTGTTACCCGAGGCTTTAGCTGCCAGTTTCAAATCAACTTCATGTTCTCCCGGAATGACACAGACAAAATATCCGCTTTTATCGCCGTGCAGAACAAGCGTTTTAAAGACCTGCTCGATATTCTCTCCTAAACTTGCTGCCACATGAACAGCACTCAAGTCGTTTTCATCTACTTCGTAGGGAATTAATTCATAGGCTATCTTAGCCTTATCTAACAGCCGTGCGGCATTTGTTTTATTGATTTTCATTTTCGTTGTATTTATAAGTTCTGTATCTGATAAATAAAGAATATGATATGATAAGTGCCAACTCATCGAAGATTGTCCGATAAGTTGGCACTCTATGATTTAAATTAGAGACCCAGCTCTTCGCGAAGAAACTTAGGTGTATATCCTTTAGGGCTCTTCGCAACTTCTTCCGGTGTTCCGTAACTAAGGAGTTCTCCCCCGCCCTTACCACCTTCAGGGCCCATATCGATAATATAATCCGCCATTTTAATCACATCCAGATTGTGCTCGATGACGATAACAGTATTACCTTTATCTACAAGCTTATTCAATACTCCCATCAATACACGGATATCTTCAAAATGAAGTCCGGTAGTCGGTTCGTCAAGGATATAAAGAGTTTTGCCCGTATCTCTTTTTGATAGCTCCGTTGCCAGTTTCACACGCTGGCTTTCTCCGCCGGAAAGAGTGGTAGAAGATTGTCCCAGTTTTATATATCCGAGTCCGACATCCTGCAAGACTTTTATCTTATTCAGAATTTGCGGCACATTTTCAAAGAATTCCACAGCACGGTTGATCGTCATGTCAAGTACATCGGCAATTGATTTTCCCTTGAAACGTACTTCCAGTGT